>JAABUZ0100001960.1_pt1 | contig 36224 bp, 35 predicted proteins | sample 5562091 | NCBI WGS metagenome assembly JAABUZ01 (sample SAMN12813069, study PRJNA571459) | rock metagenome | isolation source: Antarctica rocks | place: Antarctica: Victoria Land, Linnaeus Terrace sud | collected 2015-12-21 | reverse complement strand
GTAGCTCGTCGCCGCGGGTGCCCTTCCCATACTGGCGATCTTCGGCCGCATCGCGCGCCGCCGCCTCGGCCAGCAACGCCTCAACCTCGCGCGTCAGCCGCTGCTCCGTCTCCTGCCTCCGCCCGTAGCTCATCGCCTTGTGCTTCGAGGCGTTCGCCTGGACCTTCGTGCCGTCGAGCGCCACGTGCCCGAGCTTCACCAGCCCCGCGCGCTGGCAGAGCCGCAGCACCTGCACGAAGAGGCCGGCGAGCGCCTGGAGGTGCTGCTGCCGGAACGCGGCGATGGTGTCGTGGTCGGGATGCTGGTCGCCCGCGAGCACGCGCATGGCCACATCCTCGGAGGTCGCCCGCTCGATGCGGCGCGAGGAGGGCATGCCGGTGCAGTACGCGTAGACGAGCAGCTTGACCAGCAGTGCCGGGTGGTACGGGACGCCCCCGCGCGGGTCGGCCGCCGCGTAGACCCGGAGGATCGCGCTGAGGTCGAGCGCATCGACCACGTCGCTCACGTAGAGCGCCAGATGCCCCTCAGGTAACCACGCCCGCAGGTCGGGCGGCAGCAGGAGCTGCTGGTCGAGCGTGTAGGGCCGGAAGCGCTTCGCCATACCGCTACTCTATGCCCCGGGCACGACCCGTCCAGCCCTCCACCGCCCCTTTCGTCCGACACACTCCTAGCCGGGCCGAAGCTCGGCAGAGCCCAGGGGCTCTTGTCGCCAGTCGCGTCACACCGATCGCTGCTGCGTCACAATCTACCACGCGCCGGTGCCGGCCGGCAGACGATCGCGCGTCCGCCGCACGAGTCAACTCATAAGCAGCAGTTCCGACTCGAGCGTGAAACCTACGTCTTCGCGGTAGCACCCCGGCGTGCACACCCACATGTCCGACCCCGGCCAGGCCGGCTGCACGGCACCGGCCTGCTGCGCCTTCCACAGGTCCTCCTCATACAGCCCGATCTGGAACCGCTGCGCGCGCCGCATGAGGTCGAGCGTGATTGCACGCCGATTCGCGAGCTCAAGAATGATCTTCTCGCCCGTCGCGTCACCCGCGCCGGCACCGGGTGGCGCATAGGGCACGATCACCGACGTCGTGGCATCGTCAATGAGTCGCGCCTTCTCGGCGACCCGAGGGAAGTCGAAACCGTGGCGGAGTAGCTCGACGTCCTCAGGATCGTGGTTGCGCACGTCGCCGTAGTAGCGGTCGAAGAATCCCCGCACGTGAGCGGGGTCGTCGAGGCGTAGGCCGCCTTCCATGCCGACCGCGCGCAGCATGGTGCGTGTCACGTCGGTCGCATCGCGGTAGGCGGGGCTCGGCGGCAGCGCACCCCGCGGCGGAACGTCCGGCTCGAAGACGACCACCCGCCCGGCCGGCGCGCCGGCCACCTCCGTTAGGCGACCTTCCCGGTCGCAGCGCCCTGCCGCCTGCGCGATCCCGTCGAGCGGCGCCATCGCGCGGAACACGACGGGAAAGTCGACATCGACGCCGGCCTCGATCAGCTGGGTCGAGACCACTCGGCAGGGTCCCTCGTCGTCGACCAGCGCGCGGCGAACCGCGTCGAGCACAACGAGCCGGTGTTGCGGGCACATGCGCGTCGAGAGATGCCAGAGGCGGTCCGCACGCACGCGGGGATCCGCGCGGAGTCGCGTATATACCGCGACGGCATGCGCCCGCACGTTCACGACGCACAAGGCCCGCGGCTCGGTGGCGACCGCCTCTGCCACGCGGTCCCAATCCCAGCGCTCCGCCGTACCGTCCGACCTAACAGGCGGCCACTGCACCTGCACGCGCCGGAGTTGGGCGAAGAGCCGCGGCGGGTCCGGCACGACCTCGCGTACGGTGCCGCGGATCCACCGCGCGTCTTCAGGACTCGCGTGCCCCCCGGCCGGCAGCTCGAACGCCGGCTGGGTAGCCGTGCAGAATAGGAACGTTACCCCCCAATCGTCCGCCAATCCGCGCACCATCGACAGGAGCGGGCGCAGCAAGCTTCGCGGCAGCGTCTGCACCTCGTCGAGGATCACCACCGACCCCGCCACGTTGTGCAGGCGGCGGAGGTCGCCGGTGCGGTTGGAGAACAGCCCTTCGAAGAACCGCACCGAGGTGGTGACGATCACGGGCGCGTCCCAGTTCTCTTGCGCCAGCCGCCGGGCGACCGCCGCCGCGTCCTGCGCCTCGTTGGTGTCGCGTCCGGCCTCGGTCACGCCCGAATGATGCTCCAGCACCGCGTCGAGACCGAGGGCGCGGGCGTACTCCCTCGCGTTCTGCTCGATGATCGACAGGTAGGGGATGACTACGATGACCCGCCGCGCGCGCCCGGCCGCGACACGACGCAGTGCGAACGCCATCGACGCGAGCGTCTTGCCCCCGCCGGTGGGTACGGTGAGCGATAGCAGCCGCTCCGGCCACTCCGCCGCGCCGAGACACGCGTCCAGCACGGTGCGCCGAGCGTCGCGCACGACATCGACCCGTGCGGCCCTGGCCTTTTCATCGATGTACGCGAGCAGGCGCGCGAGGCGGTCGGTCGCGTCGTCGAGTGTGTGCGGGTCGGCCCACCGACCGGCGGTATCGAGTCGGTCGGCGTCCACGAGGCAACTGGCGACCATGCGCGTGCGCAGGTCGTACGCCGCTTTCGAGGACGGCCGATCACGCGGCGGCTGTGGCGCTCGGAGTCGGCGACCCGCATCCGCATCGGCGCGCGCGAGATCGGCGGCCGCGGTGGCAAGGAGGCCATCGGCAACCGGAAGGGCTTCCGCGCAGCGTTCCTTGAGCCCGCTCGGCCCGCCCGTGGGTGATGTCAAACCGGCGTGATGGCCGGCCACCGCGAACGCGATGTCGAGGGCACCCGCACGTAGCGCGACGGCCGCGCCGTGGGCGGAGTGGGGCACGCGACCGGGCGGGCGCCCCGCGGCCGCGTCATGCAGCATGCGCTGGAACTCCGGCTGGTATTTCCCGATGTCGTGCAGCAGGCCCGCCCACCAAGCCGCCTCCACTACAGTCGGCGAGCCGCCGGCCGCCGCGGCCAGTGCCGCCGCGCCGGCTGCAGCGCCTAACAAGTGGTCGGCCAAGCTCTGCCAACGTGCGTCGGGGTGGTCGGCGGCGAGCCCTTTCGGGTCCGAGTGCGCGTAGTACGTGTGCACCATAGCCGTTGTGCGGACAGCCTCGTCGCCCGGGTCCCCGGACCGGACCCGCTCGCACGGGCGCTGCGCTACAGTCGCGAAGGACGTCGCACGATGCAAGTCCGTCGAGCCCGCCACCCCTCAGTAGAACAACCGCCCCTCCCGCCCGTACCGCCCCCCCGCCCCGTGCTCCGCCGCGCACACCCCCTCCCACGCCCCCGCCGCTGCCACCACCGCGTCCAGCGCGTCCCCGCCCGGGTCCCGCATCATCCGCCGCACGAACCCCGCGTCCACCTCCACCCGCGCCGCCAACCCCTCCACGATCCCCCGCCGCGTCCGCCGCCGCACCGCCGACAGCGCCCCGCCCTCCGGCTGCTTGTACCGCTGGTGCGCCAGCCCCCACCGCTTGAGCGTCGACCCCGGGCACGTCTCCACCACCACCCGCCGCACGCGCGCCGCCCCGCGCCCGGCCCCCCGCGCCAGCTTCCCGTACTGGAACGGCAGCACCGCCGTCCCCGCGTCCCCCGCCAGCGGCCCCGCCACGTCCCGCATCCCGTAGAACGTCTGGTAGATAATGCGGTAGTGGTACGGGTCGAACGGCGCCCGCGCCTCGCCGTCCGTGAGCCGCCGCACGTGCATCGGCCCGCCTAACGCCCGCGCCCGCCGCACGCACTCCAGCCCGAGCCCGTACGCGTCGTCCCCCCACTCGCGCACGAGCCCGCGCTGCGCCCCCCACCCCGCCCGCGGCGGCAGCAACTCGACCGGCAGCCCGAACGGGCAGTCGAAGCCCCAGAGCGCGTCTTCCGATGCCCGCACCAGCCCCACGAGGTGCGCCAGCGCCGGCCCCCGCTCCGCCGTCCCCGCCAGGCGCTCCAGCCGGTCGAGCGCCACGAGCCGCGGCCGCGCCCCGCGGGCCCCGAGCGCGAGGCGCGCGACCCACGTCGCGCGCCCGGCCAGGCGGGCGCCGCTGAAATCGACCCCGTACGCGTGGGCGAAGCGCGGGAGGCGGAACGGGGCGGGAGCGGACGGCATCCCGAACGTACCCCGAAGTGGCGCGGCCCCTCCATCAACAGGCGGCCCCGGGCTGGCGTAGTTTTGGGCCGACACCGTGCCTTCCGCCGCCGACCGCTTGCGAAGACTACCGCCCATGCGTCTCTCCCCTCGCGCGCGCGCCGCGACCCTCGCCGCCTGCGCCGCGGCCTCGACGGTCGTGTCGCCCGCCGGGCGCACCGCCGCCGCCCAGCCCTCCTCCGCCAGCCCCCCCGCCCGCGTGCAGTACCCCGCCACCCGCCGGGTCGACCACGTCGACGACTACCACGGCGCCCGCGTCGCCGACCCCTACCGCTGGCTCGAGGACCTCGACGGGCCCGAGACCAAGGCGTGGATCGCCGCGCAGAACGCCGTCACCGACGCCTACCTCGCCGCGACCCCCGGGCGCGACGCCATCCGCGACCGCCTCACCGCGCTCTGGAACTACCCGCGCGTCTCCCTGCCCTACCGCGAGGGCGGCCGGCTCTTCTTCACCAAGAACACCGGGCTGCAAAAGCAAAACCCCTACTACGCCGCCGCGGGCGACGCGCGCGGCGCAGCCGAGCGCGCGGGACTCGTCCTCGATCCCAACGCGATCTCCAAGGACGGCTCGACCTCGCTCTCGATGCTCACCCCCGACCCGACGGGCACCTACGTCGCCTACGGGCTCTCCGAGGGCGGCGCGGACTGGCGGACGGTGCACGTCAAGCGGCTCGCCGACGGGCACGACACCGACGACGTCGTGCGCTGGATCCGCTACAGCGGCGTGAGCTGGACCAGGGACGGGCGCGGCTTCTTTTACACGCGCTACCCGGAGCCGGGCGGGCCCAACGGCGCGGGCCTCACCGGCCGCTCGCTCGCCGGCGCGTCGCGCGACCCCGTCGTGCACTACCACCGGTTAGGCACTGCGCAGTCGGCCGACGTGGCGGTCTTCCGCTACCCCAAGGAGCCCACCTGGGGCGTGGGCGCCTACGTGACCGAGGACGGCCGCTGGCTCTTCGCCACCGTCGGCCGCGGCACCGACCCCGAGAACCACCTCTACGTCGCCGACCTGGGCGACCCCAAGGCGCCCAACGTCGCGGCCGCGCTCGCGCCCGTCGACACGACGATGACCGCGGCGTTCCACCCCGTCGGCGTCGTCGGCCACACCGCATACGTCCTCACGAACCTCGGCGCGCCCAAGTACCGCGTCGTCGCCGTCGACCTCGCCGCGCCCGCGCGCGCCAACTGGAAGACCGTCATCGCCGAGGGCCCGAACGCGCTCCAGAGCGTCCATCTCGTGGGCGGGCGGCTTGTCGCCGAGTACCTCGCGGACGTGAAGAGCGTGGTCACCGTGCACGAACTCGACGGCCGGCAGGTCGCCGCGCTCCCGCTCCCGGGCGCGGGGATCGTCGCCGGCCTCTCGGGGCGCGAGGACTCGCCCGAGCTGTTCTACGCCTTCACCTCGTACCTCACGCCCGCCAGCGTCTACCGCTACGACGTGCGCACCGGCGCGCAGAGCACCTTCTTCGCGCCCAACGTCCCGTTCGACGCGAGTCGCTACGAAACCGAGCAGGTCTTCTACGCCTCGAAGGACGGCACGCGCGTGCCGATGTTCGTCACGCACCGCAAGGGCATGGCCCGCGACGGGAGCAACCCGACGCTCGTCTACGCGTACGGCGGGTTCAACGTGCCCGTGACGCCGGCCTTCTCCGCCTCGGTCGCGGTGTGGCTGGAGATGGGCGGCGTGTACGCGGTGCCCAACCTGCGCGGCGGCGGCGAGTACGGCGAGGCGTGGCACCAGGCGGGCAAGCTCGAGCGCAAGCAGAACGTGTTCGACGACTACCTCGCGGCTGCGCAGTACCTCGTCGACCAGAAGATCACCTCGCCCGCCAAGCTCGCCGTCCGCGGCGGCTCCAACGGCGGCCTGCTCGTCGGCGCCGCGATGACCCAGCGCCCCGACCTCTTCGCCGTCGCGCTCCCCGCCGTCGGCGTGATGGACATGCTGCGCTACCAGAAGTTCTCGGCCGGCGTCTTCTGGGTGCCGGAGTACGGATCGAGCGACGACCCGGCGCAGTTCGCCTACCTCGTCAAATATTCGCCGCTGCACAATATCAAGCCCGGGACCTGCTACCCGGCCACGCTCACCACCACCGCCGACCACGACGACCGCGTCGTGCCGGGGCACTCATTCAAGTGGGCGAGCACGCTGCAGGCGGCGCAGGGCGCCGCCGCCGGATGCGATCGCCCGGTCCTCATCCGCGTCGAGGCACAGGGGAGCCACGGCTACCGGCCGCTCGACAAGGCGATCGCCGAGCAGGCGGACGTGTGGGCGTTCGCGGCGCGGAACCTGGGGATGACGGTGAGCTTCCCGGCGGCCCCCGTGCGGCGCAGCCCGTCGGCGGAGTGAGCGCGCGGCGGGCGGTGTCCTTACTTTCGGTAAGACACACGCCGGAGCGACGGGATGCCGAACGCCAAGATCACGAGCAAGGGACAAATCACGCTCCCGCGGGCTGTACGCGATCAGCTGCGCGTCGGCCCCGGCGACCGCGTCGCCTTCCGGACGCGCGAGGACGGGACGGTGGTCGTCGAAGCCGACGCGGCGGACCTCCGCGACATCGCCGCCCGCCTGCGGCCCTACGTGGAAGCCGTCGGGCCGCTGAGCGTCGAAGAGATCGACGCGTCAATCGGACGGGGCGTCGCAGAGGAGTACGAGCGCTCGGTCCGTTGATCGCGATCGACACGAACGTCCTGCTGCGGCTCGTCCTGCGGGACGACCCGAGGCAGACCGCCGAGGCGTCGGCCTTATTGGAACGGGCGGCGGCGGCCGGAGACGAACTGTTCGTGACCGATGTCGTGCTCTGTGAAACCATGTGGGTGCTCCGGTCGACCCACCGCGTCCGGCGGCCGGACCTCGAAGCGACGCTGCGCGACCTGCTCAAGGTCCGGCGCTTCGCCTTCCAATCGCCGGATGCCGCGGCCCGAGCGCTCGCCGCGTTCGCGGGCGGTCGCGGTGACTTCGCCGACTACTTCATCCGCGAGCACGCGCGCGAGGCCGGCTGCGAGTACGTGGCCACGTTCGACCGGGCGCTCCTGCGCGAGGACGGCTTCCGTGCCCCCTGACGCGCCCGGAGGGGCCGCCCACGACCCGCTCGTCTACCTGAACGGCGCCTACGTCCCGAAGTCCGCGGCCCGCGTCTCCCCCGACGACCGCGGCTTCCTCTTCGGCGACGGCGTCTACGAAGTCGTCCGCGCGGTCGGCGGCCGCATGGTCGACCTCGACCGCCACCTCGGGCGCCTCACGGACGGCGCCGCCGCGCTCGCCCTCGCGCTCGACCGGGCGGGCGGCCCTGCCGGCGTGCGCGACGCGTGGACACGCCTCCTCGCCGCCAACGGACTCGACGCGGGCGAGGCGCTCTGCTACGCGCAGCTCACGCGCGGCGCGGCCCCCCGCGCCCACGCCTACCCGGGCGCCGACACCCCGCCCACGCTCTACGCCTTCGCGAGCCGCATCGACCCGCCCGACGTGCTCCGCGCGCGGGGCGCGACCGCGGTCACCTACCCCGACCTGCGCTGGGCCCGCTGCGACCTCAAGACGGTCAACCTGCTGCCCAACGTCATGGCCAAGCAGGCCGCGGCGGCGGCCGGCGCGTTCGAGGCGGTCCTCGTGCGCGACGGCGTCGTCACCGAGGCCTCGCACTCGAGCGCGTTCGCGGTCGCCGGCGGGGTGCTGCGCACGCACCCGTTAGGCCCGCGGATCCTCCCCGGCGTCACCCGCGCGGTCGTGCTGGAGCTCGCCGCCGCGCTCGGGGTCCCGGCCCGAGAGGAGGCCGTCACGCTCGCCGAGCTGCGCGCGGCGGACGAGGTGTTCGTCGCGAGCACCACGGCCGACGTGATGCCCGTCGTCGCCCTCGACGGCGCGCCCGTGGGCGGCGGCGCGCCGGGGCCGGTCTCGCGCGCGCTCGCCGCGGCGATGGCGGCGCGCCTCGGGCGGCCCACCGCCTAACGAACGGCGGCCGGCCGCGCCGCTACCTTGTCCGGGATGTTCGGACTCTCCCCCCTCGAGCTCGTCGCCTCCCTGTTCGGCGCGGTGAGCGTGTGGCTCAGCGCCCGCCAGCACATCTGGAGCTGGCCCACCGCGATCGTCAACGTCCTGCTCTCGGCCGTTGTCTACTACCAGGCGAAGCTGTACTCCGACATGGGGCTGCAGTTCGTCTACTTCGCCCTCAGCGTCTACGGCTGGTACGAGTGGCTCTACGGCGGCGCGGGCCGCACCGAGCTCGCCGTCGCCCGCACCCCGCGCCGCCACGCGCCGCTGCTCGTCGCGGCCGGCGCGGCCGGCGCGGTCGCGCTCGGCGCCCTCTCCGCCCGCTACACCGACGCGTCGCTCCCCTGGATCGACGGCACGCTCACCGCGACGAGCCTCGTCGCGCAGTGGATGATGACGCGCAAGCTCGTCGAGAACTGGGCCGTGTGGATCGCCGTCGACGTCGTCTACGTGCCCATGCTCGCCTACAAGCGGCTGTTCGCCTTCGCCGTGCTGTACGCGGTGTTCCTTGTGCTCGCCGTGCGCGGCCACGTGGACTGGTGGCGCGACCTGCGCGGGCGCGCCGCGGCCGGCGCCGGGGCGGGCGCCGCCGCGAGCGCCTAACGCTCGCGCCTCAGGCCGGCGGCGCCGGGAAGAGCCCGTCCACGCTCAGGTACCGCTCGCCCGTGTCGTAGCAGAACGTCAGCACGCGGCTGCCCTCGGGCAACGCGGGCAGCTGCTGCGCGACGGCGGCGAGCGACGCCCCGCTCGACGCGCCGACGAAGATCCCCTCCTCGCGCGCGCAGCGGCGGGTCATCTCGAACGCGTCCTCCTCGCTCACCTGGATCACGCCGTCGACCACCTCGCGGTGGTAGTTCGCGGGCACGAACCCGGCCCCGATCCCCTGCAGCCTGTGCGGGCCGGGCGCACCGCCGCTCAGGACGGCGCTCTTCGCCGGCTCGACCGCGTAGCTCTTGTGCTCCGGCCATCTCCGCTTCAGCACCTCGGAGAGCGCCGTGATGTGCCCGCCGGTGCCGACGCCGCTGATCGTCACGTCGAGCCCCTCGGGGAAGTCGGCCAGCACCTCCTCCGCGGTCGTCCGCACGTGCACGTCGACGTTGGCGGGGTTCTCGAACTGCTGCGGCATCCACGCCCCACCCGGCCCGGCCGCCGCCACCAGTTCGTGCGCCCGCGCGATCGCCCCCTTCATCCCCAGCTCCCGCGGCGTGAGCTCCAGGCGCGCTCCGTACGCGGCCATCACGCGGCGCCGCTCGACGCTCATGCTCTCGGGCATCACGAGCGTGAGTCGGTAGCCCTTCACGGCCGCGACCAACGCCAGCCCGATCCCGGTGTTCCCCGACGTCGGCTCGACGATCACCGTGTCGGGACCGAGCACCCCGCGCCGCTCGGCGTCCTCGATCATCGCCAGCGCGATGCGGTCCTTGATGCTGCCGCCGGGGTTGGCCCGCTCGAGCTTCATCCACACCTCGCGCCCGCTTCCCGCGAACAGGCGGTTGATCCGGACGACCGGGGTCCGGCCGATGGTGGAAAGGATGGTGTCGTGACGCATTGGCTCAGTGGTGAGAGACGGGCGGAAACTAGCGTGGGCAGGGCGACCCGGTACTGCAGGCTCGGGTGGGGCGACGAGTGTTTCGGGACGTCGCACTTCGTGTACGTCGCACTTCGTAGCGGGAAATGCGAGATGGGCCGTCCACGGGTGAGGCAGTCCGGGTCGGGCGTCACGGGCACCACGACACGGGACGGGCGGCTCGCCGTGAGCCCCCGGCCAGCCCCCTACCCGCGCCGTAGCTGCCCCCTCGCTGTCCCCGCTCCGCCCTGGCCGTGACGCCCCAACGCCCTACCCGCTACGAAGTGCGAGTACACGACCTGCGGCGTCCCGCCCCGCCCGTCGCCCCACCCGAGCCTGCAGCACCGGGCCTCTCGCCCTCCCTACCCGCTCAAATACTGAAATCCTCCACCCCATCCCACCCCACCGTCCTCGGCGCCACCTGACTCTGGTGCGTGACCACGCTCTTCGGCGGCACGCTCCGCGTCAGCCACACGTTCCCCCCGATCACGCTCCCTTCCCCCACCACCGTGTCCCCGCCGAGGATCGTCGCGTTGGCGTACACCACCACGTCGTCCTCCAGCGTCGGGTGCCGCTTCACCCGCGCCAGATGCTTCGCCACCGCGAGCGCGCCTAACGTCACCCCCTGGTACAGCCGCACCCGGTCCCCGAGCACCGCCGTCTCACCGATGACGACCCCCGTGCCGTGGTCGATCGCGAACGCCCGCCCGATCCGCGCCCCCGGGTGGATGTCGATCCCCGTCTCGCGGTGTGCGAACTCCGTGACCAGCCGCGGCACGAGCGGGACCCCGCGCCGGTAGAGCACGTGCGCGATCCGGTAGCACGCCGTCGCGTAGAACCCCGGGTACGCCGCGATCACCTCGTCCACGCTCGCGGCGGCCGGGTCGCCGTCGTGCGTGGCCTGCGCGTCCGCGAGCAGCGCGTCGTAGACCGCCGGCAGCTCCGCCGCGGCGGCGGCCTCGAGCGCGTCCGCCGGCCGCCCGAGGATCGCCGCCACGGGCACGAGCACGTCGCGGAGCGCGCGCCGCACCGCGGCCAGCTCGTCGCCCATCTCGCGCGCGTCGCACGGCCCTCCGCACAGCGCCCCTGCGTTCGCGTCCGGGCGCTCGTTGGCCAGCGGCGGGAAGAGCAGCGCGAGCAGCGCGCGCACCGCGTGCTCGGTGTTGGCGCGGAGCCGCGGCGGGAGCGCGAATGCCTGCCGCGCGGCGGCGAGTCGGGTGAGAAACTCGCCCGCGGGCGGGGCCGCTGCGGGCGGGGTTTCGAGGCGTGGCGCGGGATCGGACACGCCCGACAAGCTCGCCCGCCCGGACCGGCTCCGCTACGCCCTCACGCCGCGCGCAGCCACGGCTGCGGCAGTCCCGCCTCCGCCCGCAGCACCTCGGCCGCGGCCTCCGCCGGCATCGGCCGCCCGAACAGGAAGCCCTGCACCACGTCGCAGGCGCGCTCGGCGAGGTACGCCAGCTGTTCGGGCGTTTCCACCCCCTCGGCCACGACCGAGAGACCAAGCGAATGCCCGAGCGCGATGATCGCTTCGGTGATCGCGGCGCTCTGGCGGTCGGTGACCGCGTCGCGCACGAAACTCTTGTCGAGCTTGATGCAGTCGATCGGGAACCGCTTGAGGTAGCCGAGCGACGAGTAGCCGGTGCCGAAATCGTCGAGCGAGATGCTGACGCCCTCGGCGCGCAGCGCCTGGAGCACCGCGGCCGTGTGCGCCGTGTCGTCCATGAGCAGCGACTCCGTGACCTCGAGCTCCAGCAGCGCGGGGGCGACGCCGTGGTCGGCGAGCGCGGCGTGCACGGTCGCCACGAGGTCGTCGGTTTTGAACTGGCGCGCCGAGAGGTTCACCGCCACCGCCGCGGGCGGCAGCCCCGCCGCCCGCCACGCCGCGAGCTGCGCGCACGCGCTCCGCAGCACCCACTCGCCGATCGGCACGATGAGCCCCGTCGACTCGGCGATCGGGATGAACTCGACCGGCGAGACCAGTCCGCGCTGCGGGTGGCGCCAGCGGAGGAGCGCCTCGAAGCCGCGCACGCGCCCCGTCGCGACGTCGATCTTGGGCTGGTAATGCAGAAAGAGTTGGCCGCGGTCGAGCGCGTGGCGCAGGTCCGCCTCGAGGGCCATGCGCAGGTGGAGCCGCGCGTTGAGGTCGGCGGAGTAGAATCGGTGCGCGTTGCCGCCGGCGCGCTGCACGTCGTAGAGCGCCGTCGTCGCGTTGCCTAACAGCTCGTCGACGCCGCCGGGGTCGTTGGGGCAGATGGTGATCCCGATGCTGGCCCCGACCGTCACCTCGCGCCCGAGCACGGCGAACGGGCGCCGCAGCACGTCGACCACGCGCCGGGCGAGCGCGTCGAGCCCCTCGACGGTCGCGGGGCCGGCGGAGAGGATCGCGTACTCGTCGCCGTCGAGCCGGGCGAGCGCGTCGGCGTCGCGCACGACGCCCTGCAGCCGCTGGGCGACCGCGGCGAGCAGGGCGTCGCCGCCCGCGTGGCCTAACGACAGGTTGGCGGCCTGGAACCCGTCGAGGTCGACGACGAGCACGCCGACCGGCCGCCCGTCGCGGCGCGACTGCGCGACGGCTTGGCGCAGCCGGTCGCGGAAGAGCGTGCGGTTGGGCAGCCCCGTCACCCGGTCGTAGGTCGCGACGTGGACGACGATCTCGTCGAGGCGGTCGACCGCGTGCTGCGCGTCGGCCATGAGCGCGCCCCCCTCGTCGACGTCGGCGAGGTCGAGCGGGAGGGCGGGCTTCGCGTACCGCGTGAGGTAGGTGCGGAGGGCCGCGGCGGTGAGCGTGACCGGGGCGAGCAGGGCCCCGACGAGCCACGCCGCCCCGGCCGCGCCGGCGACGCCGCCGACCGCGGCGGCCCCGAAGGCGCCGGCCGCAGACGCCACGTCACACTCGACGTAGCGCTCGTACGCCAGATACGCGCCCACGGCGGCCACGGGGGCCGCGGCGCCGAGCGCGGCCGCGGTCATCAGCTTGGCGCGGTAGCTCGCGCGGCCCGCGACCGCGCCCGCCCACGACAGCCACGGCCCGCCGCGCCCCGCGCCGAGTCGGCGCGCGGCGCGGGCGAGCGCGGCGTAGGTGCGGAGCGAGGCGGGCATGCGAGGCGGGAGCGGGCGGGGAAGACCGGGCCGGAGTCTCGTCCGGGCGGAAAGGGCACTTGAGCCACGCGCGTGCAGCAGATGCGGCGCGTCCGGGCCTTGAACCGCGACGCGACGCGGGTTGCTTTCGCCGCCATGACCGACCTCACCCCCAGCACCGGCTCCGGCGCCCGCAAGCCCGAACGCCGCCGCAACGCCGCCCTCCGCGAGCTGATCGACGAGATGCTCGTTTCGATCCGCACGGCCGTGAACCGCGAACTGTGGACCGCCGACGAGCGCGCGCAATACGAGCGCGAGCTGGCGGAGATCATGGCGCGCATCCGCAGCGAGACGGTGAGCCGGGTGGGTTAGGCGGAGACGCCGGGGGCGTCGTGCTCGACGCCCCCGGCGTCCCTACCGCTCCAGCTTGAACCCCGGGTCCAGCGCCGGCCGGCGGTCGCGCTCCGCCACCACCCACCCCGTCGCGTACATCCAGCGGGCCATCCGCGTCAGCTTCGCGTAGTCGATCCGCGAGGGTTCGTCGCGGACGGTGTGATAATCGGGGTGGAGCAGCGTCGTGAACATCACCGCCGGCACCCCGGCGCGCGCGTAGGGCAGGTGGTCGCTGCGGAAGTACCAGCCCTCGGGGTGCGAGGGGCGGTCCCACGTCGAGTCGAGCGCGAAGCGCCCGACCGCGCGGTTCGCGGCGAGCGCGATCGCGACGAGCTCGGACGAGTTGCGGTGCGGGGGCTGCACGCCTAACAGCGCGGCCGAGTCGGGGGTGTTGCGGCCGACCATGTCGCCGTTGAGGACGGCGACCATCGACGCGCGCGGCACCGTGGGGTGCGCGGAGAACCAGCGCGAGCCTAACAGCCCGCGCTCCTCCGCGCCGTGCCAGACGAAGAGCGCCGACCGGCGCCCGGGGGCCCGCACGAAGGCGCGCCCCGCGGCGAGGATCGCGACGTCCACGCTCGCGTTGTCGTCGGCGCCGTTGCGGATGCTGTCGAGGCGCCCGCCGCCCACGTCGACCGCGTTGCGCACGCCGTCGTGGTCGTGGTGGCCGCTGAAGACGACGTACTCGTTCCGGAGCCCGGGGTCGCGCCCGGGCGCGACGGCGACGACGTTCGCGCTCGGGTAGACGAAACTCTCCGACGTGAGCGAGAGCGCGAGACGCCCGCCCGCCGCCGCGGCCTGGCGGAGCGGCGCGCCAACGGCCGCCCGCACCCACAACACCGGCGCGCCCGTCGGGATCGTGGCGGCCCCGGTCGTGTCGATGTTGTACCGTCCGCGGAGCAGCCCCGCCCCCGCGAAGTCCCACGCCGCCTCCGCCGTCGAATCGCCGACGAGCACCACCGCGCCCGCGCCGCGGCGGATGAGTACCGTGCTCTGCTCGCGGATCGCCGCCAGTACGTAGCGGTACGGGCGCAGGCTCACCCCCTCCGGCGGGAGCGCGCGCGGCGGGCGGATGTCGACGAGCACCGCGCGGCCGCGCACGTCGGTCGTCGTGTCGGCCGCCGCAGGCGCGACGAGGGGCAGGTCACCGCGGAACTCGACCGGCGCGGCCGGGACGACGTCGCTGCCCCACGCGAGGCGCGCGCCGCCCGCGACCGCGACGGTGCTCCGCTCCGGCACGAGGCGCACGCGACGCATCGGCCACCACTGGAAGTACGTCCCGTCGTCCCCCGCCGGCTTGAGCCCGGCCTCGCGCGCGCGCTCGGCCATCCACGCGGCGGCGCGCAACTCGTCGAGCGTGCCGGCCTCGCGGCCTCGCATCGAGTCGCTCGCCATCGCGTACAGGTCGCGGCGGAGGTCCGACTCCCGGATCGCGGCGAGGGCGGGCGGGGCTGGCTGGGCGACCGCGGTCGCCACCACCGGTGACGCCAGCGCGAGGGACGCCGCCGTGGCGGCACGGAGGAGGGCAGAACGCGACATGGACGGGGAGGGTTCGGGCATGGAACCGGACGCGCACCCGGCAACGAAGCGCGCCGCCCGACTCCGCGCTACGAGTGCAGGACGCCCCCGCGCCTCCGCAGAGCGGAACGGGGGGTGGCCGGCAGCACGGTGCGCATCACTCGGCCGCGAGCGCTCGCACGGGCGACACGCCCAAGCTCGCCCGCGAGCGCGTCGTCGAGACCGTTCATGCGGCCCGATGTCGGACATCGTTCGCGGCCCGACGAGCCCCGAACATTGCCGAGTGCGTCGCGCGAACGCACGTAAGTTTCCGGCACCCGCCACCCCCGCCTCATGCCCGACGCCCCGCTCGTCTGCTTCTCGATCGACTACGAGCCCGACTGCCCGCCCTACCTGTCGAGCACGTTCCGCGGCGTGGAGGAGGCGACCGCCCCGCTCCTCGCCATGCTCGCCGACCTCGGCGTGCCGGCGACGTGGTTCTCGACCGGGGACGTGGCCGAGCGCTACCCGGACGCGGTGCGCGCGATCGTCGGCGCGGCGGAGGGGCACGAGCTCGGCTCGCACGGCCACACGCACCGGCGCTTCGATGCGCTGGCCGCGGAGGACGCCCGCGAGGAAATCGACCGGTCGAGCGCGGTGCTGCGCCGCTTCGCGCCGGTCGACTCGTTCCGTGCGCCCAACCTGACCTTCCCCGACGCGTACCTCCCGCTGCTCGAGCGGGCGGGATACGCGCTCGATTCGTCGCACGCCAAGTACAAGGCGCCGTACTGGCGCGACCGACGGCACCCCGCGCCGACGCGGCTGCGGCGCATCGCGGCCTCGGTCACGTCGAGCGTGCTGCGGCTCCCCCGCCCCGTGCGGGCCGCCTACTTCGCCGCCCTGAGTTCGCCCGTGGTGCTGTTCGTGCACCCGTGGGAGTTCGTGGACCTGACGCACACCGACCTGCGGCTCGACTGCCGCTTCAACACGGGCCCGGTCGCGTTCGCGCCGGTGCGCGCGGTGCTCGAGGGCTTCGTCCGGCGGGGCGCGCGCTTCGTGACGATGCGGGACGCGGCGCGCCTAACGGACGGCGCGGGCGCCGCGGAGGGCCGAGCGTGAGCGCCGAGGTCGGTGCGGGCGGAGGCGCCGCGGCGGCCCCGGCCGGCCCCCGGCGGCGCGAGCGCCGGCTGTCGAAGCGCACGCGGCTCGCGCTCTCGGCCTTCGCGTGGCTCGCCGGGACGGCGCTCGTCGTCCTCGCGCTGCGCGCCGTCGGGTGGCACGAGGCGCTCGCGGCCGTGCGGCGCGCCAACCCGTTGTGGCTGGCCACCGCGGTGTGCTGCCACGGCTCGATCGTGTTCCTCTGGGGGTGGCAGACGTACGTGCTGCTCCCGCGCGGCCGCGACGGGCGCGCCGTGCTCGCGGCCGACGGCTCGCGCATCACGTACGCCCGGTGCGCGGAGGTGCAGGCGCTCACCGCGACCGCGTCCAACACCGTGCCCGCCTTCCTCGGCCAGGCGACCGGCGTGGCGCTGCTCTCGGAGCGCGTGGGAATCGGGACGGCGGGCGCGCTCTCGGTGTTCGCGCAGCACAACCTCGTCGAGGGGTTCACGAAGATCGGCGTGCTGTTCGCGGCCGCGCAGGTCGCGCCGCTACCGCACTGGATGCGCGAGGCACTCGTCGCGCTCGCGGTCGCGATGACGCTGCTCAGCGCCGCGCTCGGCGCCGCGGCGTGGTACGCGCGGCGGCAGAGCGCGCGCCATCCCGCCGCCGCGGCGCCCGCGGCGGCCGCGGCGCCTAACACGCCGTCGACCGCGGCGCCCAACGCCGCGCCCGGCGGCGACCGGCGCCGGCGCGACCCTCGCGCCAAGGTCCGCGCGTTCGTCGTGACTTGGGCCGCCTCGCTCGACGCGCTGCGGCACCCGGGGCAGCTCGCCGCGGCGTTCGGGATCGCGGTACTCATGAAGGCGGCCGAGACGGCGGGGTGGTGGGCCATCGAGCACGCGTTCGCCGTCGCCCCGCGGGCGGGGAGCCCGATCCTCGCCCTCGCGGCGACCAACCTCGCGAGCGCGATCCCGGCCTCGCCCGGCAACCTCGGCGTGTACGAAGGCGCGGCGTTCTCCGCCTACCACCTACTGCTCGGCGTGCCGCGCGAGACGGCCATCGCGCTCGCGCTGCTCGGCCACGTGTGCTACCTCATCCCCCTCGTCGGCATCGGATGGGGCATCCTCTCGGTGCGCCAGATCGCGGGAATCCGGGCGCGGCGGCCGGGTGGCGGGCCGGAGCGTCGGCGCCGCGCGTAAGGCGCTGGGGGACACGGCGCCCCACCGGGCGCGCGTTGGGCGGATTCTTTCGGTATATATTCGGGTGGTCGCACTTCGCCGCCGCCACCCCGCCGCCCCATGTCGGACGCCACTGTTGCCGCCACCGCCTCGGTAGCCGCCGCCATCATCACGGCGGTCGTGGGTCCCGCCGTGCTCGCCCGCTACAAGTCGCGCCGCGCGGCCGCACTCACGGCCGCGCGGGGCGGGCGCGCGCTGATCCCCGCGCGCCCCGGCCCGGGCGGCGCGGCCGCGGCGCCCGGGTTCCGCGCGCGCGGCAGCAGCCTAACACACGCCCCCGCCCGCCACGCTCACGACGCGCCGCCGCGGCGCGTGCTGCTCCGCGAGGGGAGCGCGCGCGCGGTGCTCGTCCGGCTCGCCGAGATCCCGCCGCTGAGCCGGCGCGCCGTGGCGCACGAGCTGTTCGTCGGGCGTTGGGCCGAGTGGGGCGGGATCGTGCGCGACGTGCGCGAAAGCGAGTCGGGCTACTACGTGCACGTCGTCGACCCCGACGACGGCGGCGCGGCGGTGCTCGACTTCGCGGCCGACGAGCGGCCCACGCTCGAGTCGCTGCGCGAGGGCGACCGCGTGCGCTACCTCGGGCGGGTGACGGGCGCGGAGGACGGTGTCGTCACGCTCGACTCGCCGACGATCAGCCGGGCGGAGTGACGGTGTGGGACGCGGCAGCGCGGCGCAGGATCACGCCGTACAGCGGGTCGCCCCGCCGCGGCGTGTAGGCGCGCACCTCCGGCGGGCCGAACCCGCCCGCCGTCCGCCCGTACCCGGCCACGAGTGCGGCGTGCCCGCGGTCGTCGAGCGTCTGCCACGCCGCGACGGCCTTGGTCGGGAAGCAGCGGTTGGAGAACGTGACGACGAACGGCGCGCCGGGCCGGAGCACGCGCGCCACCTCGCGGAACACCTCGACCGGCCGGACGAGGTACTGCACCGACACGCAGCATCCCGCGCCGTCGAACTCCGCGTCGCCGTAGGGCAGCCGCGGGTCGGCGTTGAGGTCCTGCACCCGCCACTCGGCGAGGCGCGGGTTGGCGCCTAACTCGTCGGCGTTCATCCCGAGCCCGACCACGCGGCCATACGCGACGTCGTCGGGCAGGTGACTCACCCAGCTCGACATGAGGTCGAGCACGTCGCCGCCGGCCGGGAGCAGGTCGCGGTAGAGCGCCGTCACGGCCGCGATCGCGCCGTCGTCGATGTGCGTGACGAACCGCGGCGCGACGTAGAACGACGCGTCCGGCGATTCGTCGGAGCGGCGGAACGCGGCGGCGGGCACTTCGTCCGCGGCGCTCACGCGCGTGAGCGCCGCGCCGCGCTCTTCGCCGCGGCCTTGTTCGCCGCCTGCTTGGCCACCGTCCGCGTTCCCGTCGTCGTCGCCACCCGTCCCCCGTTGCGGAAAGTTGGTGGCCGATGGGCAAGAAGTGTGATCGGCGCGCGGACCGCCGCCGTGTCCGGCCGCCGTTCAGAACGGCCGCACGACGGCCCTCGCGCGGAGCGTGTCGGCGCGCCCGCCCCATGTCACGGCGAGCGCGAACGGGACCGAGTCGCCCACCCCGAGCGCGCGCCGCAGCCGCTCGAGCATCGCGTGTCGGCCGAGCGGGGCGAAGACGACCGAATCGCCCGGGGGCACGGCGACGCGCGCGAGCGGCGTCATGTGCACCATCGCGGCGGCGCCCGTGCCCATCTGCATCGACGCGTGCAGCGACGCGGCCGTGGCCACGTCGGACCGCGCGCCGACCACGACCAGCGTGTCGCCGCCGGGGTTGGCGAGGGTGAAGTAGAGCGCGCCGTCGGCGCCCGCCGCCGCGGGGCGCGCCCACGCCTCGCGGACGACGGGGACGCTCGGCGCGGCGGCGGGCCGCTCGCGCGCGCAGCCCCCGCCGAGCAGCGATAGGCCTAACACCACGAGCGACGCCCGCGTCCGGCGCGGCGCGGCCGCGCGCAGCGGGCACCTCACGTCGCCACGCGCGGCTCGGTCCGCCGCAGCGCGACGCCGAGTCCGAGGAGGGAGAGGACGAGCGCCGCCCACGGCACCCACCACGCGGCGCCCCCCTCGCCTGCCGCGGCCGCCACGGGGGCGATCGTCGTCGCCGACGCCGGGGTTTTCGACCCCTCGGGTCCGGTCCATTCGGCGCGCACGCCGTCCGCGTAAGTCTGGACCACCGGCCACGCGAGCCGCGTCGCGGCCTTCGGGTTCGCGGCCACGAACGGAAATTCGACGAACCGCTGCGGCGCGAGCGTGCCGGTCCAGACCGCCCCGGTGATGCGCCGCGCGGAGTCGGTGAGCACCTGCAGCTGCCACCCCGGCACGTCGCCGAACGCGGTCACGCGCGCGTCGGCGGGGAAGCGGAGCTCGACGCGCACCGTCGGAACGTCCTTCTCGTTAGGCACGCGCAGGACGTACTTCTCGTAGGCGCCGGGCGTCGAGATCTTCGGGAACACCACCGCGTGCGCGAGGGCGGCCGCGGGCGCGAGCAGGACGAACGCGGCGCCGAGGAGCGGCGCGCGCCGTACGGTGGGCAGAGTCATGGGGCGGTTGAGTGGGAGAACGGCGCGCGCATGCCCGCGCGCGCCGGCGGCGGCACGTAGGCGAGCAGGCCGCCGAGGAGCGTGACGAGGCCCATCACGGCGAGTTCGCGCCGGAGCGCCGCGCCGAAGTGCGCGGGAGTGGCGGGGTCGTGCGCGAGCCGTGCGAGGACGCGGGTCCGGTAATACGCGCCGAACGCGCCGAGCACGAGCAGCCCCGCGACCTTGAGCAGGACCACGGCGCCGTAGGCGGAGCGGAACACGTCGAGCGGCGTGGGGAGCAAGAGCAGCGTTTGGGCGACGCCGGTGAGCGTGACGACCAGCGCCGCCGCGAGTGCGGCCACGGACACGCGCGCGGCGTCGCGCGAACGCGCCCGCGTCGCCCCGCTCGCGCGCGAGCAGCCACAGGACGCCGCCGATCCACGCCGCGGCCGCCAGCAGGTGCAGCGCCTTGGCCGGCGCCGCCCAGAGCGGATGGATCGCCGCCGCATGGCCGGTGACCCCGCTCACGACGAGCGCGCCCGCGGCGAAGAGGAACCCGAGCCCCGGCCGGCGCGCGAGGCCGACGGCCCACAGCGCGAGCACGCCGAGCGCGACGCGCCAGAGTTCGACGCGCCCCACTCCGGTCGCCAGCGCGGTCGCGGCCCAGTCGGCGCTCAACCGGTGGTCGGGCGCGATGTCGGCCAGCCACGCCGCGAGGTGCAGCCCGAGCAGCAGCGGCGTGGCCACCGCGAGCGCGTTCGCCAACCCCGCCCGTCGGCGCGGGGGCATGCCGGCAGCTGCGCCCATCCCGTGCGGCCGGACGAGAAACCCGAGCACGCCCGCGAGTGCCATGAGGCTCCCGAGTGCGAGCCCGCAGAGCACGGCCGGCACGAGCGGCGCACCGGCCACGGCCGGCCCCCGGTTGGCGGCCGCCGCGGGGTCGTCGGGCGACAATCCCGCGTGCGGCGCGGTGCCTAACGGGGCGACGCCGGACGGCGGGGCATCGGACGCGCCCGCCGCCCCGACCGAGAAGTCGACGCTCCCCTCGACCGGGTGGCCGTCGACGGACACCACCCGCCAGAGGACGCGGTACGCCCCCGGGGCGAGGTGATCGACGGGCGCGACGAGCGCGTACACGTCGCGTGGGTCGCCCGCGGCGGCGAGTGGCGTGGCAGCACCCCGGCTCGCCGGCTGACCGAGGCGCGCCAGCGCGAGGCGGGCGAGCGCGGGCTCCGGCGGCTCGCTGAAGACGAGCCGGACGCGGGCCGGGCTCGCCGCGAGCCGGCTCCCCGCCGCCGGCTCGGCGGCGACGAGCGCGGCGTGCGCGAGGGCGACGGCCCAGACGCCTAACAACAGCGCCCACGCGGCCGCCGCCGCCGCGGCGGCGCGCCTCAGCCGGACGTCGCGCGTCAGAACCCGTACTGCAGCGTGCCCACGAACGTACGCTGCGGAAACGGGTGGAAGAGGAAGTACTTCCGGTCGAGCAGGTTGTCGACGCCTGCCGCGGCCGACCAGTGGCGGCCGATCTGGTAGTGCGCCCGCGCGTCCGCCACGAACCACTCGGCGAAGCCCTGGTACACGTTCGGGTGCACGTCGGCGTCGTCGAGCGTCGTGTAGATCTTCGAGCTGTACCGCCCCGCGAGCGTCAGCGCGAGCGGGTCGGAAGCGCCGAAGGCGGGCCGGTACGTCGCCGCGAACGTGGCGCGCCACTTCGGGATGTTCGGCAGGAACTTGCCGACCGCGCTCCCCGCGGGCGCCGTCGGACTCGCGCGCCCCGCGAGCGCGAGCACGCGCGCGTCGAGGTACGTCGCGCTCCCGGTCAGCTCCAGCCCGGGCACGAGTGCGTCGCGCCCGCCGAACGCGACCTCCGCGCCGCGCGCGCGCACGCGGTCCACGTTCGACGCGTACGCGTAGAGCGTCGACGAGTTCGCGACGAGCGGCAGGTACTGCGAGATGATCGCGTCGCGCACGTCCTGTTGGAAGAGCGCGAGCTGCGTGTACCCGCGTAGGAACCGCCGCTCGGCCCGGAGCTCGGTCGCGAGCACGTTATCCGGCTTGAGGTTCGGGTTGGGCGACGTGTACGTCGCCCCCGTCGAGACGAGCTGGTAGAGCTCGGACGCCGTCGCGAAGCGGTACGCCTTCCCCGCCGACGCGGTCAGCGTCCAGAGCGGCGCGACGTCCCACGCCAGCACCGCCTTCGGCGAGAACCGCGCGGCGTCGACCGCGGGCTGCACGACCGCGGTCGACCCGTTGGCGTTGTAGCCGTCGAACGCGCGCCACCACTCGTAGCGGCCGCCTAACGTCAGCTTCAGGGCGGGCGCGAGCCGCCACGCGTCCTGCGCCCAGAGCGCCGTCGTGCGCATCTTGCCGTCGCCCTCGGTCGCGACGCTCGCGTACGGGCCGCCGGCGCGCCAGTCGGGGGTGGTGTACGTCGGGTTGTTGAGCCCGTAGCGGTCGGAATGGACGCCGGCGCTCACGGCGTGCGCGGCGGCCGCGGCCCCGCCGGGGTGCCACGCCCCCTTGAGATCGAGCGTCGACCAGCCGGTGCCGTCGAGCACCGCGACGCGGCCCGCGTCGCCGAAGCTCGTTCCGGCAGCCGGGGCCGTGCCGGGGGTGCGCTGACGGTCGGCGTCGAAGCGGTAGCGCGTCGCGACCACCTCGGCGTCCCAGGCGCGCGCGCGGTCGTGCTCCGCGTTCGTCCGTAGGGAGAAGCTCTGGGCGGTGTGCCGCTCGCGGAGGTCGTAGAAGCCGCTCGCGAACCCTGCCTGCCCCGCGAACGTCGCCCCCCCCGACGTCGCGGCGAGGTACGGGTCCACGTCCGCGTCGGCGTCGTTCCGCCAGAGCCCGACGGTGTAGGCCGCGCGGAGGCCCGGCGTCAGGTCGTACGCGAGCTTCAGCTTCGCGTTCGTCATGCGCGTGTGGAGCAGGCCCGTCGCGCCGAGCACGTTGGCCGGGGCGCCCAGCTTGTTCACGTCGGCGAACCCGCCCGTCGTGCCGCCCGGGAACGTCCCGCTCGTGACGTAGAGGAGCGGCTGGCTGCGGCTGTTCTGATAGTCGCCACTGAGCCAAAAGGCGACGCGGCCGAACCGGTCGCCGACCGCGGCCGCGGTCTGCGCGGTCGGGTACGTGCTGCGCGTGCCGTAGAGGTCGAACCGCTGGAGGGCCTGCGCCTGGCCGACCGTCACTTCGAGTCGCTCCGGCAGGCGCGTCGTGATCTCCATGACCGCGCCCATCGAGTTGCCGGCGTAGGCGGCCGAGTACGGCCCGTACATCATGTCGACGCGGGCGATCTCGACGGGCGCGACGAGCCCCCAGCGCGGCCCACCGATGGTGTTGTTGTTGGCGACGAGGGCGGTGAGCGGGACGCCGTCCGCGAAGACGAGACTGCGCGCGCTCGAGCCCACGCCCCACACGCGCGTCCCCATCACGGCCTGCGTGTCGCCGTAGTTGCGCTTCCTCAGGAAGACGCTCGGCAGGTACTTCACCGCGTCCTCGGCGTCGACGACGTTCACCGTCTCGGTCGCGCGCTGCGCGGTGACGCTGGCGGTGACGGGGAGCGTGAGGGCCTGGAGCGAGGGCACGCGCGTCTGTCGGACGCCGCGTGCGTTGACCTCGACTCGGCCGAGCGTGACGGCGCGATCGCGCGTGCGCGAGGCAGGGCGGGTCGCTGGCGTGGTGTCGCGGGTGATGCCGCGGGTGGTGTCGCGGGGCGTCGTATCGCGCGGCGCGACGGGGAGCGACTGCGCCTGTGCGCAACCGGGACTGAGGGTGGCGGTTGCCGCGGAGCTGAGGGCAGCCGAGCCGAGGAAGGCGGCTGGTACGAGCGAGCGGGACCGAGACATGGAAGTGGAATGCAGCGGGCACGAGGCGCCCGGCGTACGCTCGCGGCGACGCGTCTTCGGGACCGGATAGCCGGGGCCGGGTCGCGGCGGTGCACGCGGGTCACGTCGGATGCACGACGGCGGCGCGTGTGCACGTGCACGCGTGCGCCCGTCAGCGCGTGTGATCGCGCCTCGTATTGCCCGAGGTCACAAGGGAATGTGCGCCGTCAGTGGGAATGATCCCCTGCTCGCGGCGCACGGGACGGCCAACTCGGCGTGTGGTCAGCCGAGCGCGGCCGGGAACCTCAACCCTGTAACGGCGGCGCGGTCGCGAACGGGAGGACGAAGTCCACCCACGCCGCGACGTACTCGTGCTCCGGACGGCCGGTGAACACGACCGTCGCCCGCTCGACAACCGCGACGGCGACCGGCGCGGGCCCGACCGGCAGCACGGCCACCGCCGCGCAGCACGCCCCGAGGCACGTGCACAGGTGCGCGGCGGCGGGGCGGCCGGAGTGCGGCGCGTGGCCGGCGCCTACGCCGCCATGCTCCCCCGGCTGCACCATCGCCGCCATCTCGTGGACCGCCGCGGCGCCTCCACCGTCGTGCATCGGGCACGCGTGCAGCCACCCCCCGTCCAGCAGGACGAGCGGCAACCAGCACGCGAGCCACGTGGCGACGAGCCGCCGCATCCGAGAGCGAGGCACGCGCGCAAAGTAACGCACCTGGGCCCACGCGTTGCACCCGCCGTCGGGCCCACGGTCACGCGACGCGTGCGACCTGGCCGTTCGCCGGCCACCCACGCGCCACTCCGCATGCAAGCGCTCCTCCTCGTTGTCGCCGTCCTCGCCGGCGTCCTCAACACCTTACAGTCGGGCAGCAATTCGACGCTGAACAAGCGGCTCGAGCACCCGCTCGCGAGCGCCACCGTCGTCTACCTCGTCGGCCTCACGGCCCTCGCGCTCGCCTGGCTCGGCGCGCAAGTCATCGGCAAGGGCGGACTTCCCGCCGGCGACCGCGTGGCGCAGGTGCCCTGGTGGGGATGGATTGGCGGGACGCTGCGCAGCTGTCCCTGCGTCGCGTTCCAGAGCGCGTCGTACGTCGCGCGTTGTACGACAGCTCGCGCCACGTCACGAACTCGTCCATGAACGCCTCGGCGTCAGGCGACATGCCCCACCAGCCCTCGCGCTTCCCCGTCGGCCGCGGCGCGAGCCGCGCCGTCGTCCACCCCTCCCGCTCGGCCACGCGCGCGAACACCTCGTGCGCGCTCACGAACCCCCAGTGTAGGTAGGGCGAGAGCCCGCTCTTGCTCGGGTCCTCGGCCTCATTCCGCCGCGCGGCGTACGTGGCCAGCTTGCGGTCGACGAAGTCGGCGAGCACGCGCGCGGCCGCCGACCACCGGCGGTGCACGGCCTCGACGAACGTGCGCGAGTGCCTCGCCGGCGAGCGCGGGCAGGGTGCGCGCGGCCTGAAGCGGCTCCTCGGCCGGGACCCGTTCGAGCTGCCCGGGGAGCGTGCGCTGCAGGTGGCGCCGGAAGTGCGGCGCCGCGCTCCACGCCTTCTCGCCAAGCCGGAGGGGCAGTAGGCCGTTCCCGTCGACGGCCTCGAGGCGCACGCCGCGCCGGCCCAGCTTGTCGCCGGCCGCGGCGAGCATGCGCGGCAAGAAGAACTCGGGGAACTCGTCGGTCACGACGAGGCACGCGCGCTCGGCCAGCGTCTCGAGCAGCCCGTGGCCCGCGCCGTTCGCCGGCTCGACGTAGGCGTAGTGCGCGACACCCGCCGTGGCATACGCCGCCGCGTTGTCGGCCATCCCGTCGAGCGCGAAGCGGTGCAGCCGGTCGCTCGCCCACGGGTACCCCGCACGCAGCGCCTCGAGCACGACGAGCGGTCGCCCCCACGCGTGCGCGCGCTCCGCCGCGTACTCGAGGGCGAAGTTGTAGCGCGTCCGGCGCGCCATGACGCACCAGTACAGCACGTAGTCGCGCGCCGGGTCGGCGGGCGCCCCGTTGAGGGCCGTGAGGCGCTCAGCGGGGACGACAGACGCGGAGGTAGCGGGCATGCGGGCGGGAGCGGGTAGCCGGGATGGTCCCGGCAAACGACCGCTCGCACGCCGGAGTTCCGCCGCAGCGATGCGCCACGGTAGGATATGCAGACATGCCCCGCGGCAGTCCCCGCGACTAACGCACGACGCCCCGCCGATCCGGAGATCGGCGGGGCGTCGCGACCGAGGGCGTCGCGGTCTGACGCGGCTTACTGCTGGCCCGGCGGCGTCGGAGCGGGCTGGTCGCCCTTGGCCCACGTAACCATGTAGCCGCTGTTCGTGGTTGCGCCGCCGGTCGCGGGGCCGCCCGGGACACCGCCGGTAGCGCCGGTGCTCATGTAGTTGCTCGGGGCCGAGCCCGCGCGCGATGGCGTGCGGGCGGCGTTGGGCGCCTGCGGCGCCATCGGGTCGTTGTTCGAGCAGGCGGCCGTGAGAGCCGCAGCCGCGACGAGCAGGGCGGCCGATCCGCGAGCGAGGAGGTGCTTCATGGGGGAGGGACTTCGGGTGGGTGCCCAATGGCGGGCGCGGTACCACCGCTCCGATGATCACCGCGCGGTCCAGTGTCGGTCCGCGCCCGAGAGTCCTTTACCTGAACGAATTTGGCGAGATCGGCCCGTGATGCCGTCGTCAACGAACGGCTATGGAGCACGCGGGCGGGGCCGGGACGCTACAGCGGAGCGTCGCGCTCAAGTCCGTTCGACGACGGCCGACACTCGCGCCCTGAGCCCGTCTCCTCCACGTCGGTGAGGAGGGAGCTGCATTCGTCGCTCACCCAACAGACGCGTATGTCGACACTCCGCAACATCGCCGCCCACCTGTGGCGCGGAAGCCTCGTCCGAAAGGCCAACGTCATCCTCGGTGTGACCGGCGCCGCGCTCTCCGCCGCGTGCGCGGCCGAACAGGTGACCGCGCCCTCAGCCGCTACGGCGACGTCGAACGTGGCACCTACGGGGGCCGGACCGCGCGCGGGTCGCTCGCCGGCGAACTCCGCGAGGTCGGCGAAGGATTCGGTCAAGCAGTACAACAAGGCGCAGATGGACTCGCTCAAGGCGGACTGGCAGGCGTACCAGCGTGCCGTGCAGAACGGGACCGTCGAGGCGGACTTCCTGCGCTGCGAGCCGAAACCCGCGCTCAGCGTGACGAAGGTGATTGGGCGGAAAGGGAGCACGTTCAACATCGGACCGCACAAGTTCGAGGTGCCGGCCGGCGCGCTCGACTCGAACGTGGCGATCACCGCCACGGCGCCGACCAACTCGGTCGCGGATCTCCGGTTCCAGCCGCACGGGCTGCAATTCAACAAGCCCGTGCAAATGACGATCAGCTACAAGGGCTGCGTCGTGCCGGACAGCGCCGTGTTAGGAATCGCATATGTCGCACACCCGTGGCAGTCGGCGATCGGACTCCGCGGGAAGGCCGACCAGCGTATGCCGGCACATGACGACAAGACGACGAGCACGGTGTCCGGGCTGACAGACCACTTTTCGGGGTATATGGTGACTTGGGCGCGCACCAGCGCTGAGTGACGGCTGCGCCGTTACGGCGGTCGGGCCGAGGCGTCCCTTAGGCCGACGCTTCTTGCCGCTATAACCTTCCGTGTCTTCACCGAGTTTTCCCATCGCCGACGCGCTCGCGCGCATCGCCGACGCGCTCCTCCGCGGTGCGCCGGCGGAAGCGCGGGCGCTGTGCGCGTCGGCGTACGCGCTACTCGGACAGGCCGAGGCGCCGGGAGAACTCGCGGGCACACTCGCCCGCTTCGAAGCGCGATCGGCCGTGCTCGAAGGAGACGGAGACGCTGCGCTCGACACGCTCGCGTTCGCACTCGCCGTCGCGGAGGCGAACCACGATGGGAACGCCGCAGCGTACGCGCTACATTACAGCGCGAACGTGCACGTGTACCGCGGCGAGCTGGACGACGCCGTCCGGCTGCACGAAGCTGCGAAGACTCGCGCGCGGCACGCTGGCGATCGTCGCCTAGTCGCGTCGACGACGCTCGCGTTAGGTATCGTCGCGAACGTGCGGGGGGAATTCGGGCGCGCCCGGTCGCACTACCGCCGAGCGCTCACTCACTGGCGAAGGCTCGATGCGCTTCCGGAGGCGGCTCGCACCCTCAACAACTTGGGCCAGCTGCACGCCGATCTCGGAGAATGGCGCGAAGCCGAGGTGGCGTACACAGAAGGGCTCGCAATCTCGGAGCAGCTCGACGACCAGAATGCGGTCGCCCTCTTACACACGAACCTTGCCGAGGTCTGGATTGGCCGCGGCGATCTCGCCCGTGCGCGGGCGGCATGTGAGGCTGCACGTGCCGCGTGCGCGCGCACCGAATATGGTGCTCCGCGCGGAGAGTTGCACAAGATGTCGGGCGTCATCGCGCGCGAGGTGGGAGCACTCGCCGATGCCGATGCCGACTTCGCCGTCGCTGAGCAGATTGCACGCGAACGGCAGGATCACCTACTGCTCGCCGAGGTCTCGCGCGAACAAGGCGACCTCTACCGCCGCCAGGGCCGCAACCGCGACACGCTCGCGGCGCTCAACCGCTCGCACCAACTCTTCCGCCAGCTCCGCGCTCAACGCGACCTCGCGGACGTCAACCGCCGCATGGGGCGTCTCGAAGGGGAGTTCCTCGAGGTGGCGCGGCGCTGGGGGGAGTCGATCGAAGCGAAGGACTGCTACACGCAGGGCCACTGCCAGCGCGTCGCGGACCTGTCGTGCCTCATCGCCGAGCACGCGGGGGCCGAGTACGGCTTCGACGCGCAGACGATGTTCTGGTACCGCATCGGCGCGCTGCTGCACGACGTGGGCAAGCTGGACGTGCCGGCCGAGGTGCTCAACAAGCCCGGCAAGCTGAGCGACGCCGAGTGGGGGATGATGCGCGGGCACGCGGAGGCGGGGGTCGCGCTGTTAGGCGACATCGAGTTCCCGTGGGACATCCGGCCCATCGTCCTCTCGCACCACGAGCGGTGGGACGGCAAGGGCTACCCGCACGGGCTCGCGGGCGACGTGATCCCGCTCGCGGCGCGGGTGCTCGCGGTGGCCGACGTCTACGACGCGCTCACCTCCGTGCGGAGTTACAAGCGCGCGATGACGCACGAGGACGCGCTGCGCATCCTGCGCCAGGACGCGGGGACCGCGTTCGACCCGCAGGTCGTCACCTGGTTCGAGGCGGTCGCACCGGCATGGCGCGCGACGCTGGCCGAGACAGGGGACCGAGCGCAGGCGGGCGACGCGCAGGCCGCGCTCGACGTGCGCGACCAACGCCGCGCCGCCGGGCTCGACGAGGTCACGGGCCTGCCCGGACGCCAGGCGTTCTTCGACGAGTGCGCGCGCGTCCTCGCCGCGCGGGCCGGCGACGGGCAGCCGACGACGCTGCTCCTCGTCACGCTCGCGCCGCCGGCCGGCGCCGGCGCGGTCGGCGAAGCCGCGCTGGCCGCGGCGGCCGAGGCGATCAGCCGCAACACGCGCGGCGGCGACTTCGTGGGGCGCTACGCGGAGCGCGAGTTCGTCGTGCTCCTGCCCGATACGAACGCCGAGGAAGGCGTGGCGACGCTCGTCCGGCTGCGGGACGTGGTCGGGACGGCACTGCGACGCGTGACGTTCGAGGTGCCGCCGGCGACGGCCGAACTGGTGATGAGCGTCGCGCCGGACCACGGGACGACGTCGGGCGTACTCCTCGCGACGGCCGACGCCAGCCTGCGGCGCGGCCGCGGCAGCGTGCTCCCGATGAGCACCCGCGTCCTCCAGACGGCGGCCTGACGGCGCAGGGACCGGCGGGAGCGACGGCGAGGTCGCGGGGTATGTTGGGGGCGCACGACAACGACCTCTCCCCACCCCGCCATGCCCCGACTTCTCGCCCGTACCCTCGGCACGCTCGCCCTTCTACCGGCGCTCGCGGCCGCCCGTCCAGTCCGGCCGGCGGTGTCTCCTGCCGGCGCCGCGCCGCGTCCGGGAGCCCTCGACACGGCCGTGTTCGCGGGCGGCTGCTTCTGGGGCGTCGAGGGCGTCTTCGAGCACGTGCGCGGCGTGCAGTCGGCCACGGCCGGGTACGCGGGCGGCACGGTCGCGTCGCCGTCGTACGACCAGGTGAGCACGGGCGAGACGGGGCACGCCGAGTCGGTGCGCGTGGTCTATGACCCGTTGCGCGTGTCGTACGAGCAGCTGCTCCAAGTGTTCTTCACCGTCGCGCACGACCCGACGGAGCTCAACCGCCAGGGCCCGGACGTCGGGACGCAGTACCGCTCGGCGGTGTTTTATCGAACGCCCACGCAGAAGGCGGCGGTCGAGGCGTATCTCGCCCGGCTCCGCACCTCCCGTACGTTCGGGAAGCCGATCGTGACCCAGGTCGCCCCGCTCGCGCGCTTCAACGAGGCCGAGGCGTACCACCAGCGATACATGGCGCAGCATCCGGACGCCCCGTACATCGTGTACAACGACGCGCCGAAGGTGGCCCAGCTCAAGAAGCAGTTCGCGGCGCTGTATCAGGGCTGAGCGCGGCCCGGTGACCGGGTCCGGCTCGCGGCGCGGCGTCGCGGCCGCTGCGTTAGGCGTGACGGCGTTAGGCGCGGCGTCCGGCGCGCAGCCGTCGCCGACCGTGGTGGTGCGCGTGGTGGACGCGCCCACGCGGCGGCCGCTCGCCAACGCGGACGTCGTCGACTTCGCGACCGGCGCGTCGCGCCTCACGGACGAGCGCGGGCAGGTGCGCGTGGCGGCCGCCCCCGGCGCGGCGCTCCGCCTGCGCGTGCGCCAGATCGGCTACCAGCCGTTCGAGCGACGCGTTGAGCGGGGGGCGCCGGCGGCGGGCGGCGCCTCCGGGAGTGACACCCTCACGGTCGCGCTCGAGCGGGTCGCATTCCGCCTCCCCGGAGTGGTCGCGACGGCGGACGTCGCGTGTCCGGCGCGTGACACCGCGGGCCTAACACAAGGCGATACGACGGCCGCCGCGCTCACGACCGGCGTGCTGCTGCAGATCCGGACGGCGGCGGAGCGGTACGACAGCTTTCGCCGCGCGTACCCGTTCCGCGTGCGCGTCGAGCGTCGGACGGCGGAGGTACTCCGCGACGGAACGGCCCCGCGGATCGCGGTCGCGCGCGAATCGGGCGAGTCGGACCGCTACGCGCAGCCGTACCGCCCTGGCTCGCTGATTCGGCGCGAGCGCGGCGGATTTTCGGTGCCCGTGCTGTTCGTGACCGCGCTGGCCGACGCCGACTTCCTCGCGCGCCACTGCTTCGCCGTGCGCGGCGTCGAGTCGCTCGGGACCGCGCGCGTGCTGCGCATGACGTTCGCCCCGGCACGCGGCGTGTCCGAGCCCGAGTGGGACGGCGCGGTGCTCGTAGATGCGGCGACGAGCTATCTCCGACGGGTCGAGTTCCGGCTCGCGAATCTCTCACCACGTGACCAACCGGCGCGGCTCGAGGGGTACGTCACGTTCACGTCGCCGTCGCCGTACGTGGTGCTGCCCGAGTCGACGTTCGCGGAGTGGTGGCGCTTGCCGGCGCAGGGCCGCGAGGGTCACGCGTGGGGTCCGCCCGACGTCGTCCAACTACTGCGGCTCGACCGCGTCGAGTACCACAAGGAGCGGCCGCCAGCGCTGAAAGACTCGACGCCGGAGCGCCCGCGCGCTCCCCGTTAGGCCGCCGCGCGGCGGCCTCGCGTCAGATCGCGCCCGCGAAGGTGTCGCAGCTGCGGACGTCGCCGCTCTGGAAACCGCGCTGGAACCAGCTCGCGCGTTGGGCCGAGGTGCCGTGGGTGAAGGTGTCGGGATGCACGTCGCCGGTCGCCTGGCGCTGGATCCGGTCGTCGCCCACGGCGCTCGCCGCGCGGAGCGCCGACTCGACGTCGCCCGGGTCGAGCAGCCGTTCGTTGCGGATCTGCGCGCCCCACACGCCGGCGTAGCAGTCGGCCTGCAGCTCGAGGCGCACCGAGAGCGCGTTCTGCAGCTGCGGCCGCTGGGACTGCGCCTGCCGGACGCGGGCCTCGGTCCCGACGATCTTCTGGATGTGGTGGCCCATCTCGTGGGCGACGACGTACGCTTGGGCGAAAGCGCCGGGCGCGCCGAACCGGCGCGCGAGCTCGTCGAAGAACGACAGGTCGAGGTAGACCTTCTCGTCCCGTGGGCAGTAGAACGGCCCCACGGCGCTCGGCGCGTTACCGCACCCGGTCTGGATCGCGTCGCGGAAGAGGACGAGGCGCGCGGCGCGGTACTGCGCGCCGGCCTGCTTGGGCAGGAGCGTGTCCCAGACGTGCTGCGTGCTGTTGAACACGGCCCGCGCGCGCGACAAGTCGGTGTGTTCCTCGGCCGTTTCGCGGACCGGGGCGCCGGCCACCCCGCCGGCCGGAGCGCCCGTCCCGTAGGCACTCGGCGCGCTCCGCGGCGGGCCGGAGTCGTCGCCCGTGGATCCGCCGCCGCCGATGAAGTTGCGGCCGAAGACGAGGCTCAGCACGAGGAGGAGCAGTGTGCCGCCGAGTCCCATGCGGCCGACGGGGATGCCGCCTCCGAGTCCGAAACCGCCCCCGCCCCCGCCACCTTCGGTCTCGGCGCGGCGGTCCTCGATGTTCGAGTTGTCGTTGTCGTCGGTCAGGCGCATATCAGATCTCCGGCACTTCTCACGGCGTCACGCCCGCCGGCGGGTAGCTGGCGGGCGTGCGGTAGGAGGCAGAAAGCGGACCGCGGACCGGTGTGCTACATCCGGCGCGCTACCGCCGCGGCGCCGCCGCGGTCTGCGAGAGGCGACCGAGCCGCCCAACGCGGCCGCGACGCCAGCCGCGGCCGGCGGTCGCGGGCACGGGTGTGGTGTGCAGCGACAGCCCGTGCGCCATGCGCCGCGCCTCCGCGTACACGGCCTCGTGTCGGGCGAGCACCGCGTCCCAGGTCTCTGCGGGGCGCGTGATGCGGTTGTGGCGCGCGATGCTCGCGCGCAGCCGGTCGTCGGTGGCGAGGCGGACGAGCGCGGCGGCCATGCCCGCGTCGCCGTCGGCGAGCAGCCCTTCGATGCCGTCGCGGATGAACGCGGCCGGGCCCGCGTTGCGCATCGCGACCACGGGCAGCCCCGCGCAGCGTGCTTCGAGCGCGGCGATCCCGAACGATTCGAGGATCGACGGCAGGACGAACACGTCGCTCTCCGCGTAGAGCGCGCGGATCGCCTCGCGCGGCTGCCAGCCGAGGAGTTCGACCGTGCTCTCGAGACGGAGCCGGCGGATGTCGCGTTCGACGGCGGCGCGTTCGGGGCCGTCGCCGGCGATGCGGAGGCGGAAGCGCATGCCCTCGGGCAGCTGCGCGCGCAGCATCGCGGCGATCTCGACGAGGGCGCGCGGGCGCTTGCGGCCGGCGAGGCGCATCACCGAGGCCATGTGCAGCTCGCCCGGGACTCCCGGGGGGCGGCGCGCGACGGCCCAGGCGCGCGGGTGGATGCCGTTGGGCAGCACTTGCGTCTCGATCATCCGGCCGGCCCGCGCGGCGGCCTCGCGGACCTCGTCGGCGACGAACGGGCTCACCGCCGTGTGCAGCACGCGCCACCGCGTCCACCCGACGACGCGGTCGGCCGCGGCGAGGAGGGGGACGGCGCGGCCGAGGACGGAATGCTGGGTGAGCACCGCGGGGAGGCCGAGGCCGTGGGCGGCGGCCATGCCGGCGAAGGCGAGCGGGGAGAGCACGCTCGCGTGGGCATGGACGAGGTCGTACTCGCCCTCGGCCAGCACGTCGGTCATCGCGGCGCCGATGCGCGGCGAGGCGGCAATCGCGAAGTGCGGGACGCAGGCGAGCCGCAGCCGGCGCACGCGCACCCCGTCGCTGCCGTGCGCGGCGGGGACCGGGCGTGAGCCCCGCCGATCGCTGACGGCCGTTGGGCGGGCGAGGGAGGCGCCGTCGCCGCGGCAGCCGGCCGCGGTCGTAATCACGTCGACTTCGTGCCCCGCCGCGACGAGCTGCTCGGCGAGGGCGCGCACGTGTGTCTCGATACCGCCAACCCGGGGCGGATACCAGTCGCACACCAGCGCGAGGCGGAGGGAGCGGAAGGTCGGCGGGCTCACGAGTGGGCGGCGGGACCGGGGACACGGCGAGAAGCCGCTTGCCGGCGGGAGGAGGCGGGCGACGCGCCTGGCGAGGCGCCCCGATCCGCACCCGTGCCGGGATGCGTATCGGAATAGCACGCGGGGCGAACGGACACAAGAGTAACCCGCTTGGTACGTCCCAGGTCCCTCGGCCCCTGGCGCATCGCTGTCCCCACCTTCACGTTCGACCGCCGGCGACCGTCCTGACCGGTTCCTCATCTCTGGAGTAGCTCATGTCCACCGTTCGCGATCTCCTCGCCCGCAAGAAGGCGCACGCCCCCGACGCCTCGTCCGAAGGCACAGGCCAGGCGGACCCTGTGGTCATGGTCGACGCCACGGCCACGGTGCTGGACGCGGCGCGGTTGATGACCGCCCGCGGGATCGGCGGCCTCATGGTGCGAGATGCCGAGGGCCGGATGGCCGGCATCTTCACCGAGCGCGACGTGCTGCGCCGCGTCGTGAACGACGGCCGCGATCCGCGCGCGACCCCCGTGGCCGAGGTGATGACCGCGCCGGTCCTCACGGTCTCGCCCGAGACGACGGTGGCCGAATGCCGGCAGCTGTTCACGGGGCGCCGGATCCGGCATTTGCCGGTGATGGAGCACGGCGCGCTCTGCGGCGTGGTGACGAGCGGCGACGTGCTGGCCTTCGAGGCGGACGAGGCGAAGACGACCATCGAGCACTTGGAGGGGTATGTCTTCTCGAACCGCTGACCCCTTCTGACTTCTTCATCGATGACTGATACGACTGCCCCCACCCGCGCGCTCGCCACGTTCGGCGGCGGCTGCTTCTGGTGCCTCGACGCCGTGTTCCGCCGCCTGCGCGGGGTGGAGTCGGTGACGTCGGGCTACGCGGGCGGGCACGTGCCCAACCCGACGTACGAGGAGGTGTGCGGCAAGCGCACCGGACACGCCGAGGTGGTGCAGATCGCCTACGACCCGCGCGTGGTGAGCTACCGCGAGCTGCTCGAGGTGTTCTTTGGGACGCACGACCCGACGACCAAGGACCGCCAGGGCGCGGACGTCGGGCCGCAGTACCGCTCGGCGATCTACGCGCACGACGACGCGCAGCGCGCGGAGGCGGCGGCGTTCGTCGCGGAGCTCGAGCGCGAGGGGACGTTCGGCGCGCCGGTCGTGACCGAGCTCGCGCCGCTCGACCGCTTCTGGCCGGCCGAGACGTCCCACCAGGACTACTACTCGCGCAACAGCCGCCAGCCGTACTGCGCGTTCGTGGTCGCGCCCAAGGTGGCGAAGCTGCGGCAGAAGTACGCCGACAAGCTCAAGGCCGCGTAAGCGGTCACATCGCGGGGGTTCCGCTCACCTGCTTGACGAGCGCGTACAGGAAGTCGAGCCCCTCGTAGAAGCTCTTCACGCGCCGCGCAGCTTTTCGTCGCGGCCGTGCGCGTTGTTCTCGCCGGGCGCGCCGAACAGGCCGCTCACTCCGTAGGTGGGGACGCCGACGGCGCGGAGGAACCGGCCGTCGGTGGCGCCGGTGCTCATCGTCGGGATGACGGGGATGTCGCCCCAGGTGCGCCGTGTCAGGCTGGTGATCGCCGCCATGAGCGCGGGGTCGATGGCGCTCGGCGGGGCGCCGAAGCCGTCGGTAGGCGGGATCGTGTAGGTCACGCGCACGCCCGTGTCGGCGACCATGCGCGCGAGCGCGGCGCGCGTCTCCTCCGCGTTGGACGTCGGCACGATGCGGCAGTTGACGTTGGCCGTGGCCGTCTGCGGGAGCGCGTTGTAGGCGTGCCCGCCGGCGAGCCGCGTGGCCACGCACGTCGTGCGGAGCGTGGAGTGGTAGCGCGGGTCGCGCGAGAGCGTCGCGGCGGCGGTCGCGACGGCGGCGGAATCGGCGCCGTCGGCGGTGAGGGCGCGCATGGCGGCGGCCATCTCGGGGTGCGGTTCGACGGCGGCGGTGCGGGCGAAGAAGGCGCGCGTGACCGGGTTGAGCGCGACCGGGAAGTCGCCCCGCTCCAGCCGGCCTAACGCGTCGGCGAGCTGGTAGATGGCGTTGTCGGGGCGCGGCACGCTCGAGTGGCCGCCCGGGTTGGTCGCGGTGAGCGTGTAATTGACCGGCACCTTCTCCGCCGCCTGCACCGCGTGCAGCACCGGGCGCGCGCCCGCGATCCCGCCCGCGGCGGTGAGCGTCCCGCCGCCGCCCTCGTTCAGGGCGTACGCGGCGTCGATGAGGTCGCGGTGGGTGCGGGTGAGCCACTCGACGCCGTTCGCGTCGCCGCCCTCCTCGTCGGCGGTGAGGGCGAGGACCAGGTCGCGCGCCGGGGTCCACCCCTCGCGCTTGTAGCGGAGCAGGTTGGCGACGAAAATGGCCGCCATCGCCTTGTCGTCCGCGGTGCCGCGGCCGAGGAAGTAGCCGTTTTCCTCGTGCAGGATGAACGGGTCGCGCGGCCAGTCGGCGCGGTTGGCGGCGACGACGTCGAGGTGGGCGAGCAGCAGGATCGGCTTCGCCGCGCCGGGCCCGCCACGTCCGCGGTAGCGGACGACGAGGTTCGCCTTGGTTGGCTTGCCCGGCGGCGTGAGGAGCTGGACGTCGGCCGTGGGAAAGCCCGCGGCGCGGAATCGGGCGGCCATCGCCTCCGCCGCGCGCGTGACCGAGCCCACGGAGTCGACGGTGTTGATCTCGACCAGCTCGCGGTAGATGGCGCGGGCCGCCTGCTGGTCCGCGGTCCGACCGTCGGCGCTGGACTGGGCGGTCGCGGCGGGTGCGGTCAGCGCCGCGGCGGCGAGCACGGCGGCGGCGCGGCCGGCAGCGGTACGGCACAACGAG
>JAABUZ0100001959.1_pt1 | contig 36232 bp, 30 predicted proteins | sample 5562091 | NCBI WGS metagenome assembly JAABUZ01 (sample SAMN12813069, study PRJNA571459) | rock metagenome | isolation source: Antarctica rocks | place: Antarctica: Victoria Land, Linnaeus Terrace sud | collected 2015-12-21 | reverse complement strand
GACGGTTTCGAGCATCTCCTGCCGCTGGATCGTCGTCAGTTCGGGCAGGAACGCGACCAGGTCGGCCAGCCACCCCGGCTCGGTTACCCGCGTCGCCGCCGCGGCCACTTCCTCGGGCACAACACCGCTCAACTCCGCGTAGCGAGTCATCTGTCCGCGGACTTCGCGCATCAGCGCCTCGATCTCAGTGGTATGCTCGACGGCTTCGAGCCACAGATGGACCTTGCCGACCATGAAAGGTGCGGTATGGGTGACTTCGAGCAGGCTGGCGCGTGCGAGGCCCTGCACGATGAACTGGATGCCACCGTCACCGGTGCGGCGGCTTTGGAGCACTTTGGCGATCGTGCCTGTCTTGTAGAGATCGTCGGCACCGACCTCGTCCTTGTCGCGGTCTCGCTGCGCCACGAGCAGCACCAGCCGGTCGCCCTGGTTCGCCTGCTCGATGGCGCGAAGGGAGCCATCGCGGCGTGCGGCGAGGGGCAGCACCATGCGCGGGAAGATGACACTATCGCGCAGGGGCACCAACGGGAGGGTCGTGGGCAGATTTTCGAGTGATTCTCGTGAGAAATCGCTGCCGCTGGAATCGTTCATAGCCATGGGTCGTGGAACTCCTTTGAAAGACGCTGGTGGCCCGGAACGGCTCCCTGCACACAGCTCCTGTACCCTTCTTGATAGCTAGTTTATATACTTACGAAGGGTAAGTAACAATACCGTAGTGAGTGGAAAATTGCAATGGTCCTGAACAAGACCACCTTTGCGCATCTGCACCGCGCAGATTCGACGTGGCGGCTCCTGGTTCCAGGTAGGCTCGGGGGAGGTACCACGAGGACGAGTATGGGGTGAGCATGGGTGATGATCACGTCACGTGAGGGCGATGCGATGGTGGAGGCAGCGGCGGACGCGGAACTCGCGTTGGTTCGGCCAGCCGACAAGAGGACGCTTGCGGCAACCGCGGCGTGCGCGGTGCTTATGGACGTTGCCGGGCAATCGAGATTTCCTGGACTGGCAGGAACGATTCTGGTAGCGGCCACGGCAGCGTGCTTGCTGCTCAGTGGAAGGCTCGTGAACCGTCAGGCACAGTTCACGAGCCTACTTGTTCCCGTCTTCGGACTTTGGCTGGCCGTGCGGACGAGCCCGTGGCTGATCGTACCTGATGTGCTGGTGGTTGCAGGGCTGCTGACGGTGGCGGCGTCAGTGGCGTACCGTGGCGAATTGTTCGATCTGTTGCTGCCCAAGGCCATCGGTCGCGCCATCCACGGCGTACTCCACCTCCTGGCCGCGCCAGCATTCATTCTTCGTCCACTGGTCGTTCTATTGAAGGACGGTCGGAGAGCGAGGTCCATTGAGGTGATGGCATTCATTCGAGGTCTGGTGCTGGCCTTTCCCATCGTGCTGACGTGTGGCTTGCTCCTCGGTGCGGGTGATGTGGTCTTCGCCTCGTTCTTCCCAATCAATATCGATGTCGATGCCGTGACCACGCATACCGTGCTGCTCCTCACCGGCGCCTGGGGCGTGTCGGGGCTCCTCCGCCTGGCATCTGCTCGTCCGATTGCGTTGTGTCGGCATCCCGACCGGTGGCGTCTCGGCATCGTAGAAGTTAGTGTTGTCCTGGGCGCGCTCGATCTGTTGTTTGCCGTGTTTGCTCTTGCACAGGTCGTCGCCATGTCCGGTGCTGCGTCCACCGTACTCCGTACAGCAGGGCTGACCTACGCAGAATACGCACGATCTGGCTTCTTTCAACTCCTGTGGGTCGCGGCCATGACACTGGTCGTCTTACTTGTCGTACACGCATTGGTCCTCGTAACCGTGCCCTGGCAACGGGTCGCCTTGCAGGTGCTGGGTGCGGTCGCTGCGCTGTTGACACTCGCCATTGTGGTTGTGGCGGTCCACCGCCTCGTCATGTACGACACCATATTTGGCCTCACGATGCTCCGGTTGTACTGCATCGTCTTCGCTGGCTGGATCGCGGTCGTGTTTGTGATCCTTGCCTGCTCGTTTGCGAACGTCGCCACGAGCCAGCACCAGTTCCTCGGCAGTGCCGTGAGCGCCGGACTGGTGATCCTCCTGGTGCTCAACATGGTGAATCCGGAAGCGTTTGTGTCCGGCCACAACCTGACACGTCCAGATGTCGGCCGACCGATCGATACTACCTATCTCGGCGAACTGTCCGACGACGCCTTGCCCGTGCTCATTGACACGTTACCCCTGGTGTCTCCAGCCACGCGACAGGAGATGGTCGGGCACCTCTGTGCCCGTACACGCAGAACCCAACAGGAAAGGACCGACTGGCTCAGTTATAACCGCGCGACACGGCTCGCCGCGGAAGCACGGCGTACCCTCTGCTGACGAGAATTGACGATTGGCCCGAAGATTCGGCCCGAGTTCGCAAAGAGGGTCGTTGCCATGTCGCCTCGCTCCGTGAACGCGATAAGGGTAGCATCAGGTACGCTACACTCTATGCCAGCAGCGCGGCCAGTAATCGCACGACGAGGAGGTGCCACGATGGACGTTTCGCACCTGGCGCGAGACATCAAGGCGATTGTCGGTCCTCAGGGGCTGATCCAGGGAGCCGAGCAAATTCGCGTCTATGAGACCGATGGCTTGACCGCCTTTCGCCAGGCGCCCGATCTCGTTGTCCTCCCCGCGACCGCCGAGGAAGTGCAAGGTGTCGTGCGGCTGTGCCACCAGCACGGCGTGCCGTTCGTGCCTCGTGGCTCAGGCACCGGTCTGAGTGGTGGGGCGCTGCCGGTGAAAGGCAGCGTCGTTATCGGCCTCAGCCGCATGAACAAGATTCTTGATGTTGATCTCGTCAACCAACGGGTCGTGGTCGAGCCTGGGGTGTTGAACCTCTGGGTGACCCAGCGCGTCGCCCCCGACGGCTACTACTACGCGCCCGATCCATCCAGCCAGCAGGTCTGCTCCATCGGCGGCAACGTTGCCGAAAACTCGGGTGGCGCGCATTGCCTGAAATACGGCTTCACCGTCAACCACGTCCTAGGGATGGACGTGGTACTGCCCGATGGTGCGATGGCGCACATTGGTGGCCCTACGTTGGACACACCCGGGTATGATCTGCCCGGCATCGTCGTTGGTTCCGAAGGCACACTGGCGATCGCGACAAAGATCACCTTGCGGATCGTCCGGAAGGCGGAGGCGGTGCAGACCACGCTCGTGCCGTTTGCCGATACCGATGCCGCCGGTGAAGCTGTTTCTGGCATCATCGCGGCGGGCATCATCCCGGCGGCGATTGAGATGATGGACCACCTGGCGATCCAGGCAGCCGAGGCAGCCGTCCACGCGGGGTATCCCCTCGACTGTGGGGCGATCCTGCTGGTGGAACTCGACGGCCACCGCACCGAGGTCGCGAAACAGCAAGAGCAAGTCGAGGCGATCTGCCGGTCCGCCGGGGCACGTGAACTCCGCATCGCCGCCTCTGAAGACGAACGTATCCTGATGTGGAAGGGACGCAAAGCCGCCTTTGCCGCGATGGGCCGCATCAGCCCCAACTATATCGTTCAGGACGGCGTTATCCCGCGCACGACGCTGCCCGAGGTGTTGCGCGAAATTGCGGCACTGAGCGAGCGCTACGGACTGCGGGTTGCCAACGTGTTCCACGCTGGCGATGGCAACCTCCACCCCCTGGTACTCTACGACGACCGCAATGAGGGCGCCGCGCATCAGGCGGAAGAACTGGCGGGGGACATCATCAAGGCGTGCGTGGCGCACGGTGGCAGCATCACGGGCGAGCACGGCGTTGGCGTCGAGAAGCGCGGCTACATGCCGGTGATGTTCACCGAGGACGACATGGCGACCCATCAGTTGATCCGCTGCGCCTTCAATCCTTCAAACCTCTGTAATCCTGAAAAGGTGTACCCCACGCCCCGCCTGTGCGGGGAGGTGCCCGGTCCCTACAAACCCCATCCCGCCGAACTTGCGGGCCTGGCGGACCGCTTTTAGTCACGGCTCTCTGAAGCGCTAGTTAAGTTAAAGGAAGGCGATCATGACCGCCGTGCCGTCGTCACCGTCGCTCCTGGCGTCGCTGTACTCCCTGGTTGCTGGCAGGGTCCGCGACGCAACAGGAGCCGATGCCATTGCTGGCGTACAGCCGCGCGTCGTCGTCCAGCCGCAAGACGACGAGGCTGTTGCCGCGGTGTTGCTGTTTGCCAGGCGCGAGGGGCTGAAGGTGGCCGTGCGGGGTGGTGGCACCCAGCTGAGACTCGGCGCGCCACCTGGTCGTGTCGATGTGGTGCTGGACATGGCAGCATTGAACCACGTGGTCGAGCATACGCCGGGTGACCTCACCGCCACCTTTCAGGCTGGTCTCCGGCTGACGGATGCACAGCAGGCGCTCGCGGGAGCGGGCCAGTGGCTGGCACTCGACCCCGCCCTCCCCCCCGCCGCAACCCTCGGCGGCATCGTCGCCACCAACGCATCCGGTCCGCGCCGTCTGCGCTACGGCGGGGTTCGCGATCAGATCATCGGAGTACGGGTGGCACGGACCGACGGTACGCTGGCCAAAGGCGGTGGAAAAGTCGTCAAAAACGTCGCGGGCTACGACCTCCCCAAGCTGTTCACCGGTTCGCTGGGCACGCTGGGCGTTATCGTCGCGGTCACGTTCCGGCTGTACCCCCGCCCCGCGAGCTCCCGAACCGTTGTCCTGACCGCCACCGATCCAGCGCCACTGTGCGCCCTGGCCGTCCGGGTGATTGGTACGACACTGGTGGCGACGGCCATCGATGTGGTTGGCCCCGATGAGCAGGGGCAATCCGCGCTGATGGTGCGGTTTGAAACCATCGAAGCGGCCGCCGACGACCAGGTTCATACGCTGATCGAACTGGCCGGTGCGCTCGGAACAACGGCAACCATCCTGTGCGATGGCGAAGAAGCGGCAGCGTGGGAGCGGACGGCCGCCACGGTGCTGCCCGCCTCCTCGGGCGACGCTGCTGCTGGATGCCTCGTGAAGGCGAGCCTCCTGCCGGGCGATGTGCCAGGGTGGCTGGCGCATCTTCAGCAGACGTGCCAGCAGTCTGACATCCGGGCACAGTGGCGCGCACACGCGGGGCACGGGCTGGTCTTTGCCGCCCTCCACGGCCCTGACGCCGCGTTGCTGGCCGTGCTCCCCGCCCTCCGTGACGCCGCTATTGCCTGCCAGGGCAGCCTGGTGGTGCAGGACGCCCCGCCGCACCTGGCACAGCAGATGGACGTGTGGGGACCCGTGGCGGCACTGGACCAGATGCGACGCCTCAAAGGCTTCTTTGATCCTGATGCCCTGTTGAACCCCGGTCGGTTCGTGGGTGGACTGTGAGCTGGACCGCGTTGTGGATGCCCGCAATTCCTGGCGGCTCGGGGCGTACCGATAGGTGATGACTCCACGTGGCTGGCATGCCCGCCGGGATGGTAACGTTCCTCTTCACCGACATTGAAGGGAGCACCCGCCGATGGGAGCAGCACACCGAGGCCATGCACGGGATCCTTGCGCGCCACGATGCGATCCTCCGCACCGCCATGGCAGTGCACCGGGGACACAGCTTAAAGATGCTGGGTGACGGATGCTGCACCGCCTCTGCCGCGCCGCCTGATGTGCTCGTCGCTCTCAATGGCCATGTGAAATCGAGCAGTCACCTCCATCGCCGCGGGCAGCGTGTAGCTGATCCGGTGCAGGATGCGAGGTGGTTCGCCCGCAAGACTGTCCACAGGGATGCGTTCGACCCTGGCACTCAGGACAGCGGGTTCGACCATCGTCAGCAGCAGCGTGTGCCGTTCGCCACGGATGAGCGCCGTCGTGCCCATGATCTCCACATCACGCCACGTCACGAACGCGTCCTCTACCGTGCCGGGCGTGTCCTTGAAGCGGAAGGTATCGCACAGTTCGATACGCTGTACGACGGTGCCATCGCCCGCCAGAGAAAACTGGCGAACCGCGCTCGCCAACCCATCGACCGGATAGGCGTGACCGATGTCGAGCGTGACTCGCTTCGGCGTTGCATCGAGCGCCATCTCCATGAAGGTACCTGTGAACTCCTGCCCCGTGCCCTGTAGCTGCTCGTTCACGCGTGGCACGCTGTGGCCGTAGGAGTTGGCGAAGATGCTGTCGTAGCGGTTGTCGCTGAAGTAGGCACGGTCGTACCGACCCGGTCCGGGATCGACCAGGAGGCTTTCGTCACCGACGTGCACGATGAAACTGCCGACGTCGTTGTGGTTGTGGTTTTCGTCGTTGTGTCCCGCCTTGACCATCAGCACGATTGAGACCTCCCCACTGGCCCTGCCGGTCAGTCGGACCACGCCACCATCGGCAAGCACCGCATCATCAATGTGTGGCGGTGCCGTCGTGACGCCGTTTCCCCAGAGCATGTACCGCAGAAGCGAGGTGAGACTCCCGCTTTGTGGCTCGCGGGGCACGGCCAGCAGATTGAGCAGTGAACGCTCTCCGGTACGCTCACTGAGCCGCGCGATGATACCCGGATGAAACGTGACCTGCTCGGTCGAATCGGAGAAGCTGGCAAACGACGACGCAGAGAGTTGCACGCTCGCCGGGTATGCGGCGATCCGGCGCACCCGCTCCGACGCCAGGAGGTCTACCGCGCCGTCACTTCGCGCGTACAGCAGTTCCGCCAGGACGACGAATTTGCTCATGCCATAGTGCCAGTAGTTGACGCCTTCACCTGTACTGCCGTCTGCGGCAAATGCGTGGTCCAGGTAGACGGCGAGCCCGTCTAACGCCGTTCTCAGCGCCTGCGCCACACGGGCTGGCTCTGGCTCGATGAGCAAAAACGTCGAGGCGACCATGCTGTTACAGACGGCGTTCCAGTTGTCGTGGCTGCGTGCCCAGCGGTGGTCGAAGTGGTAACGGAGGTACGGATCCAGAATCCGCCGCTCCACCTCCATGCGCACCCGCTGACGCACGTCAACATCGATGTCGTCCCCGAGCCAGTACAGGATGTCTGCCAGGTCCAGACCTGTTTCCGCACCGTACAGGTCGATGCTCCGCCCCTGATGCGCTGGCACCACCCAGGTGCTTTCTTCACAGATTGACCACAGGTAGTCGTGGATGGCGTCGGTGAATGCTTCGAGACCCAGCAGATGATGGAGCACCATGGCCGACAGCCGTTCCCGCTTGAGGTTGTACGGCGCCTCATAGGCGCCCCTTCCGCCGTGCATGGTGAAGTGCCGGTAGCGGCTGTAGGTGGTCTCGGGTATGGGCGCCAGCGCATGCAGGAGTGGCTCGGTGGAGGCGAGCGCCATGCGGGCGAGTGGCGCGCGCAGCAGTGCCGGTAAGTCACGCCGCGCCTGATCGAACTCCGGCAGCGGCGACCTGCCGGGGATGAGCGTACGTTGCAACTCACCTACACTGCACCCACGCCAGTCCAGCCTGGCTCGTGGCATGACATCCTGCCTTTCCCCGCATGTGAACTGTATGAAGTGATCGGCCGTTCACCGTCAAATCCGGGAAGGGGAACGTTGCGTGCCAGTCGAGCCTGATGAAAATTGATGCGTTCATCGGGGATGCTGCCTGGAGTCCGCGAAGGCGGACTTTGCAGTGCCAGGCGCGACTTTCGTCGCTGGCCGCGCCCAACCACAGGACATGGCCGCAAAAAATCGCACGTCTCGTTGCCCTGCTCATGGAGTCAAGTTTCATAGGTCGCTACCCGCCACGTATCGTACTATCAATCCTGAACAGCGGCTGGCTGCCCTGGCTCCCGCGATGCAGCGTGCAAGCACGTACACGTGAAGGCCTTCGCGGTCTGTAGCGATTGTATCGGCTGTGTCGGTCAATGTGTGTAGGCTAGCAGCGGCCAGCAAGGGGTCAGCGCCCGTAACTATGTTCCATACGGAGGCGGATTGGATACGTGTTACTGCACCTTCACAGGTCCTGCTTCGTGCAGAGCTACCTACCAGTGCACGACCCAGTCTTGCCTTTGCGTGGCGTGTTAGCTTCAAGGGAAGGAGAAGACTCATGCCGAAAACTGAAACGGGGCCGAACAGTACCGTCTCCCGCGAGTTGAGTGCGGGCCAGCCATGGCTGGGCGCTACAGGACCGGACGGCGCCAAGTTTGTTGGGTGGGTTCTGGTGCAACTGTGGGAACCGAGCGCGAAGAGCGACGGTGTCAACATAAACTGGAGCGGCGATCAAGAGGAACTCTTCGTGAGAGCTGCGACAGCACTCGAGCGATCAGTGAAACTTCATCCCTGATATTGGTAAGTGCTGCTGTAGTATTAAAGGGAAAGCAGTGACAACGCAGGGTCCTCATGATCGCCTGTCGCACGATCTTCAGCGGCTCCTGGAACCCGACCCCGGTGTGCTAGCCCTGACGTTGTTTGGGTCAGCAACGCGGCCCGATCGCGACGCATGGAGCGATCTGGACGCACTGATCGTCCTCACCGATGATGCCCTGGCGCGGTACCACCCCTCTTTGGCGTGGTTGGCGCCTCTCGGCGCCGTCTTCGCACACGATCACTCGACTGGCGTGTACAGCGCCACCACCCGCGTCTGCTTCGACGACTTCCGCCGCCTCGACGTTGTCTTTACGCCCGAAACGTCGTTGGCCCGCCTCGATGCGTGGCCATCCATCCCCTTCTGGGCGGGCTGTACCGTCCTCTTCTCTCGCTTGCCGCAAATTACAGAGATGCTGACGCGTCGCTTTGCCCCACCCGAAGTTCGGCCCCTCTCTGCGGAGCAGATGGACGCGATGGTCGAGCAGTTCTGGTTCAAAAGTGCCCTTACGGTCGTCAAAGTTGTGCGCGGCGACCTGCTGATCGCGCTCCACCTGGCGCTCGACCTCGTGCGTGACTGCTGCGTACTGAAGATGCTGTTGCGGGACCGCGCCGAAGGCACGAATCACCACCGGCACGGCGGCATCGGCAACCCGTTCGTCCTGGCACTGGACACGATGCGTACTCCCTACACGGCGCACGGCATCCTCGACGGCGTGGCGCACAGCGCCTTCCTGTTCGATACGCTCGCGGCGGAATTTATGGCGGGCTACGTGCCGCGCCGTGGACCGCTGCTCGCCGCGCTCACCTCCGCACGTCGTTCGCTTACGGATACACCGTCGGCATAGCCACCGCGAGCCCGTCATCCGGCCGCCGTGTTTCGGATCCACTGCCGCCATGTCGCGATCTGCGTGGCCAGCCTATCCTGCGAGGTCATCCAGAGACCGCTCCAGCGGCTCCAGTTGCTGATGTTCTGTGCCAGACCCCAGATTTCGTCGGTCATGACGAAGTAGGGCACGGCCGCACGATCAACAGGTCCAAACGGTCGGATCTCGGTGTAGCCAGCCAGAAACGCTTCCCAGCGTTCGGGCGGTCGCGTCGCGAAGACCCCATACGGATCGGACGCACGCCAGCCGGGTCCACCCGAGTCGAAGTCGTAGAAGATGATGCGATGGTCGTCAGTGACGTGGAGGTTGTCGAGTGTGACGTCACCATGACACGGACCCCAATCGAGACCCCGGGCCGCGAGCGACTCGATGCGGGAGCGGACGATCGCCGCTATTTCGACCACGACGTTCCAGTCAGCAGGACGGTGTGCGAGGTGTGGACGGATGACCGCGAGGGGCTGATCGACCATATAGTTCAGGTCGTGCGGCGTGCGCCAATGACGGCTGACAAAGTCATCGGAAGCGCGGTGGATGGTCGCCGTCGCGCGGCCAAAGTATCCATACAGTTCTGGCGTGAACGGCGGGAGCGGCTTGGCGCCGTCGGCGTAGGCGTAGAGCACCATGGATCGTGTGCCTTCGGGTGCGCGAACGGCAGTTACCATACCGCCATCGCGTCGCGGAATTGCCGGTGCCACTGGCGCTCCACGCGCCGCCAGGTGACTGATCAGATCAACTTCCCAGGCCACGTCCTCCGGCGATCGCCATCCGAAACGATACACCTTTAATACATACCGGCTGGCAGCAGTGACGATGAGATAGGCGTCATTGACCCACGACCGCATCAAGAGGCACTGCTGCGGCTTAACGCTATAGGCGTGTGCGACCTCGGACATGAGTGCATGTGCAGCCAGCAATGAATAGCTGACGGGCATCACTGTCTGTTGTGAGATACCCACCTGGAAGAACCTCCTCAGGCACCCTCACGCGTACGTCCGGTCGGCCCCTCACGCATCAATGACCACGCGGGTTGGCGGCGTCAGCTAACGTGCAGCTACCAGTGCGATGGTGCGATCTATGGCCGCCACGCCATCGAGTGTCCGTGACAGTGCTTGCTCCGAGATGACGCGCCGTGCCTCCACTGTTGCGTCGGCTGGGAGGTGTTGGACGGTATCGGTCACATATGTTTCGAGGGGTTCCCACAGTCGGCGGATGGTTTCCACGCGGACTGCGGGATCCGTTGACGCCGCAACGGCTTCCCAGATTGCGCGGAACCGCCACCACGGCGAGGCGTCGCTGGCAGCTTCATCTGCGACGGCGAGGCGTTCGGGTGGTCCCACATCCACCCAGATGGGGATGAAGATGCCCGTACACGGTGGCGCCAAACTGGTCCACGCCACCGATCTGCCCTCGTCACGAAGATGGGTGACCATACTGGCCGCCGTCGATCCGAATGATTCGTCTCCGTGCATACACACCGTCGCTGGCTCTGCGCCCGTCGGCCACCGCAGCCATGCGTCACCCTCATCGAGCGGTGTTCCGTGGTCCCGCAGCAGTTCCATCATGTGGCGCGGAGTGGCCAGCGGCGCAGTATGCCTGGCAATGTGTGTCCGCGAGCGTGCGAGACGGCACGTCGCCCTCGGTAGACCGGGATTGTCAGGATTGGTGCAGGCGTCCGCGAAGTCAAACGGGCGGCGTCCTTTTGGCCACCATCCACGTGCTTCGGCATGGGCGATCATACCGGCGCTGATCAGGTCATATTCGGTGCCGATGGTCGGGCGGTTGGAGATGGCGTAACCGCCCGAGGTGACGTGTCGTGCCACCCAGTGCCGGCCACACGTCTCGAGCACCCAGGCCTCCCGGGGATCAGCAATGAGAAACGAATTATCGTACGTGCGGAAGAAATGGTGCTCGGCTGAGCCACCCTGCCCGAACTCCTCCAGCAGGGCCGTGATCGTGTCGAGCGCGTGGCGTGCCGTGGCGCCGCGTTCGAGACCGAGGCGGACCAGGTCCATACCGAGGAGACCCCGTTCCTGTGCCACCTCGCGGGTATGGATGGCTTCGTTACCGATGGCGACGCCGTACTCGTTCATCCCATGTTCAAATCCCCAGAGCCAGTACGGCTGCGAGCCGATCAGTGCCGCAGTCCGCGGCGCCTGGGGAATCGTAAGGTACTGACATGCAAGGACGTCCCCTGTCGCGTGCATTTTCGGCCTTACGCCGATCAGCCGCTGTGCCTCGTGCCCCCGCCGGTCGCTGTTTTTGGCAAGGAGCACACTGCCATCAGCCGTGAGATCGCCAAGAACGACAACGGTATCACAGCTGGTGGGGTATAGATGACCCTCGATAGCATGCCCACGACGTTGCGCCGTGTGGGGAATGACAACATCCGCGGGCCCGTAGCTGGTGTGTGGCATGGTGACCTCCGGTTAACAGGGTACGTGTACCATATGCGGCTTGGGTGAAGTATAGTGCGCTATCACGCCCAATGTCGTGAACCGTTCGGCACTCGGTGGTTGAGCACGGTTAGCGACGAAAGTCGCGCCTGGCACTGCAAAGTCCGCCTTCGCGGACTCGAAGTGGAATCCCCGATGAACGCATTAAGTTTCATATATATACCGTGTCGGCCTGCGGAATGTGAATAGGCATGATCGACCATAGGAGCAGTGGTTACTTCTCCCAACACCGACATTTCCGCCGTGGTCAGCGACGTCCTCTGGGAGCGTGGCACGACGCTCATAGGCTGCGGGGGGTGACCGCGTACTGGTGACGTGCCACGCGCCAATCGCCATCGACGCTCATAGGCTGCGAGGGTAACTGATACCCCCGCTACGCCTTCGTAGGCGACGGGTCCATGTAGACGGTCTTCCACTGTGTAAAGAACTCCTGCGCCGCCTTGCCCTGCTCGCGTGAGCCAGACGAGCTTTCCTTGGTGCCGCCAAATGGCACCTGGAACTCGAGTCCCGCGCTCTCCTGGTTGATCTTCACCACACCCGTGCGGATCTCCTTTGCGAACCGAAGCGCTTTCGTCAGGTCATTGGTGAAGATGCTGGCCGTCAGGCCGTACGGCGTGTCGTTGGCCATGGCAACCGCTTCACCGTACGAACCCGCCGCCAGGACGGTGGCGACGGGACCAAAAATCTCCTCGCGTGATACGCGGCTCTCGGCGGGGAGGCCCTCGATGACGGTTGGTGGGATGTAGTAGCCGTTGCCGAGATGCTCCGTCGTTTTGCCACCGGTGATGGCACGGCCACCCTCGGCCCTGCCCAACTCCAGGTAGTCGCGCACCGTCTTCATCTGGTCAGCCGACACCACAGGCCCCACTCGTGTATCGCTTTCCAGCGGGTCTCCCAGCTTCCAGCTTTCTACCAGGCCCACCAGACGATCCTGAAAGGCGCGAATCACCGACTGTTCCACAATGACGCGGCTGGTGGCGGTACACTTCTGGCCCGCGCTCAGAAACGCCCCCCGCGCGACGTGTTCGGCGGCGTGGTCGAGGTCGGCATCGGCCAGCACGATAGCCGGATTCTTGCCCCCCAGTTCCAGTTGCACCTTCTTGCCACGCTCGATCGCCTTCATCTGGAGGCTGCGCCCCACACTGTTTGAGCCGGTGAACGTGATGGCATCGACGGCGTCGTGCGTCACCAGCACATTCCCAACCTCGGAGCCTTTGCCGAGGACGAGATTCAGCACCCCTTTCGGCAGTCCAGCGTCGGTCAGCGCTTGCAGGAAATGGACGGCGGTGAGCGGCACGATCTCGGCAGGCTTCCAGACCACGGTATTGCCAAATGCCAGCGCGGGCGCAATCTTCCATGCGGGGATGGCGATGGGGAAGTTCCATGGGGTGATTGCCACCACCACGCCCACCGGCTCGCGCCGCGCGAAGAGGAACGTACTGCTGGTGGTGCTCGGGTACGTCTGCCCGTCGGGTTCGAGCGTTTGCCCGGCGAAATAGCGGAGGATCGCCACCGCGCGGCGCGTCTCGCCGATGCCTTCCGCGACCGTCTTCCCCTCTTCACGCGTCAGGTCGCGTCCCACCGTCTCAGCACGCTGTTCGAGCAGATCGGCCGCTTTGCGCAAGATATCACCTCGCGACGGTGCGGGCAGGTCGCGCCAGGCGGCGAAGGCGGCGCGTGCGGCGTCCACCGCGTCAGACGCCGTCTGTGCATTACCTGACGACACCTGCGCCACCACTTCGTCAGGGTGGGCGGGGTTCAGGTCGGCCACTGAGCGAACGCCCTCGCGCCACTCGCCGCCAACGTAGGATCGAAGATCAACAGCCATGTAAAGTTCCTCCCTGGTACTGCCGTGTATGTTATGCCATGTGAGGGTACCGCATGTGGGGGATGCAGGGCACCTGATCTTACATGATGGGCTCCAAGGATGGAACCACCGGGATGAAGCAAGTTTCACCTTTCGATGGCGCCCTGATGGGGACACGGACGCTGCCCAGACGGTGCGGACCGTACGCCCAGTGGGCGCCCAGCACCAAAGTACGGCCGACTGCGGTCCGCACCAAAGCCGCGCCGACTGCGGTCGGTGCTTTCCTAGCACGCCACGAGTCATGGTCAGAGAGTGAGGATGGTGGTGAGCCACCAGTCTTTATAACGAAGGCGACACCCGTGGCCATGTGACCGTCGACGGGGCCGGGCGCTATCCCTTTCGCCAACCAGGGCTTACGACCAGTGAACACTCCGACCGCAGTCGGCCGTACTTTGGTGCTGACCGCAGTCTGCACCTTCTAATCAACCAATCGCCGATATTCTTTTTCAGAGCAGTCGCCACGGTCCTGCCGGCCACCACCGACGATGAAAAGCGCCACAGCCACCGTCACCGTAGCGACCGCAGTCGCCGTCATTGTGCCATCCGACCGCAGTATCCACAGCCCTGCGGGCCACCACCGAGAATGAAAATCAGGGCGCGCCGACGCGTAGGGGCGTATTGCAATACGCCCCTACAATCTACCAACCGGTGATGGGCTATTTTCAGGGCAGTCGGAGGCTTGGACGCCTTTTCAGCGCAGCCAAAGGCTTCATTCCTCTGCTACAATCCCGCGCAACGCCACCCCGTGTCCGCTTTTTCTGCTTGAGAACGACAACCCAGGAGACGACACGATACCTGGAAGGCAACAACGTGCCACGCATCTTCGACAACATCGAGCAGCAACTGCTGCCCGCCCTCAAAAACAGCATGGCACACGCCGACCACGCCGACTTCTGTGTCGGCTACTTCAACTTGCGTGGCTGGCGTCGGCTCGACGAACGCATTGATACCTGGGCAGGCGGACCCGGCAACTGCTGCCGCCTCCTCGTCGGGATGCAAAAGGCACCCGAACAGGAGGTGCGAGCGGCATTCAGCGTCACCGGCGACTTCGACATCGACAACCAGATGGCCGCACGCTTGCGCCGCGCGCTCGCCGAGGAGTTCCGCGAGCAACTGACCCTGGGGACCCAGTCCAACGACGACGAGGCAGGCTTGCGACGGCTGGCGAAACAGATCCGGGAGAAAAAGGTCATTGTCAAGCTGCATCTGCGCCACGCGCTCCACGCCAAGCTGTATCTCCTGTTCCGCCCCGGGGATCACGACAACCCGAGGACCGGCTACGTCGGCAGCAGCAACCTGACGTTCGCCGGCCTCTCGCAACAGGGCGAACTCAACGTCGATGTGCTCGACCACGACGCCTGCGAAAAACTGGCCGCGTGGTTCGAAGACCGCTGGAACGACCGTTTCTGCATCGACATCTCCGACGACCTCGCAGCCATCATCGAGGAGAGTTGGGCGCGTGAGGCGTTGGTCCCGCCCTACCACATCTACATCAACATGGCGTATCACCTGTCGCAGGAGGCGCGCTCGGGCCTGACCGAGTTTAGAATCCCGTCGGACTTTGGCAACAAGCTGTTCGACTTCCAGGTGGCGGCGGTGAAGATCGCGGCGCACCACCTCAATAAACGCAACGGGGTGCTGATTGGCGATGTCGTGGGGCTCGGTAAAACCCTCATGGCCACGGCGCTGGCCCGTATCTTTGAAGACGACTACGGCTACGAGACGCTCATCCTCTGCCCGCGCAACCTCACATCGATGTGGGAGTGGTACCAGCAAGAATACAAGGTGCACGCCCTGGTCGTACCCACCAGCATGGCCACAAAACGCCTGCCCGACCTGCGCCGCTACCGCCTGGTGCTTATCGATGAAAGCCACAACCTGCGCAACCGCGAGTCCAGGGCATACAGCGCAATCCGCGACTACATCCAGGCCAACGGCAGCAAGGTTATTCTGCTTTCTGCCACCCCTTACAACAAAAGCTACCTCGACCTCTCCAGTCAGCTCCGACTCTTCGTGGATGGCGACGCCGACATCGGCGCACGACCCGAACGGAAGATCAACGAGGTGGGCGAACTGGAGTTCATCAGAGACCACCAGTGCGGACTTCGAACGCTGGCGGCCTTCGAGAAGAGCCAGCACCCCGATGACTGGCGAGAGCTGATGCGGCTGTTCCTGGTGCGCCGGACACGCGGCTTCATCAAGCAGCACTACGCCACGACCGACGAGACGAACAACCGCAAGTACCTGACATTTCCCGACGGCACCCGCTCCTACTTTCCCGACAGGGAGCCAAAGACCGTCAAATTCACCATCGATGACACCGACCCGACCGACCAGTATGCGCGGCTCTACACTGCCGACGTCGTAGACGCCGTCAACGCCCTGTTCCTCCCGCGGTACGGACTGGGCAACTACATCGCGAACACGAAGACGATCGCGCCGACCGCCGATGAGAAGAAAACGATCGAGCATCTGGGACGCGCGGGGAAGCGACTGATGGGCTTTTGCCGTACCAACCTGTTTAAGCGGCTCGAAAGCAGCGGTCAGGCGTTTGTACAGTCGGTCGAGCGTCACATCCTGCGCAACTACATCGTGCTCCACGCCATCGACCACGGTCTCCCCGTCCCTATTGGCACCCAGGACATGGGGTTGCTCGACGCGCCCAACAGCGACGACGACATCGAATCGGGCAATCGGTCGGCGGCACTGTTCGATAACGATGCGGCTGTCGCCCCCGTCGAAAGCAGCGGACTCAAGAGCGAGGCCGACTTCAGGAAGCGCGCCGCTGAGGTGTACCTGCTGTACACCGGTCAGTATAAGAAACGCTTCACGTGGCTTCGTGCGGCCCTGTTCATGGACACACTTGGCAGAGACCTGGCGAATGACGCGAAGGCGCTGTTGGGCGTGCTGGACCGCGCTGGCCCGTGGAACCCCGCCCGCGACACCAAGCTGGCGGGCCTGCACGCCCTCCTCACCGGCAAGCACCGGCACGACAAGGTGATCGTCTTCACCCAGTTTGCCGACACCGTGCAGTACCTGGAAAGCCAGCTCAAAGCACGCGGCCTGCAGTCCCTCGCGGGCGTCACCGGGCAGTCGGAGGAACCGACCGAGTTCGCGCGGAGGTTCAGTCCGTGCAGCAACGGGCGCGAGGGCAAGCTCCGTCCCGATCAGGAGCTCCGGGTGCTCGTGGCGACCGACGTGCTCAGCGAGGGGCAGAACCTGCAGGATTGCGTCGTGATCGTCAACTACGACCTGCCCTGGGCGATCATCCGCCTCATCCAGCGGGCGGGGCGCGTCGACCGCATCGGGCAGCAGTCGGCCAAAATTCTGTGCTATACCTTCCTACCTACGGAAGGCGTCGAGAAGATCATCCATCTCCGCGAGCGTGTCCGTCACCGCCTCAAAGAGAATGGCGAGGTCATCGGTGCCGACGAGTCCTTCTTCGAGGACGACGGCACCAGCGGTAACCTGATGATCGACCTGTACAACGAGAAGTCGGGCCTGCTCGATGGCGAGGACGACACCGAGGTGGACCTCACGTCGTACGCCTACCAGATCTGGAAAAATGCCACCGGCGCTGACCCGACACTGCTCAAAACCATTCCCGCGCTGCCGCCCGTGGAGTATGGAACGAAGGCGCATCAGAAGTCTCCCACGCAGCCGGATGGCGTCCTCGTCTACATCAAGACCGGCGAGGGCAACGACGCGCTGGCGTGGATCAACCGCGACGGCATCAGCGTCACCGAGTCGCAGTTCAGCATTCTCAAGGCCGCCGAATGCACAGTCGACACACCCGCGTTGCCCCGGCACGAGCAACACCACGAACTCGTGGCAAAGGGGATGGAGCACATCGCCAGCGAAGAGACACAGGGAGAAGGGCGCTTTGGTGGCCAGTTGGGTCGCCCATCGGGTGCTCGCTTCCGCGTCTATGAGCGCCTGACGGACTACGCGAAGCAGCAAAAAGGAACACTTTTCGAGTCCGCGGACCTGACCCGCGCCATCGACGAAATCTATCGTTACACCCTCCTCCAGACGGCCACCGACACGTTGAACCGCATCCTGAAGAGCGGCGTGAGTAACCAGCAACTGGCTGAACGTGTCCTCTCCCTCCGCGACGACAGCCGCCTCTGCCGCATTGACGACGATGCCGCCATCCCCGAACCACGTATCGTCTGCTCGCTCGGACTGGTGTGATGGTTGATCGAGGGGTGCCGACCGCCCTACAAAGACGATCACCGTCTGTTGATAATCCGCCGACACGGTGGTCGGACGCGGCCAGTGACTGAAGTCGCGCCTGACATGGCAAAGTCCGCCTTCGCGGACTCCCCGCGTGGTTCCACGGGGATGGCATGTTTTTTATTCCTCGGGGGCGCCCGCCGGGCATCGACGCTGCCTGGTATGCCTGGTATGCCTGGTATGCCTGGTGGTACGCGTGGCGAGGCGCGGGTACACTGAGCGTAGACCTGCACGGTGCTGGTCAGGGTAAAGAGGGTGATGGATGGCGATCTCGTATGACAGCACCACGGGCATCGTGGTGCAGTTGGAGAGTGGCGCGACGGTGGTGGCGCCGGACCCGATGCGGCTGGACGGGTGGGAGGACAACGACGAACCGTTGGCGCACGATACGCATCGCTGGGAGTGTACCTACTGTGAGGCTACGTTACGCGCGGCATTTGCGGGGCCGGACTGCTATGTGAGTGCCGAGACGTGGCTGCAGATGGACCCTGTCAATCCCAGAGATCGCTTGCAACCGGACCTGCTGGTCTCCCTGGGTGTCCCACAGGAACCGCGAGGGGATTACATTCCGAGCCTGGAGGGGAAGCCTCCGGATCTGCTGGCGGAGTACCTGTCGCAGAGCTCAGTGGAAGCCGACCTGCACCTGAAGCGACCCCGGTATGCGGCACTGGGTGTACGGGAGTACTTCGTGTTCAATCCTGCTGGTCGGTTTCGGTATCCACGGATGCAGGGCTGGACGTTGCACCGGGACGGGCGAGCAGATGCCCTGATTCCTGCCGCTGATGGTGGCATCTCCAGCAACGTACTGCCCGTGCGCTTTGTCATTGTGGACGATCAGTTGCTGATTGTCGACCGGGAGTCGGGCAGGCCGTTGTCGGAGCTGCCGCTGGTGCAGCAGCGACTGCAACAGGCGCTGCGAGACGTCCTGCGGGAAGCAGAGGCGCGGCGCCAGGCGGACGCACTCGCAGCTCAGGCGGAAGCACGGGCAGCGCAGGCAGAAGCGCAAGCGGAGCACGAGATGGAGGCCCGACGTCAGGCGGAAGCGCGAGCAGCCGAAGAGGCGGAAGCTCGGCTGGTGGCAGAGCGGGAAGTGGCGCGGCTCAGTGCACTCCTTGAACAGCGTAACGGTCATCTGCCTGGATGATGGACCCGGTCATGAGCAGAAAGCAGCAAGACAGCCATGTTCCACGGATTATGGGTGTCGTCACGGAACTGGAAGAAATCATCGCACAGCAGTACCCAACCGTGATGTTTGAAGTCTTCGAGGGGGAGGACCCACCTGGAATCTACCTCCGTGCAACAGTGGACAGTGAGGATCCTGATCAACTTATGGGCCTGGTGATTGATCGGTTGCTCCCGTTGCAAGTGGAGGAGCGGTTGCCGCTTTATTTCATCGCTGCTCGTCGCAATACGCGGGCACTCGCGGAGATCCACACCCCTCATCCGATCCGGCCGAATGTCAGCGTGAGCACCAGTCAGCGAGAGACCAGCGCCCGGTAAGCAGAAGAACAGAAAGTCACCTCGATCCTCACCCCCAACCCCGTCTCCGCGCCGCGCGGCGAAGTGGCTTTTTCAACGCAGTTTCCACGGCCCTACGGGCCACCATCGAGCATGAAAAGCATGTCATCCCCCTGGAACCACGCGGGGAGTCCGTGAAGGCGGACTTGGCCATGTCAGGCGCGACTTCAGTCGCTGGCCGTGCCTGACCACCGAGGCGGGAATTGTCAACCAATCGGCGATACCTATTTTCAGAGCAGTCCGAGGCTCCGTCCTCTCTGCTACACTCCCGCCCAACAGCGATCCGTGTCCGTTGTGCACCACTGAGAAGGACACATGAGCAGCCAATCCCTTCCGCAAACGCCAACCACGGCCCACAGCACCATCGGCGATACCGCCATCCTCGGCAACCCCACCTTCGCCCTGGTGTGCTCCGTGAGTTGCCCCGGTAACGTGGTGCTGCGTGCCTACGACCTGGCGGTCGCGCTCCGCGACGCTGGCATCACCGTCATCGGCGGCTTCCACTCACCGATGGAGCAGGAAATCCTGTCCATCCTCCTACGCGGCACACAGCCCATCGTCGTCTGTCCGGCACGTGGCGTCGATGGCATGCGCGTTCCCACCGCGCTGCGGGCGAGCCTCGCCGAGGGACGTCTGCTGCTGCTGTCGCCGTTCACCGGGAAACAGCGCCGCGCCACGGCGGAGCTTGCGGACGAACGCAACCGCTTTGTCGCGGCACAGGCGACACATGTCTTCATTGCCTACGCCGCCCCTGGCGGGAAAACCGAGGGACTCTGCCGCGAGGTGCTGTCGTGGGGGAAGCCGGTCTACACCTTCGACTCGCCATCCAACGCACACATCATTGAGATGGGCGCGGTATCGGTGACTGGCGATGCTGACTGGGTGCGGTCGCTGAACTGAGAGGCGCCACTGTGCCGCCGACGTTGACCAGAGGTGCCGCTCCGCATGGGCCTCGACCGGGTTAACTTCCACCCGCCGCACCGCAAACCGGTCTTCCTCCAGGAGCCGTATAACGCGATGATGCGTACCTGCGTCGCCGTTGTGCGTGAAGCGTGGGGTATCCTCTGCGCCGCGTGGGACGTGATCGACACGTCCCTGGTTACCGTTCGGATCGTACGACCTACGTCGGTAGCGTACGAAAACCCGCAATGACGAAGTGGTGATCGAAGGCGAATGCCTCTGTGATCCCGCGTTGACGCATCATCGCAAAGCTCACAGCATCAACATAGCTAAAGTCCTGATCCGCATATCTCACGAGCATGTCCTGAGCCTGCCGCTCAAGGTAGGCATCGGAGAAGACGTGTCGGAGGTGTTTACTCTGGTTGAGAGACTGCAAGAAGCGCGTCGCGGGTGCGTGACCCATGGCGCGTCTGATCGCTGTGTACGTTTCTGCAACGATCATCTTGGTGACGACGAGCTGTTGCGAGCCTTGTATCAACCGCCGGTATTCACCTGCTGCCCGAATGTGGTACTGATCTCGCTTATCGCTGACGGCGATCCAGGCCCCCGTATCTACGAAGACCTCGCCGGTCACCGAGGGTGGTCCTTGCCACTCCACGTTACCAGGTAGTCGTCGTGCTTCTCCGCCAGGTCCCCCAACCCCGAGTCAGCCATACCCACAATGTCCCACAGTGGATCCTTCTCCACGGGGGCCTCGTCGAGCAACCGATCAACACCCTGGCGGATCAGTTCCGCAATGGGAACGTCTCGTTGTAGTGCCATTCGTCGCAACGCCTCCAGTTGCTCCGACCGCAAATACACATGAATGGGTTTCTTCGTGAGGGTAGACACGACGCCACCTCCTGTCGAACTCTCGTGTCAGATCATTATATCGATATCCATCACGTGGTTCTTCTCAGTACAGCACGTGCCAAAATAGCGTCACGTGGCGCGCAGTCGGCACCCCAGATCTACCAGTCGCCGTAGCTCTGCCATCCCACCGCCGCAGTCCTGCTCGCATCCCTTGCTACAATCACCGTGGCACGTCGCCCGCCACCAAAGGATCGGTACCCTGCAACGTCTCCCCGCCGACTGTCCCACATGACCATCCTGCCAGCTCGTCTGCGGGCCGTCTTCTCTTCCATGCGCTTTCACGACTGCCGCCTGCTCTGGTTCGCCGTCGCCACCGCAAACTCCGGACGCTGGATCATGATGCTGGGCGCGGGTTCCGTGCTGTACAGCATGACGCATTCGTCGTTTCTGGTGGGGGCCAGCTTCTTCACCCTCCAGGTGCCCGTGCTGTTCATCTCGCCCCTTGCCGGAACGTGGGCCGATACGCGGGACCGCCGCCACCTCCTGGCGATGTCGCTGGCGCTGGCCTGCGTCGCGAGCGGAGTGCTGACCTTCCTCAGCCTGACGCACCTGCTCACCTGGTGGGCCATCCTATGCGCCACCCTCCTCCTCGGGATCTCCTCAAGCATTCAAGGGACGGCGTCGAATGCGCTGCTGCCCAGCCTCGTGCCGTCGGCCAGTCTGCCCAACGCGGTCGCCCTACAGGGCACCGGCCGCCAGGGCGCCGAGTTCCTCGGCCCGCTGCTGGCAAGTCCGTTGCTGGTGGTCGGGGGCCCCGCCGCCGTCTTCGGCCTGGCGTTCGTCTGCAACCTGATGGCGACCCTGCTGCCGTACCGCATGGAGCAGGGGCCGAAGACGGTCTATGTTGCCCCGCGCCGTCCCTTCGACCCGTTGCGTGAGGGACTCCGCTACCTGAAACGCGCCCCCGTGCTGCGCTTCATCATGCTGCTCGTGGCGCTGCACTGTAGCCTGACCATGACCTACCAGGCGCTGCTGCCCGAGTTTGTCCACGGATTGATGAGCCACGGCGGCGCCACGGGTATGGCTGGTGGAGGGATGGCCGGTATGACGATGGACGGCGCCGACGCGGCGTATGGCATGTTGATGACGATGGTGGGTCTCGGGGCCATCGTCGGTACGTTGACACTCGCCGCGATGACGACCCGTGCCGCGTACAACATGAGTTATGTCGTGAGCGCGCTGGGGAGTGGCGCCGCCCTGCTGCTCCTGGGCATGTCTCCTATCTACCCGGTGGCGCTCGTTGCCGCGTTTTCCGCGGGGGCGACTCAGGCGGTGTTTATGGCCGTCAGTCTCCTGTTTCTCCAGGAACGGGCCGCCGATGCCTTCCGTGGCCGCGTCACCAGTGTCTACTCGTTCTTCGCGGGTGGCACGATGGCCGCGATGAGCTGGGGTTCCGGTGGTATGGCAACAATCATCGCGCCGGGGACGATCATGATGATTCTGGGTGGCGCCTTTGTCGCCTTCGTTGCCTTCGCGGCATACACCTCCGCGGCCTTTCAGACGTTGTCGCGCCCGGTCCGCGGCCCCCTCGCCATCGTCCCGCCGCTGGGGGTGAGCAATCATCCATAACCGACAATACACGACAATCGGAGATCAAGGGAGCCATACGATGCTGACAGGAAAAGTTGCGTTGGTCACCGGAGGAGGGTCGGGCATTGGCGCCGGAGCGTGCTACGCCTTCGCGCGTGAGGGGGCACGGGTGGCCGTGGTCGACCTGCGCCCTGAGCCAGCTGAACAGGTGGCGGCTGCCATTCGCAGCGCAGGTGGGGAGGCCGTGGCACTGACTGCCGACGTGGGCGACGAAGCGTCGGTGGCCGATGCCATCAATCGGACGGTGGAAGCATGGGGCGCGCTCCACGCCGTCTTCGCCAACGCGGGTATCAATGGCATGCAGACGCCGATCGAGGAGATGACGCTCGACGAGTGGAACGCGACGATGCAGACCAACCTCACTGGCACCTTTCTCACCGTGAAGCACGCTATCCCGCACCTGCGGGAGGCCGGTGGCGGCTCTGTGATTATTACCGCGTCGGTCAACGGCAGCCGCAGCTTCTCGCTCCCCGGCTACGCCGCCTACTCGACCTCCAAAGCTGGCCAGGTCGCCTTTGGCAAGATGGCGGCGGTGGAACTGGCCCGCTGGAATATCCGCGTCAATGTCATCATTCCTGGCGGCGTCTCCACCAGCATCAGCGAGCGGACCTACCGCCGGAATCTGGACAAGGTGCGATACAACATCCAGATGCCGAAGAACTTCCCGCCGCTGTATGGCCGCAGCGCCACACCCGACGAGGTGTCCGACCTTGTCCTCTTTCTCGCGTCCGACGCGAGTCGCTATATTACCGGCACCGAGGTGGTTATTGATGGCGCGGCAACGCTGCTGCGCGGCTAACGTGGGGAGGGAAACCGGCATGGAGACATCACCGATGCATCGAGCGAGCGGGCAGACCCACATCACCATGGACACCCCCATGCCACCACCGTACTGGGCGCTGCTCGAACGCGAGTTGCTGCGGGCCCAGACGGCGGCGTGCGAGGCGTTCTACGCCCACTATTTTGACGACCGTGGCTACCTGCTGTGCGTTCCCCGTTGGGGCGGCAATGACGGCCCGGATGACGCGGCGGAGAACCAGCTCAACTGGACGATGCTCCACGCGTTAGGCGCGTCCGACCGCGTGTTGGACATGTATAAGCGCGGCTGGGAGGGCCACCTGCGCCAGTATACCGAGGCGAAGACGGTGGATGTGCCGCTGGGCCGCGACGGCATGTACTACAAAGAGTTCACCCCCAGCTTCGACTGGTTCCATATCGGCGAAGGGCTGTCGGCCTTCTTCCTCCAGGGGCTGTCGGACCCCACAGACCCTGGCCTTGCCAGGCGGACGCGGCGTTTCGCTGGTTTCTACATGAACGACGATCCCCAGGCACCGAACTACGACCCCCAGCACCGAATCATCCGCAGTCTGTTCAACGGCAGCCGGGGTCCACTGCTCCGGAAGGCCACGGCGCTCGACTGGGCGGGTGATCCGATCGAGCTTGAGGGACGTTTCTCGCCCGGCCACAACGAGCGCACGTTCGAGGAGATGCTTGACCACTTCCGGGAATATACCGACGTTGTGGGTGATGGGCCGCTGAACCTGGGTGCGACGACGCTCGCGTTTAATGCCTATGCGCTGACGGGCGACCGGCGCTACCGCGACTGGATGCTCGAATATGTGGATGTCTGGGTCGAGCGGACCGAGGCCAATAACGGGATTATCCCCACGAACATCGGACTCGACGGCACGCCCGGAGGCGAATGCGGTGGCCGCTGGTGGGGCGGCGTCTACGGCTGGGGCTTCTCGGTGCCGGAGGTCCCGTTTACCGGCAAGCTGGCACACCGCGCCGCGCAGACACAGGAGCGGTGCGCCTACGGCTTCGCGAATGCGCTGCTCCTGACCGGTGATGTGCGTTATGTCGAACTGTGGCGGCGCATGCTCAACCAGGTGAACGCCAACAGGAAGGTCGTCGATGGCCAGACGGTCTACCCGAGGATGTACGGCGACGATGGCTGGTACCACTTCCTGCCCGAGCCGTTCGCGCCGAGCGCGCAGGAACTGTACTACTGGACGTTCGACCGGTCGTCGTTAGACCTGCTTCCCACAAAGCCGCGCTGGGTGTCCTTCCTCGATGGCGACGATCCCACCTATCCGGTCGATGCGCTTCAGGACGACCTGGCAACCGTGCGACGGCGGGTGGACATGATGCATCGCGACACCAGTACGCCCGACACCCGCATGTCCGACGATATGAACGTCATCAATCCCGCGCAGATCGATGCGCTCAATCGCCTGATGCTCGGTGGCCTGCCAACGGGGCGCGTCGGCTATCCGCTGCACTGCCGCCTCCGCTACTTTGACCCGATCCGGCGGCGCGCTGGCATCCCCGAAGACGTGGCGGCGCTGGTGGAAAAACTCGGCCCAGACGAGGTCACCGTTACCCTCGTGAACGTGCATCAGAGCGAGGAGCGCCTGCTGATTGTGCAGTCTGGCGCGTACGGCGAGCACCAGATCGAGAGCGCCGGGATGGACGGCACGATCGTCGTCGTGGATCACCATCATCTCGCTGTGCGTCTGGCACCCGGTGCGGGCGGACGCCTGATCCTGCGCACGCGGCGCTACGTCAACCAACCCACCTTTGCCTTCCCCTGGGTGTGAAGATGCGGGGGCGAGTCATAGCACTGCTGTGAAAAAGGTCACCGCCGGGTGGTAGATCAAAGGGTGCGGATTGTTCGCCCAATGGGCACCGGACTGCATAGGCGACGCCAACTGCTCTGAAAATAGTGCATTGCCCGTTGGTAGATCAAAGGGTGCGGCCTGCGGTCCGCACCAAAGCCACGCCGACTGCGGTCGGTGCGTCCACTGCTCCTGGACACTGGTCGCCGAAAGGGATACTTCCTGACTCCGTCACCGGCCACATGGCCACTGGTGCTGCCCCGGTAGAAGACTGTGTGCGTACCACCATCCCCTCCTATGACCACGACTCGTGGCTCGCTACGAACGCACGGGTGCCCTCTGGGCACGCAGTCGGCACCTTTCTCCCAAGCGCCGCCGTCTGGATTATTTGGACTCACGCGTACCTACTGGGAACGCAGTCGGGGCCATGGTGATGACTTCGCCCCCTGGGCGTACCGTCTGCACCCGTACCCGGTAGATACCTGTACAATCACGCTGCCAGCGGCAACGCAGGCACGTTTCGGTGAGCGACGATGGCTTACAAACTCTCATGTGGAGGTACAGGTGAACGGCGAACAACTGCGCGCGGCAATGCACAACGGCGAGACCGTGTTTGGCACGATGACCAGCATTATTCGCAATCCTCGGTGGGCGGGCGTCTACGGGCGTCTCGGCCTCGACTACGTCATTGTGGATACCGAGCACTCGCCAACCGGCAGGACCGAAGCAGCTGACCTTGCGGTGGCTTTTATGGGCGTGGGCATCTGCCCGATCATCCGGGTGCCCAATACCGATCCGTACCAGACGATCATGGCACTTGACGCGGGTTTCCACGGTGTGCTGGTGCCCTACTGCGAAACTGCAGACGAGGTGCGGCAGGTTGTGGAGGCTGCACGGCAACGCCCGCTCAAAGGCGGCCTCCACTATAAGGCACGCGACTCGGGCGTTTATCCGAGCGAGGCGTCACAAAAGTACCTTGCCGAGCGCAACAAAAATGTCGTCGTCATCATAGGAATTGAGTCGGTACCAGCCATGGAGCAACTTGACAAGATTCTCGACGTTCCCGGGATTGACGCCATTTTTATCGGCCCCAACGACCTGTCGATTACCCTGGGCATCCCCGACGAGTACAACAACCCTCGGTTCATCGAGGCCGCCGAGCACATTATCACCACCTCGCAAGCGCGTGGCATCCCCGCAGGCGGCCACTGGCAGGTGGAGGACCAGATCGACTTCTGGATGGGCAAGGGGTCACGCTTTGTCCTCTACAGTTCCGACGCGCGTGCCCTGACCGAAGGATACCGCAGCGCACTGAACAAGTTCCGCGGCTCGGCGGTCAATCAGATGCAGCATACGCTGTAGCTGGTATCCGCTCACCAATTGCGTGGGGGTGCGGACCGTACGCCCAGGGGGCACCCGGCACCATCCAATCAACCAGCCGCCGAACTTCCTTTTTCAGGGCAGCGTGGATGCCCCCACGGGGGCATCCACGAGGGATGAAAATCAGGGCGCGCCGACGCGTAGGGGCGTAGGGGCGGTAACGAGCGAAGCGAGCGGGGCAATTCGCCCCTACAATCTACCAATCGGCGATGGACTATTTTCAAGGCAGCATCCACGGCCAGCCGGGCCACCACCGAGGATGAAAAGCAGGCCATCCCGGCGGGACCACGCGGGGAGTCCGCGAAGGCGGACTTTGCCGGGTCAGGCGCGGCCAGCGACTGAAGTCGCGCCTGACCACCGAGGTGGTGTGCCATAGCCCAAAAGTCATACTGGCTGCCCGCTCCTGCCTATACTGTCAGAGGACGGCTCTACCGCCCGATGGTAGTCCGACGTCGTACATTTCACCTGGTTAGGAACAGACATGCCCTCTACGTGCTCGCGTATCCGCTGGTTGCATTTCCTGCTGCTGTTGCCACTGCTGTGCGCACAGGTGGTTTCAGCGGCCCCACCCACCGTCACGCCACGGCAGGTACCCGGCGACCCCCGCCTGGGTGCTGCTGAGTCGTATGTCAACCCCGCCGCCGCGTGGACGCTCGGTGCGCGGTGGGAGCGGGTGACGTTCCAATGGAGCCAGATTCAGCCTGCCAGCGCCCATGACTGGGTTGCTCCCACCACGCCGTCGCTTGCCCAGCTCCAGTCCGACCGTGCTCGCGGCGTCGATATCGTGGGGCTGCTCATCAATACCCCCTCGTGGGCACAGGCACAGCCAGCGCAGGAGACCCACTCGCCGCCCGTTGGCCTCGCGCTGCCATATGACGACCCGGCGAATGTGTGGGGGCAGTTTTGCAAGGCGATGGCACAGCGCTATCGTGGCGCCGTCACGAGTTGGATCATCTGGAATGAACCGGACATCTGGGACCCGAACAACCCGTACTACACCTGGGGCGGTGACGCCGCGACGTACTACCAGTTACTGAAGGTGGCGAGTCAGGCGATCACCGCCGTGGATCCGGGAGCAAAGATCGTCATCGCGGGCACCACGTTCTACTGGGACGCGAATAATGGGCGGCCCCAGTTCCTGGGCCGGGTGCTCGATGCGGCCGTGGCCGATCCATCTGCCGCCGCGCATCATTTCTACTTCGATGCCGTCGGCGCGCACGTCTACACCACGGCTACCAACGCCTACTGGGTTCCCAGAAGCTTCACCCGGCTCCTCCTCAACCATGGGATGCACCAGCCGATCTGGATCGATGAACTCAACGTGCCCCCGTACGACGACCCCGCGTCAACCCTACCCGCAAGCGCTCCCAATGCCACCCTCGCTCAGCAGTCCCACTTTATGTTGCAAACCTATGCCGAAGCGCGTGCCGCTAATGTCGAGCGCATCGGAGTGTACAAGCTGCAGGATGTCGTTACCCAGGAAGGCGCACCTTACGGCCTCATTCGCAACGACGGCAGCCTGCGTCCGGCCTATGCCGCCCTCCAGACCGCCGTGGCCGAGCTGAGCAGTCTGCCGGATGCGCAAATGCGGTCGGGACAGCGGCACATCGCTGTATCACTGTCAGACGCCTCACGCCTGCGAACCGTCGTGTGGAACACCGGCCCGATGCCGTACACGGTCAATCTGTGCGCGCGCTCGACTTCAGCGCGTGTCGTAGATGTTGCTGGCAACGCGCGCACGGTGACCCCGGTTGGCTCTGCTCCTGGCTCCTATGAACTCGCATTGCCACCCGCGACGGCGCATGGCCTCTTTGATGGGCGCGACTTCTACTACATTGGCGGTGAACCGTTGATTGTTGAGGAAGAAGGGGTGAATCCCGCCGCCACCTGCGCGCCGCCTCTCCAGCACGATGCTCGTTATTTCGCACAAACGGGCTACCGTGTCGATGATGACGCCTTCTGGGACTACTTCCAGGCGCGCGGCGGTGTGGCAACGTTCGGCTACCCGGTGTCGCGTAGCTTTTCGCTGCTGGGGTTCTCAACGCAGCTGTTTCAACGTCAGGCCATGCAGCGCGGTCCCGACGGCGGCGTCCGACTGCTGAATCTCCTCGATGCCGGTTTGATGCCGTACACCCAGTTCCAGGGGAGCCAGTTCCCCGCTGCCGACCCAACGATGCTGGCCGCCGCGCCGGTTCCGGGTTCGCCTGGCTACGCCGACGCTGTGGTGAATTTCGTGAAGGCGAATGCTCCCGATACGTGGCAGCAGCGCCCGACGCGTTACTTTCAGACATTTCAGCGCAGTGTGACCCTCGCGCAGGCGTTCCCGAATGGCGGCGGTTCCCCGGGTCTGTTGCCGCTGTTGAACCTCGAAATCTGGGGGCTGCCAACGTCGCAGCCGCTGGTCGACCCGAATAATCGGAACTTCATCTACCAGCGCTTTCAACGCGGCGTGATGCATTTTGATGCGGGCTGTAGCTGCACGCAGGGCATCCTCTTCGGTGACTACTTGAAGGCCATCCTGCTGAACCACGACCTGCCAACCGACCTGAACACCGAGGCGCAGCACAGCGCCCTGTACGGCCAGTACGATCCTGATAGCCCGACATGGCGCTCCCGGCCCGACCAGCTCCCCGGCACCAACCTCACCTATGCCTTCGAGAAAGGATGATAGGCGGACGGTGTCACCTTATCGAGGCGGTTGCCGAGGAGATCGCGGCGGTGCTGCTGATCCACTTTCCGATCAATGACGTCACCGTGACCGTACGCAAACCAGAGGTGCCGTTGCGCGGTGCTCTGCTCGCGGCGGCGGGTGTTCGCGTGACACGGTATCGTGCCCCGGCGGCTCCACAGGCCGGTGATATTCCGCCGCATCCGTCCAGTGATCTGAAGTAGGATGTACCCTGCACACTCCGTGCTATGAGCTGCCAGTCGGCACGTACGCTAGGGCTCGCTCCTGCCAGACCCAGAGGCGCAGTATGATACTGCGGTAGCCCGGACTGCCAGTACAGGAGCATGTGTGATCGTGACCGATGTTTCAATTCTGCATCCCACGGAAACCTTTCAGGCGGATGAGCTGCGGGGCCTGTACAAAGCCATCTATCAGCGGCGTGACGTGCGTGCTTTCCAGCCCGACCCCGTGCCCGATGAGGTACTCGCTCGCTGTCTCGATGCGGCACACCACGCGCCGTCGGTTGGCTTTATGCAGCCGTGGGGATTTCTCCTGGTGCGCGATGTGCAGACGCGACGGGGCATCAAGGATCTGTTTGACCGTGAACGACAGGCGGCTGCCTGTTTCTTTGATGAGCCCCGACGCTCGCAGTACCTTGCACTCAAGCTGGAAGGGATTCGCGACGCGCCGCTGAATATTTGTGTCACATGCGATCCGACCGTCGCTGGCCCGGCCGTTCTGGGGCGCAATAGCATTCCGGAGACCGATGTTTATTCCACATGCTGTGCGATTGAAAACCTGTGGCTTGCCGCCCGGGCAGAAGGCGTAGGTGTGGGGTGGGTATCAATCCTGAAGCTGCCGCAACTGCGCGCACTGCTCGGGATTCCACCGCATGTCATCCCCGTTGCCTACCTCTGCGTTGGCTATCCCGCTGATGGCTTCCCGGACCGGCCCGTTCTCCAGACCGCTGGATGGCGTGCCCGCACCCCGCTTGCCACGGTGGTGCACTACGAACGGTGGGGAGCAGCATCACACCCGGCCTGGGGAGCCATCGACCAGCATGTATCCAACCGGAATGAGGCTCATCCCTGGTCCAATCTCGTTCAGGACACCGTCACCCAGGTCGTCCCGCTCGACCGGGCAGCAATGGACACGGCACGCCTGCGACAGGACGTGCTCACCAAGCCCCGGGGCAGCCTGGGGCGTCTGGAGATGCTACACGCGCAGATCGCGGGCATCACCGGCAATCCGCTGCCGTCCGTCGAGCGCAAGGTCGTGATCGTTATGGCGGCTGACCACGGCATCGCCGAGGAGGGGGTCTCGGCCTATCCCGCAAGTGTCACGGCCCAGATGGTCGGCAACTTCGCACGTGGTGGCGCCGCGATTAATGTGCTCTCACGCCAGGCCGCCGCACGTATTGTCGTGGTGGATATGGGGGTGCGCGAGCCACCCGCACCCGACCCCGCTATCGTGTCGCGGCGTGTGGGGCCGGGCACGCAGAACATGACGCGCGGCCCGGCGATGACCATCGCCGAAGCCACACAGGCAGTGGCCACGGGCATCGAGACGGTCACCGCGGAAATTGTCCGCGGTCTGGACATCGTGGCCACAGGTGACATGGGTATCGGCAACACCTCGGCATCGTCCGCAATTATCGCCGCGATCACCGGAAAATCGGTCGCCGACGTGACAGGTCGCGGCACCGGCGTGGACGACATGGGGTGGCGGCGCAAGGTTGATGCCATTGAACGCGCCCTGGCAGCCAATCGGCTGAACCCGACGGACCCGATGGATGTGCTGGCAAAAGTCGGTGGGTTTGAGATTGCGGGCCTGGTGGGGGTGATGCTGGGAGCTGCGGCACGGCACCGCCCGATTGTTATCGATGGCTTTATCTCCGGTGCCGCTGCCTTGCTGGCGGTCGAACTGTGTCCCAACGTCCGGAGCTACCTGATCGCCGCGCACTCCTCAGTCGAAATAGGGCACCGTACCATTCTTGAACGGCTGGAACTGGTGCCGCTGCTCGCGCTGGACCTGCGGCTGGGTGAGGGCACCGGCGCGGCGCTTGCCTTTCATCTCGTTGAGGCGGCGTGTCGCATCCCCCGTGACATGGCGACCTTTTCTGAAGCCGGCGTCGCGGAACGTGAGCCACAGGGGTAAGGTGCTTTCGCACGTGCCCGCGCGTTCGTAGACAAAACATGATCCGGATACGCACGCTGCGGCACGTTTCGCGTGAGATGAGTCGCGTTGGCGCGTGGCGCCGACTTTGCCCCCTGCATGCGCCCACAGCGCCTGTTCGACCATCGTGGGCGTCCAGGGGGCGCCGAGAGCGTTCGCGCGTGTGCGAAGCGCGTCGGCATAGCGCGTGTAGAAGCTGAGTGTGAAGGTGACGGCGCCGAGATCTGGCACCTGCGCCGCGACGATCTCATCGAAGAATGGGTATGTTTCTGGTGACGCCGCCGAAGTGATGGCCGATGCGGTGGCAGGTCCAACGCCGTGCAACGAAGCAAGTTTTGTGATTGGTATGCGCGGATCAGGGATCGCGGCAAGTGCGTCACGACTACACCGCTCGACCACCTCGGTGTCGTTGGAGCGGACGAGCACCAGGTTGCGCTGCCGCCAGACGCCGCGTGCCATCTTCCACTCGGTGGCGCGCACCAGTTCGGCGTGCGTCACAAAGCGTGGCTGCCGGGACGCCACTGCCGCTGGCAACTCGTTGCGGTACCATGCGTCGAGTTCGAGCAGCCGCGACACGTTCTGAGCACTGACGACGCGAACATAGTCATCGCGTGCCATGCCCCACGCTGTCACGTCATGCGTACTCCAGAGGGGTTCCACCGGCTGCTTGGCCTCCTGCTTTGTCGGTCTCTCCGCTCGGAACATGGTCACGCCGGGGATGCGATGGGAAACCGAGCGCGAGATCACCGTGAATCTGCACACGACATCATACACATGAAACAGAATTTCAGCCTGGTCGGCACACCCGTGGCAGGGCGACGGCTGTGGTGAAAATAGTCCATCACCGTTTGGTAGATTGTAGGGGCGTATTGCCCCGCTCGCTTCGCTCGTTACCGCCCCTACGCCCCTACGCGTCGGCGCGCCCTGATTTTCATCCCTCACGGGTGCCCCCGCAGGGCATCGACGCTGCTCTGAAAATATGTCTCGGCGGTTGGTTGATGATGCAACGTTTCGGTGGTCAGGCACGGCCAGCGACTGAAGTCGCGCCTGACCCGGCAAAGTCCGCCTTCGCGGACTCCCCGCGTGGTTCCACGGGGATGGCATGCTTTTCATGCTCGGTGGTGGTCCGTAGGGCCGTGGATGCTGTGGTGGAGCGCCAAGCCGGGGGGCGCGTCAGAGACGACACAGGGCCCGTACCGCATCCCGAGACAACTGTTCGACCACCGTCAGTTCCTTAATAAGCGCGTTCAGTTGTACCGGCCTGTGCCCGTGATGTATCTGGCCCCATTCGAAGGCGGTGTCGGCATACGTCTGGAGTTGGCGCAGCGCTTGCATGGCATCCCCGGTCGTCTGTTGCACCGAGCTGAGTTTGCGAATGAGGATATCGTGGTCACCATCGACATCTCGAAGCGCGTCACGCACAAACTGCGTCGCAGCGAGCACGGTCGAGAGGTTTGCCTGAATCGTCTCTACCACGGTCGCGGCGAGATGATCCAGTAATATCGTCTGTTCGCCACTCGCTTCCGAGTGCCTTCGGCGTGCCGTATTTCCAGGGCCAGGTAGCGCTGGCAGCGTGCCGCCTGCTCGCGGTTCTCCTAATCCCTGCCGTGCCGCGTGGATCCGCAGGATCTCCTCAACGAGCTGGTGAATATAATCGTGTGAGTCAAATAGCTCGCGCTCGTGCGGCGCCACGTGTTTCACTCTCCGTCCTTGCCGGATTGTCTCCGGTACTGCCCGTGCTGTTGCCCGTCCTGTTGTTCGACTCGGTGGTGATAGGCCGAATCTCAGCACAACCGTCTTCATTGATCGTGGCCACCCTCACCCGTCTTCACCGCCGTGGCGCCACGGCACACGCTCCGGTCACTGCGGTGACCGGAGGCACAGAAGCACTCGTACCGATGGATGCTGACCGGCACGCTGCTGCTACGTGTGTGGATGGCCGAACGCTCGCGTGGTCGCGCGTTGGAAAACTTTCTACGATGGAGACGATGCGGGCGATGCAGGCCAATGCATCGACCTCAAGTGTGGCCCACGTCGTGTACAATCACCACGAAATTGCGCACGAATCTACGCAATCTTTGGAAAAGAAGTTGGCCTTCTGTAGCGCATTGGTCTGTTGCACGGATGTGCGAGCCCGATGTGGGAGTCTGGCATGGTCGTTTCGACGAATCGTCGATCTATTGGTGAGTTGCTCCGACACTACCGCACCAGCGCGGGTCTGACCCAGGAAGACCTTGCCGTGCGTGCGGGTCTGAGCATGCGTGCATTCAGATGATCGAGCATGATCGTGTCAAACCGCAGCAACGGCTGCTCACTGCCTCTCGCCTGGTGACGCTGACGGGGGCAGGTGGGAGCGGCAAGACCCGGCTCGCACTGCAAGCTGCAGCCCAGGTGCAGGCATCGTATCCGGACGGGGTGTACCTCATTGGTCAAGCGTTAGGAGACCTGACGACCGCCCGAAACCTGTTCCACGAGACGTTATCACTGCGGAAGCGTGTCGGCGAGTCCGGGCCGATCGCCTGGACGCTCTACAGTCTGGCGGTGCTCGCGCTGGACGAGGACGATCCGACCATCGCGGCCCGCTTTGTGGTCGAAAGTCTGCCGGTCTTTCAATCGATGGCCGATGGATACGGCGTACTCCATGGGCTCTCGCTCGCCTCCTGTGTGGCGGCGGCACGCGGCGCCGCCGTACAAGCTCTCCGGCTCGGCGCGGCAGCTGTGGCGCTTGGCGAGACGACGACCGTACGCCTGCCACTGGTGTACCATGAGCGTGTGGACCAGTGGCTTGGTCGTGCGCGAGCCGGTCTCTCCACCGAACTCGCGGAGAGCGCGTGGAATCGCGGACGGACACTGTCCCGTGACGCAGCCATCGCTGAGGCCCTGGTCGGCGTTCAAGCCACCAGCGACGCGTCCGATGCCGCGCACGAAACGAGCGCACCATAGCGGGGAGCGCGCCAGATGGAACGGGTAACGCGGGCGATTCCGCAACGGCCGAGCGGAACCTGTCAATAGGAATGAGACACGAAAGCGGCGATATTAGTGTGCAACCTCCGTTTCCTTTAAGGGGTGGGCGGATTGATCCAGACGGCGGTAGGCAATGCCGGTGGCTGGGGGACATGCCGAACGAAGCGCTCGGGGTGGAGGTCGTAGGCTGATCGGAGCACCTGGGTCCGGACGGTATGCAGATCGGGTGCGTATCCAAGGTGGATGGCTTCGGGAGTAAAGTAGCCGATGCCCGCGTGGCGGTGCGAGGTGTTGTACCACGCAAAGAAGCGGCGACAGAAGGCGCGAGCGTCTTCGCGGCTGCCGAAACGGGCGGGGAAATCGGGCTGATATTTGAGCGTTTTGAACTGTGCTTCCGAAAAAGGATGGTCATTGGAGGTATGGGGGCGGCTATGGCTCTTGGTGATCCCCAGGTCAGCGAGGAGCCAGGCGACGGGTTGGGAAGTCATGGCAGAGCCGCGATCAGCATGGACGGTGAGCTGACCCGGCAGAATCTCCTGCTTGTTGGTCGCCTCGGCGATCAGACGTTCGGCAAGCGATGCCTGCTCCCGGTCAGCAAGCAACCGGCCACTGACATAACGGCTATAGATGTCCAGGAGCACATAGAGGGAGAAGAAGTTCCCCTTCTGGGGACCTTTCAGCTTGGTCATGTCCCAACTCCAGACGTGATTGGGTTTGGTCGCCAGGAGTTCGGGCTTCTGATACACCGGATGGACACGTTGGTTCCGACGGTCGCCGGCTTCCCCCGCCTGGGCGAGGAGGCGGTACATCGTCCGCTTAGAGGCGAGGAAACGGCCTTCATCGAGGAGCGTGGCGTACACTTCCGCGGGAGCCGTGTCTACAAAGCGGTCACTATGGAGGATCTCCAGCACCGATTGCCGCTCATCCTGACTGAGCGCACGCGGATGGGATGCTCGGATACGGGATATCGCGTCACCGCGTCACCGATGCCCGTGTCCGTGTTGGCCGTCAGCAGAGTGGTCTGGTGCCGATACCACGTAGCGCGCGACATCCCCAGCACCTGACATGCGGGCTGCACACCGGTCGTGGGACGCAAGACGGAGACGGCTTCCATTATGATGGCCCGCTGGTCGAGTCGTGGGACGTGGTCAATCCCAAGAGCGCAGAGACTTTTTTTTGGATATCGATGATCAACTCGGCTGCCGCCAGCTTCTGCAGCACCCGTTCGTGCTCGGCACGTAAGGTCGCCAGAGCAGCAGACTCTGCCGTGATGGTGGGGGGACGTCCACGCCGCGCTGCCACGGCCGTCAAACTTCCTTCGGCGTGCTGCTTGCGCCACATCGCCAACTGCGACGAATACAGCCCTTCCCGACGCAGCAGTGCGCCCCGTTCCCCATATGCACAGCTGTCCGCTTCGCAGAGGATGCGCAGTTTGTACGCTGCCGTCAGCGTCCGACGGTGCGCCTGGTCACTGACTTCTGGGTTTGGTGATGCTACGGTCCCATTCCGGGATGCGAGCGGGGATCCTCTCACGGTACTTTCTCCTTGCTCGCCCTCGTCACTTGCTCTTTATTTTTCTGGGGAAAAGTGTCTCAGACTATATTGGCAGATAGGGAGCGCCTGCTGGCGTCTGGTGCTGCATCCCTGGTTCGCGATGGCCGTGCAGGTCATTCTCCTGGTGGTGGGGACGATGGGGCTGACGGCCTTTACCGTCGAGCAGAAACTTAGTACTCGTCCACTGAACTAAGGTAAGGAAAGGTGGTAGGATACGGTGGCCGTGCAGGGAGGAGAAGCGCGGCGGATGAGGAGGGGACGATGCGCGGACGGCCACCGGCAGTGTCGATCGAGGTGAG
>JAABUZ0100001958.1_pt1 | contig 36257 bp, 36 predicted proteins | sample 5562091 | NCBI WGS metagenome assembly JAABUZ01 (sample SAMN12813069, study PRJNA571459) | rock metagenome | isolation source: Antarctica rocks | place: Antarctica: Victoria Land, Linnaeus Terrace sud | collected 2015-12-21 | reverse complement strand
CATTCTCGGCGGTGGGGGGCCAGAGGGCGCTGCAGGGTGGCGGGCGGACGGGGCTGACGACGGGCCATCGCGGTCTCCTTTCTCTATATAAAGAAGCGCTCTCCTCTCGTTCGTTATCATCCTAGCGAGGCTGTGCCTCCGACCGACGAGACATGACGCGAAAACTTGACTCAATCGCACCATGTTTGCCCGTAGTAGGAGTCTAGCGTCTTGATCAGCAGCCTGCGTGCCACCTCCTCATAGGTTTGCCGTCGTAGAAAAAAAATCTGGCCTTGAGCCTGGCTAGGGAGGAGCGCGTGGCGCTGGTCGAGCGGGGGCACCCAGACGTGTCGCTAGCCGTCCAGGCGGACCTGCTCGGGGTGAGCCGCTCCAGCCTCTACTACCAACCCGTCGCGCCATCGCCGGAGGAGGTGGCGCTCAAGCATCGCATCGACGCGCTCTACACGGCGTACCCGTTCTATGGGTCACGGCGCATCGCCGCCGTCTTGCGCCGCGAGGGGAGCACCCTCAACCGCAAGGCTGTGCAGCGGCACAGGCGCGAGATGGGCATCGCGGGCATCAGTCCAGGGCCGAACACGAGCAAGCGGTGCCTGGAGCACCGCGTGTACCCGTATCTGCTGCGGCACACGACGAGCGCGTACCCGAACCATGTCTGGGGCATCGACATCACGTACATCCGGCTGCGTGGCGGCTGGATGTACCTGGTGGCCGTCCTGGACTGGTACGCGCGCTATGTGGTGAGTTGGCAGTTCGATCAGACGCTGGAACGGGGCTTCGTGCTGGCGGCGGTCGCAGAGGCGCTTGCCCAGGCGACGCCCGCGATCTGGAACAGCGACCAGGGCAGCCACTTCACCAGCCCGCAGTACCTGGAGCTGCTTGGAAAAGAGGACATTCAGATCAGCATGGACGGCAAGGGCCGCGCCCTCGACAATATCTTCACCGAGCGGCTCTGGCGCACCGTCACGTATGAGGAGGTCTATCGCTACGACGACGCCAGTCCCAAGGAGGCCCGCCAGGGCCTGACCCGCTACCTCGCCTTCTACAACCAGAACCAGCGGCGTCCCCACCAGGCGCTCGCCTACCGCACGCCGGCCGAGGTCTACTTCGCCCCGGCGGTGGCGCTGGTGCCCCTCAACGATTCACACAGCCCCGCTGACTTGCGGAGAAAGGAGATGTCTCCACCTTAAATTGCCTCTCCCCAGTGTCTTGACAAAGGGGTCCATCATACGTCGTCGTCGCGTCGGCACGCGGCAGCGCCTCGTGGCGGACGGCCCCTATCGGCCTAGTCCGCCACCCTGGCTACCTCGGGACGCTCCTGCTGTGGCTCGGCGCCGCCCTGGCCTCCGAGAACGGGCTTGTGGCCGTGACGATTGCCATGACGATGGGGCGCGCCTACCGGGCTCGCTTGGCCGCCGAAGAGATGATGCTCTCCGAGGACTTCGCGGACGAGTATCGGTCGTATGCTGCTCACACCTGGCAGCTGATCCCCTTGGTCTACTAGCGATGCGGCCTCGTCAGGGTGCGACATCGACGGAGCACGACTCCGCGCCAACAAGGATGATGCATGTCCGGCTTGAGGGGAGATTGCGGTGATGCGGTGATGTAGTGGTGGACGCATCTCGCCCCGCAGTGATCGCCGCGCCCGCGACCTCCCGTATGCTGCGAAAGGACACGCCATGACCGACGCCCCTCCCGCCTATCCGTGCCCGTGCTGCGGCTACCTCGTCTTCGATGAGCCGCCGGGTTCCTACGACATCTGCCCCATCTGCTTCTGGGAGGACGACCTCGCGCAACTGCGCTTCGCCGACATGGAGGCAGGCCCCAACCGCGTGTCGCTGCGCGAGGGACAAGCCACCTACGCAGCGCTCGGAGCCTGCGAGCCGCGCCTGGTTGCCCACGTGCGGCCACCGGCGGAGAGCGACCGCCGTGACCCGGACTGGCACCCGCTCGACCTTGTACGGGACGACATCGAGGACGACGAGACGGTCGTTGATGCCGCACGGACCTACCCTGACGACGCGACGCGGCTGTATTACTGGCGCGACACCTACTGGCGGCGCTAGCGGGCCGCGCACCTTGACGATGGGCATGCGATCCTTCGGGGCAAAGGTAATGCTCCAGGGCGATGGTTACGGCGGCCTGCTGGTAAGATCCTCGGGGGCGGGCCGGACGCGGCGGGGGCGCGATCGCGGCCGGATTGAGTGACATGAGCGTTGGCTCCTCCGCAGGCTGTCGATTTGGGGACCGGTCGTTCGTCGTTTATAGTAGCAGCCGGTGTGGGTGCAGCAGCGACAAGAGACAGTGGACACCAAGCCAGGAGGACGACCCGATGAAATACATGATGCTGTTGACACGCGTGGACGCGGACTGGGAGGCGCTCACCGACGCCGAGCGGAACAAGGAAACGATCAACCAGTGGTGGGCAACACAGGCGCGGGCCGGCCACATCGTGGGCGGCCAGGAATTGCACCCCGCCGCCACCGCGACCACGATCCGCTGGGAGGGGGAGGCACCCGTCGTCGTTGACGGCCCCTTCATGGAGGCCAAGGAGACGATCGGCGGCTTCGCCATCCTGGACGTGCCCGACCTCGACGCGGCGCTCGCCCTCGCCAAGACCTGGCCGGCGCATAGCCACGCGGTCGAGATCCGCCCCGTCGTGGAGCGCGCGTGAGCGACACGATCGCCGCGCAACCAGGCGAGAGAAGCCTGCGGCCCCGGCGCTGTGGCGAGGAGGGTGCCGGGGCAGCGCCGGCGGCGCCGGCGACCGTGATCGCGGACGTGTTCCGCGACGAGGCGGGGCGGCTGACCGCCACCCTTGTGCGCACTCTGGGCGACTTCGACCTGGCCGAGGACCTGGTGCAGGATGCCCTGGTCGCCGCGCTCGAGCACTGGCCCACCGAGGGTATCCCGCGGCGGCCAGGCGCCTGGCTATTGACGACGGCACGGCGCAAAGCGGTGGACCGCTGGCGGCGCGAGACGCGGTATCGCGAGCGGGTCCCCCTGCTCGACGCTGCGCCCCTGCCGCCCCCGGTGCAGGAGGAGGTGGAGGCGGATGACCGCCTCCGCCTGCTCTTCATCTGCTGCCACCCGGCGCTGGCGCGAGACGCGCAGATCGCGCTGACGCTGCGCGCGGTGCTGGGCCTGACCACGGCCGAGATCGCGCGCGCCTTCCTCGCCAGCGAGGCCACCGTCGCCCAGCGCATCGTGCGCGCCAAGCGCAAGATCGTGGAGACGGGCATCCGCTACCGCTTGCCGCGGAGCGACGAGCTCTCCGCGCGCCTCCACGAGGTTCTGACCGCCCTCTACGTGCTCTTCAACGAGGGTTACCTCTCGGGGGGCGACCGCGCGGCGGCGCGCCACGACCTCACCCGGGACGCGGCGTGGCTGGCCGGCCTGGTGGCGCGCCTGCTGCCGGAGCAGCCCGAGGCGCTCGGCCTGCTCGCGCTCATCCGCCTGCATCGCGCCCGCGCGGCGGCGCGCTTCGACGCGGCGGGGCACCTCGTCCTGTTGCGCGACCAGGATCGGGGCCGGTGGGACCGTGCGGAGATCGTGGCAGCGTCGGCCCTCGTCGAGGCGGCCCTACGCCGGCGCGCGCCGGGTCCCTACCAGGTCCAGGCCGCGATCGCGGCCTGCCACGCCGGCGCCGCGAGCTGGGACGCGACCGATTGGCCGCAAATCCTGGCCTTGTACGGCGTGTTGAGCGCGCTCGCGCCGTCCCCGATCGTGGCGCTCAACCGGGCCATCGCCCTGCGCTATGTCGCGGGGCCGGCGACCGCGCTGGCGGAGGTGGAGACGCTGCAGGGCGCGTTGCACGGCTATCACCTGTACCACGCGACCCGGGCCGAACTGCTTGAGGCCCTGGGGCGGACGGACGCGGCGCGGGACGCGAACCAGCGCGCCCTCGCGCTCACGGCGAACCCTGCGGAACGCGCTCTCCTGACACACCGCCTATTCAGCGGCACGCCGTCCCTGAACGATAGCCAGGGAGGGGCCTAGCCGGCGCCCCAAGGCGATGGAGTGAGAACGCCAGGTCGAATGAGGATGTGCGACGGTAGCGGCAGAATGTCATCCATCGGGGCGAGGGTACCACGTCAGGGCAGTGTTCGCACCGAGCCCAAGGATGACACCCCGCCCATCGGCGGCGACTTCATGTGTTGAAAGATGCGAAACGCGCCGACATCGCCCAACCCTTTGATCACCTCGCGATAGGAGGACACGAGGGTAGGGTCGCCGCGAAGCTCCCTCGGGGCCGTCGACCCGGCGGCCATCGGGTCCGCAGGTGGGACGACGGACGGGCGCTCGCGTGCCCGCCGCGGATCGGGTCCGTCGTCAGCCGACGGTTAGGGTGACCTTGCTGGCGCCGCCAGAGACGTCGACGTCGTAGCGCCGGGGGGCATCCTCGTAGCCGGGGCTTTGCAGCCGTACGTCGCCGCCCACCGCGTCGAAGGCCTGATCGTCGAAGGTCAGACCGGCTGCCCCGCCCTTGAGGTGGAGCCGCGCGGCGACGCCCGGCGGGCGCCGGATGGTGACCTCCGCTGACCCGCCGGTGATCCGCACGGGGACCACGCCGGAAGGCGCGGGGAGATCGAGGCGGAGCTTCCAGAGCCCCCCCGCGATCTCCAACCCGGTGAGATCGAGGCCACCCAGCTCGGCGGTGACCTCCGACACCCCGCCCCGGAGCGCGATCCGCCAGGGGACGGCGGCGCTGAGCGCGACCTCCGCCGCGCGGTGACGCCAGCCGAGGAGCCACAAGCGCCGCGGGTAACGGATGGTGACGGCGCCTCCCTCAACCGTCACCTCGGGCAGGGGTCCCTCGAAACGAGCCCGGTAGAGTTCGGCCATCCCGGCGTCCGCACGCAGAGTGAGCCGGGAGATGCCGGAGGGCAAGACAAGCCGGCCGCTCCCCACATCGCCCAGGGGGGCGGAGAAGTCACCGCCCCGCTCCGCTGTCGACGTCTCCCGCAGCCGGTCGATCTCCTCCCGAGACACCGCGTTGGCGCGCCTGATGAACCCCAGGAGGAGGGCGAGTTGCCCGTCGTCGTAGCCCGCCGCCAGTTCCTCCCACGCCCCTCCGACCGCGTCGAAGAGCGGGCCGATCTCCCGCACCGCGTCCCCACCCGGGACGAGCCGGACCACGACCCGGCGGCCGTCCGCAGGGTCCCGCTCCCGGCGCACCACCCCCGCCTCCTCCAACCTGTTGAGCATCTGCGCGATGGCCCCGGTCGTGAGCCCCGTGAGCTCGGCGAGCCGCCCGGCGGTGGCCGGCCCCGTGATGTCCAGGATATCCACGACCTGCAGGTCCGTGGCGTTCATCCCGACCCGACCGGCCACCGCCCGGAAGAAGGACGCGCCGAGCCCGTTGAGCTGCCGGACCTCCCGCACGAGATCCCCAAGCACCTCCGCGCGCCGGTCCGGCGCATCGTCTGACGGCCCCCTTGACACTGCCGCCCCCTCCCTGTATCCTGATTTTAGCTTAGATGCTAAGCTGTTTTGTGCTGATTCACTTAACCATCGAGCAAAGTGAGTATAGCACACGCCGGGATAGAGGAGGTGGACATTGGCGCCGCGCTCCCCCCTGTCCCCCGCCTGAAAGGAGGCATGATGACTGTCACCCCACCCCGGTCGGCCATCGCGGCGACCGGGCTGCGCAAGTCGTTCGGAGACCACATGGTGCTCGACGGCGTCGACCTGGACGTCGCCGAGGGGACGATCTACGCGCTGCTCGGACCCAACGGCGCCGGCAAGACCACCGCGGTCCAGATCCTCTCCACGCTCATCCCCGCCGACGGGGGCGCGGCGCGTGTCGCCGGCCACGACCTGGCCCGCGAGCCCAATGCGGTCCGTGCCGCGATCGGCGTCACCGGCCAGTTCTCGGCGGTGGACAACCTGCTGACCGGCGAGGAGAACTTGCTCCTGATGGCGGACCTGCACCACCTGGGCCGCGCCGCCGGCCGGCGGCGCGCGGCCGACCTGCTCGCCCGCTTCGAGCTGGTTGACGCGGCGAAGAAGCTGCCCGCCACCTACTCCGGCGGCATGCGGCGGCGGCTCGACCTGGCGATGACGCTGATCGGCGACCCGCGCCTCATCTTCCTCGACGAGCCGACCACCGGCCTCGATCCGCGCAGCCGCCAGACCATGTGGCAGATCCTCCGCGACCTCGTGGCCACGGGGGTCACGATCTTGCTGACCACGCAGTACCTGGACGAGGCGGACGAGCTGGCTGACCGGATCGCGGTGCTCGATCAGGGGAGGCTGGTCGCCGAGGGGACCGCGGATGAGCTTAAGCGCCGCATCCCCGGCGGTCACATCCGCCTCCAATTCGCCGACGCGCGTGCGCTCGCGGCGGCCGCCCACACCCTCGGCGAGGGGTCGCGCGACGACGAGGCGCTCACGCTGCAGGTCCCCACCGACGGCAGCGTCCGGTCCCTGCGGGCCGCGCTCGACCGGCTCGACGACGCGGTGATCCCGGTCGATGGCGTGTCGGTTCACACCCCCGATCTCGACGACGTCTTCTTCGCCCTCACCGGCCACGCCGACACACAGGACGCTGTCGTCGTCGCCCTCACCGGCCATCCTGACACACAGAAAGGCAGTCGACGATGAGCACCCTGTCCGATGCCCTGCGCGATTCGGCCACAATGCTGCGGCGCGATGTCCGGCACTCGCTGCGTCTCCTCTCGATGACGCTGAGTGGCTTCCTGACGCCGGTTGTCATGCTGGCGCTGTTCGTCTACTTCTTCGGCGGCGCGCTGGGCGCCGGCCTCGGCCGCGTCGCGCACGGGTCCTACATCGACTACGTCGCGCCCGCGATCATCATCATGACCGTGGGCAGCGGGTGTGCGACGACCGCGATCAACCTCTGTATGGACATGGCCGAAGGCATCATCGCCCGCTTCCGCACCATGGCGATCTCCCGCGCCGCGGTGTTGACCGGGCAGGTCCTCGGCAGCCTGCTCCGCACGCTGATCAGCGTCGGCCTCGTCATCGGGGTCGCGCTGCTGATGGGCTTCCGGCCCACCACGAATCCTGGCGCCTGGCTCGCGGCGCTCGGCCTCGTTGCGCTGTTTACCTTCGCGCTCACCTGGATGGGGGTGTTGTTCGGCCTGGTGGGCAAAACGCCTGCGGGGGCGAATAGCCTCTCCCTCATCTTTCAGTTCCTGTTGCCGTTCACCAGCAGCGCGTTTGTCCGCCCCGAATCGATGCCGGCTGGGGTGCGCTGGTTCGCCGAGAATCAGCCCCTCACGCCCATCATCGACACGCTGCGGGGGTTGCTCCTGGGCACGCCGATCGGCCACAGCGCGGTCCTCGCCGTCGCCTGGTGCGTCGGTCTCGCCCTGGTCGGCTACCTGGGGGCGCGCACACTATTCAACCGCGCCCCCGCGCGGTAGCCCAGCCCCACAGGGGGCGACGCCGCCCTGTGGGGAAACCGTACGCGGGAGGTGACCTGGTACCGTGTCGTGTGCCTCCCAAGATCGCGCCGGTCAGACGACGGGGCCAGCCACAAGCCCTCTGGCCCCCGTGGACACGCATCGGTGTAACGGGTCCAGTAGGGAGGCCTATGTCCAACGAAATCCCTCCCCCGCCCTCGACGTCCGTCGTCCCCTTCCTCGGCGACAACGACGAGAGCGCCGACGCCTGGACCAGGATGCACAGGTCCGACCGGCGCCGCCTCGCCAAGGAGGAGCCGCGCGGCAAGGGTGCTGCCGAACTCGATGGAGGCGTGGCTGCGCACCGGCCGCACCGGCCGCACGGCGAGCGCGACCATCGCCGCCGCGACTGTCGATAACCACAAGCACGGCAGCAGGACGTTGCGCGCCGCCTGGGCGGAGGGGGACCCGCTCAAGACCGACGCCGAGACCGACGACTTGGAGGGTACAGCCCGCTACTGGGGCCACACGAAGCTCGACACGACGCATCTATGCCAAGTGGAACGACCGCAAGCTCCGGGAGCCCCTGAGCCGTTGGTAGGGCGTTTCTCGCATGGGTGCGACAACGACCGGTGAGGGGCGCTTTCTGGTCGGCGTAATCATACATACGGGGCGATGGTTACGACAAGGGCAGGAGATACGTGAGGTGAGAGAGGGGACCATGACACACGACAGAGACGCGCGGCAGCGTCGGGGAGACAGGCGAGCCGCGGGAGGCGACGCATGACCGACATGCAGGCCCGCGCTCGTGTCTGGACGGCTCTGCCTCGCCGCCCTCGTCCTCGCGGCCCTCACCGGCCCCCTCGCCGGCCTCCTCACCCCCCTGGCCCAGGCCTCCGTGCCCGCCCTCACTATCCTGGTCGCGGTCCTCGCCGCCGCCCTCGTCGGTGCCTATGTCGCCCTGGCTGCCCTGCTCGTCGTCGCCGTCCTGCATGTTGTCCGGCCCCGCCCCGACAGCTACCATTAGCCCGCGTGGGAGCGCCGCCGCAGCCTCCCCACGTGGGACGACAGGCCCGTGTCGGGGCCGCACCGCAGGGAGCCATTTTGGTACTATCGTCGTACTATCGTCGCTCCAACGGGCCTCACAACGTGGTACCATCCGTGGCTCTAGCACCAAAAGCATGGAGCTACGCGACACCCACGTTTCACACGGGAAAATGAGGGGGTGGCACGACTATGGAGCTACTCTTTATCTTGGGGTGGAGACTACCCGTAGCTCTCGTACCATCGTCGCGCTAGTACCAGCGTCACCCACACGCCCGCGCAGGACGTGCATGAGTGGCTATACAACGAGCCCTTATCGCGCCCGGCCTGTTGATCGCTGGTGAACGCAGCAAGCCCCCCTCACCCCCACGTCCTCTCCCGCGTTCATGAGAGGACGTGGGGGTGAGGGAAAGCTCTACCCCCGGCGCCAATCCAGCGCTCGTGGCATCAGGCAACCGCGCGGCCGAACGAGCGCGCCGCGATGACCACCGCCACCACGGCCAGCACGGCCAGGATCAGCACGCCCTTGATCACGCTCGCATCCCCCAGGTGATTGTTGAAGAGGGACCGCGCCGCGTCCACGGCGTAGGCCAGCGGATTGACCGCGGCGATCGCGCGCAGCCAGCCGGGAGCCAGACTGAGCGGCAGGAGCACGCCCGAGAGCAGCAGCAGCGGCAGCGTCGCCGTGAAGAGCAGCGGGGCGAAGGCGTCTTCGCTCTTGAGCCACAGCGCCAGGGCATACGAGATCGAGGCCATGAGCAGCCCGAGCAGGGCAATGAGCCCCAGCATGATCAGCACACCGAGCGGGTGGATATGCAGCCCGAAGGGCAGCGCGACCAGGATGAGCAGCAGCGCCTGGATGAGCAGGGTGAGCATGTCGCGCAAGGCGCGGCCGAGCAGCAACGAGAGCCGGCTCACGGGAGTGACCCGCAGCCGCTCGACCACACCGAAGCGCACCTCAGCGATCAGGCTGAAGCCCACACCAGAGGCACCGAAGAGCCCGAGCTGGATGAGCAGCCCCGGCACGAAGACGTTGTACGCGCCGCCCGACGGGAAGCTGGGCAGGGCGGCGATCGACGTGAGCAGCGGCGCGAACAGCAGCAGATAGAGCAACGGCTGCACGACCCCGATCACGACCCACGCCGGGTTGCGCAGGAACAGGCCGAGATAGCGCAGGAACACGAGCCAGGTGTCGCGGAGGGTCTTCATCATGCGTTCTCCTGTGGTGTGATGCGGGCGATGGGGGCGACGGGGGGATTACGCTGCCGTCTCGCGGAGCGAACGGCCGGTCTGGCGCAGGAACACGTCGTCGAGGCTGGGGCGGGTGAGCGCGATGGTCTGTAGCTCCAGGCCGGCGCTGTCCAGATGGCGTAGGATGGCCGGCATGGCTGTCTCACCACGCTCCACGTAGAGCCGGATCGCATCGTCGTTGCGTTCGGCCTCCCGCACGAAGGGCAGGGTTTGGAGGACAGCCAGGGCAACCTGCTGGTCGCCGACGACCCCCAGCGTCACGACATCGCCGGCGATTTGCCGCTTGAGCTGCGCGGGTGTCCCCTCGACCACGATACGCCCCTGGTCGATGATGGCCAGGCGGTCGCACAGGGCGTCCGCCTCCTCCAAGTAGTGCGTGGTCAGGAACACGGTCAGACCGCCGGCGCGCAGCCGGCGGATCTCGTCCCACAGGCGCGCGCGGCTCTGCGGGTCGAGGCCGGTGGTGGGTTCATCCAGGAACAGCAGTGGGGGATGGTGGATCAGGCCCAGCCCGATGTCGAGGCGGCGACGCTGACCGCCGGAGTAGGTGCCTGTGGGTCGATCGGCGGCGGCCTCGAGTTCCAACGTGGCGAGGAGTTCGGCGGCGCGCTGCCGCGCCGCCGTCGCGCCCAAGCCATAGAGGCGCGCCTGGAAGACAAGTTCGGCGCGGCCGGTGACGTTGGGATCAGTCCCGCCGCGCTGGCCGACGTAGCCGATGCGCGCGCGCACCTCTCCCGGCGCGCGGCGCAGGTCGCGGCCAGCCACGGTCGCGTCGCCGCCACTCGGCGGCAACAAGGTCGCCAACATGCGCAACGTGGTCGTCTTGCCGGCGCCGTTGGGACCCAGGAAGCCGAAGACCTCACCGGCCCTGACGCACAGGTCGACGCCGGCGACCGCTTCGACGACGCTACGGCGGGTCTTGAATGTGCGGCGCAGGCCACGGGTTTCGATGATGCCGCTCTCCGTCTGCGGAAGGGACTGCGGGTCGGTCATGACGGTCATGGATAAACACTCCTTTCTCGGGTTACGCGCCGGTCGTGCCGGCGTCACGCGTGTCACCGTGCGCTAGGCCGGCTCCAGCGCCCTCATCGGCCACGTCATCTTGACGCCGCGCCCACAGAGCGGCCCACTGTTCAAGCGTGTGGGCCTCCGCTGTGTCGTCTGCCGCGGCGCCGTGACGCCTCCGCTCTTCAGGGATATCCCAGGCGAAGCGGCCGGCCTGGATGTCCGCGATCACCGTGCGCACCCACGCCAACTCGGCCCGGCGCAGCGCCTGAGTGTGCTCGTGTTCCAGGAGGAAGAGACGCGGCAGATGGACCTCCTCTCGCAACGCGCGCAACACCGCGTCGGTACCCGCGAGCGCGCCCTCCAACGCGGCCACACGCGCCCCCAAAGCTGAGATGGTCGCCTGAGGCGGCAGATAGGACAGGAAGCTGACCGCAACCATAAACAACGGGTACTCGGCCGCGGGGGTCGAGAGCAACTCATCCAACCACGCTGTGAACTCCTCACGCCCCTCAGCGGTGATACGATAGACGGTGCGCTCGGGACGCTTGCCCTCCCGGCTGGTTTCCAGCGGCTCGACCAAGCCAGCGCGCGTCAGGCGCTCAACGGCGTTGTAGAAACTCCGGGCCTTGCCCACCGCGAAGTCCTTGTGGCGTTCGCGCATCAGGCGCTGCATCTCGTAGGGGTGCCGTGGCTGCTCAATCAGCAGGGCCAGGACGGTCAAGGCCAGCGGGTTGGGCGAGGGGCGCGACTTAGAAGACATATAATATTGAATTCTCCACTATTTACAAGACCACTATAACTCAGCCCATTGCCGCTTGTCAAGCGCGATTCCCACGCGTCAATGTGGGCGCGTGGACAAAGGCGTCGTACCGCGCATAGGGGTACGGGAGGGGACGAGGGCCGCGCCGCCCCCCTCGTCGGCACGTCTGTGGCCCTAGCTGCCCTGCTCGCCGTCGCCGTTCTGCGCGTCGTGCGGTCGCGTCCAGACGGCCACCGCGAGCGCCTCTCGCGAACGCCGTCGCGCCCCCGGCGTGGCGCCCCCTGGCCCTCCGACAAGCCCCGGATCGTGGCGCTATGGTGGTACGACTGGCCCTCCGACGGCCCGCGGATCATGGTACCATCGGCCCTTACAACGTGGTACCATCGATGGCTCTAGTACCAAAGCGATGGAGCTACGCCGGAGCCCCGTTTCACACAGGAAAACGGGGTGTTGGCGCGGCGATGGAGCTACCCTTTATCTTGGGCGAGGGGCTACCCGTAGCTCTAGTACCATCGGTACCGTCGTACCATCGCTGCGCTAGGCGCCCGCGCAGACCGGGCGTGAGGCCGGCCCCGCGCGCAGCGACGGGGCGCAGGGTACGGGCTAGGCGTCCACGCTCAGGGGCGATTGCAGATGGTGACAGTGGTGTGGCTACCCGTCGGCGTCGCCCCGCTCACGCGGTCCTGGGAGCGGACCGTCGCGGCAACGCCCGCATCACCTGCGCCCCGTCGCTGCGCCGCTACGACGCCAATCCCGAGATCAAGGGACGCGCGCGGGGGCCAGGGGCCAGTACTGGGTGGCGCTGCTCGGCCCGGAACGCCTGGATGGCCCGCTCATGCCGCCGTTGGAACTGCTGGTACCGACGCCGGTCGAGAGCTAGGTGACCCAACCGGAGCACAACCACGACGCCGACGGCACGGGCGATGTCGCCGGCGCGACGTGGGGGACGGCGCTCGTCGCTGCCGGGATCTCCACGTCAGTGGAGGACGAGGCCGATCCGTTCGGCCGGGACATTGAGCACTAGAGCGCCCACAGCACCCACGAGGGGCGGCCTGGGCAACCGGGTCGCTCCCTCCTTTGACTTACTGCGTCAGGTCGAGGACACTGACCGTATTGCTGAGCGTATTGACCACGAAGGCGTGCCGCGTGCGCCCATCAATGGCCGCAACAGTCGGTGATCGTCCAACGCTTGCTGTGTGTACGATTGCCCCCGTTGCGCCATCCACGATGGTCGCTGTTCCGTCGCCCAAGGCTATCCCATTCTGGTCGGCCGGGCCTCCTGTGAGCACGATGACCTGTCCGGTCTGCTCATCCACCGCGGCTGGCGTCGCATAATACCGCCCCAGTGAGACGCGATGGAGCTGTACGCCCGTGTGCGCGTCGAGCACCGCGATCCCGGTCTTGCTACTTGTGAAAGCGCGTCCACCGCGCGCATCGACGACCAGTCCCCCGCCCAATCCGTCCGTGGCATGGAGGATCGTACCACTGCGCGCGTCGAGCAGGCTCACCTTATGATCGCTCGCGACGAACACACGCCCGGTCGCTTCATCCACGGCAACCGGCCCCGGCCCCGGGAACGACGACAATGCGCTAAGGGTGACCGTGCGTCGCATGGTGCGATGCTCTGTGTCGAGGACGCCAATGCCGTAGCCCCCGGCCCCCCCAAGCATGACAAAGGCCCGCTTGGTCCGCGCGTCGACGGCGAGCGTGTGCGCATCCAGGAAGGGGCCACCATTCGAGCATGCGATCGTTCCCAGAACACGCCCGGTACGCGCGTCGAGCACGCTCACGCCCCCGTCGTTGATATTGAGGATGTAGACGCGGCGAGCCTGGTCATCGACCGCCACGGCGTAGGGCTGTATCCCGACGGGAATGGTCCGCACGAGGGCGCCGGTCCGGGCATCGAGCACACTCACGCTGCTACCCGGACCGAACATTTGCATGTGCGAGTTCACGACGAAGACGCGGCCCGTGCTGCGCGCGACGGCGATCGCGAAGGGGGCCGAGCCGACGCGCACCGTGCGCAGGAGGCCCCCCGTCCGTGTATCAAGCACGCTCACGCTCCCCGCAAGAGCATCGCCATTGACGACGAAGGCGCGGGAGGTCTGCTCATCCACGGCGATGGCCAAAGGGCGCTGTCCAACCGGCACAGTGAGCGGGGGCGCGGTCAGGGGGCGCGGGCGCGGCAGGGCGCGGGCGGCCGCGACGCCGCCGCCGAACGAGAGCAGCGCCACGAGCGCCAGCGGTTTCCAGCTCGCGTACGCCAGCTGCCACCGTCGCGGAGCGGGGCGGACGGGGAGCACTCTGATGTTCCCCCGCGCCTGCTGTGCCGTGCGCTGCCGCAGCGCTTGCATGATCGTGGCGTCGATGTGCGCCGCCGATTGCGGGGCGGGCGTCACGCACGCGTGGTCGAGGGCGCGCACGAGCCGCGCGATGCCCGGATCGGCATGCGTCCCTGGCACATCCGTGTCCTGCGCGGTGGTGTCAAAAGGCGGTGTCATCGTACTGCTCCTTCAACATGTGTAGCGTGCGGGCGAGATATTTCCGCGTCGCGTCCTCGCGTTTACCGATGAGCGCCGCTATGTTGGCCACCGTGAGCTTCGCCACGAAGCGCAGGATCAAGAGCTCACGCCGATCGGCGTCGAGAGCGCGGAAGAGGATACTCAGTCGGACGAATGCTTCGTGCCGTAAGGCCGCGGCTTCCACGTCGTCCTCCGCCGCGATCTGGAGGGCCAGGGGGACAAGATCGAGGGCCACCGTCACGCGCCGGCGGCGATGGAAATCCACGGCCATGTTGCGCGCGATGCCGAAGAGCCAGGGCGCGAAAGGGCCACGTCGCGCCTGATATTGCGGCAAGGCATCCAATACCCGCAGGAAAACGTGCTGCGTCAGATCGGCCGCGTCTTCGTCCGTGGTCGTCCGGGTGCGGAGATACCCGTAGACGCGATCGCGGTAGCGATGGTAGAGCATTTCGAAGGCTGCGGGGTCCTCTCGGGCAGTGTGGACCAGGTCCGCCTCGTCGTGCCCAGGCGTGTCATCCTCCGGCGAGGTCGTTGGGAATTGCTGCATAGGCTTACCCCTTCGTTAGCTCGCTCACATAGACCGGCCTGTTCATTCATCAACAGGTCATACTTCTTACTACGCGATTGGCCAACAAAACCGGACAACGACCTTATGGGAGGTGGAAGTGGTGCCCCGTCCATTCCGGACTTAACGCTCGACGGCGATACTCCGAAGGGGCAGCATCATCGGTGGACACCTCTCAATGGACACTCAACTGTCGCGCCGCCCACAGGACGAGCACCCAGGCGACGGGTAAGACGAGCCACGTTTCCCAGGGTCGGTTGGCCGGTTGCAGCGTCAGCAGCGTCAGCCCGTCGCCCAAGCCCGTCACCACGAGCGCGGCCCAATGCGAGGCGAGCAGCGCCAGGACCCCGGTCAGCAGGGCGGCGCGGCCGGCGTGGGGCAGGGACGGCCACACCGCGACGCCCACCACCAGGTCCAGATAGACGAGCGTCCAGCCCACCGGCCGGCCCAGGTAGAGCAGCGCGAACGCCACCGCGAACGCCACCGCGAAGGACAGCCGACGGCCGCGCACGAGCCAGGCCGACGCGCCGAGCGCGGCCAGCCACCCCAGGCCGGCGACGAACTGCGCCGGCGCGGCCGGCAGCCCGAGCGCGATCAGCGCCTGCAGCGGCGTGCGGTTCCACGCGCTCATCGGCGTCTGCTGGGCGACGGGCAGCACGAACCACTGCGCATCGAGCGTGTGCGCCAGGTAGCACACGGCGTCCCCGCGCAGCGCCGGCCCCCAGCGGATGACCTCCCCCGCGAGCAGCAGCAAGACCAGGCCGGCGACGGCGCCGAGGGTGCGCAGCGTCGCGCGGCGCGGCTCGTTGGCGGCGAGCAGGAGCACGACGCCGAAGGCGACGAAGAACAGGATGTAGAACGGCTTGGCCAGCACGACGAACGCGACGAGCGCCGCGGCGAGCGGGACCGCGCCCCGGCCCGGCGGGCGCGGCGGCCACAGCAGCCGGGCGGCGAGCAGCGTCGCGGTCAGCAGCATCCCCTCGACGTTGCCGCCGCTGTAGGTGGCCCACACGTCCCACGACCCGGCGGCCAGCAGCAGCCACCCCCCAGAGGCCCGCGCCCAGCGCAGCAGCAGCAGGGGGAAGGCGACGACGCAGGCCAGGTCCAGCACCTCCCACGGCACGGCCGTGAGGGGGAGTTGCCGCACCAGCAGCGCCAGCGTGGGTAGGTACAGATAGGGGCCGGGCGGCGTCCGCCCGAGCGGGTCGCCCCCCGTCGCACGGAGGGTATGGCTGGCCTGGATCGCCGCCTCCAGGCGGTGGTAGGAGCGCCAGAGGGCCAGGCTCTGCGCCGGCGTCTGGTAGATGCTCGCCCCGCGCGCGAGGGCCGCCGCCGCACGGTGGTACGTCCGGTAATCCACCGGCTCGGCGCCCCCGCGCACCGTCGCGGTGAGCAGCCCTGCCCCGATGAGGGCCGCCCATACCAGGAAGGCGGCGAGGGGCAGGACCCGGCGGCGATGCCCCATGTCCAACACCCTTCTCTCGTACCGAGGACGCCTCGTTGCTTATTCCCCATTCTATCTATGGATCGGGCGCGGCAACAGGATAGTCCCTGACATATGATGCTATAGGGACGCCGCGCCCCTTGTGGGACGAGAGAAGGCTTCTCCCGAACGGGTCCCGCACCCCTCCACGCACCCCGCGCTCTGCATGCACCACCCCATTTTGATCCCCGCGCTCTGCATGCACCGGCGCGTCACCCCTTGCATGCGCATGCGCGATTCCCTGTGTGAAACCTGCATGCGCATGCACCCTTTATCTTGGGTGAGTCGGCCCCGTGCATGCGCATGTGCCCAACTAGTGCCGACGGCGCCGGGGCGAAGCGCCGGCGGGTGCGCTTGGTGCGCCAGACCAGAAGGGAGCGGAACCCGACAAGGGAGGAGAACAACGGCTGGCTGGGGAGGAAACGGCGAGACGGGACGGAGAGGCGCCGGTTATGACGAGGACCCACCCCCGCCGGACAACCCTGGTAGAATAGCCCTCAATAGGACCAACACACCAGCACCTTGAGAGGAGATCGTTCATGCGTCCGCGCCGCCTGTTGCTCACCTGCCTGCTCCCCCTGTTGGGGCTGCTACTGGCCGGCTGCGGCGAACCTGCCGCCGCCCCGGCGCCGCCCACGGCCACGCCCATCCCGGCGACCTCCACGTCCGTGCCCGCTCCCACCGCCGCGCCAACGGACACCGTTCCGCCCCAGCCCACCAACAGCCCAACGCCCGTCCCCACCGCCACGCCCGTCCCGCTCGCCGTCGTGACGCGGACGGTTGCGTTCCCCGACGACACGGGCAGCAACAACCAATCCACCATCGCCAGCGCCGCCCACGGCCGCGTTGCCACACTTGGCGAAGGAGTCGTTCGCCTTATCGACCCCGCCTCCGGCCGGGTGCAGGGTCCCATCACCGTCACCACGGACACGGAGGCCGCGTCCGAAGCCAGGCTCCTCGCCGACGATGCCCACGCCCGCCTGGACGTCCTCATTGACGGACCAAGCTTCATCAGCACCATCACCCCGACGCTGACGCAAATCGATCTGGGGAACGGCCAGGTCCTGAGCCAGCGCACCCTGTCCAAGCTCCCGGTGGCCGCGGTCCACGACGCGGCAGTCATCTCTCCGACGGGCGACCTCCTGATCGAGCTTGAGCAGGTGTCCGGTTATCCCACCTCCACGCCACCGCGGCTGCTCCGCCTGGCCTCCGATGGCTCCGTCCGTCGCGTTCGCCCCCTCGCCAATGTCGGTGCGTTGACCCTCGACGCGCCGGCCGGCCTTGCGCTCGTATCCACGACGGGGGGCCAAACGGCGACCGTCACCGGTTACGACACCGGGACGCTGGCCCCACGGTGGAGCCTCACCCTCCCGTACCAACCGACCGCGACGGTGGTTGATCCGACGCGCGGGCGCCTGTGGCTCCTGGCGCCCGGCGGCCGCGTCATCGTGGCCGACGTGCGCAACGGGCGGACCGTGGCCACCTGCGATCCCAGCTACAGCAAGCCGGCACTGTGGGAGGCGACCAATGATTTGGTGGTGGACTCGCGCACCGGCCTGGGCTATACCTCCTGGCACGGGGGCGCGGACTACAGCAGCTTACAGACCGCCATCGACGTCATCGACTCCGCGCGCCAGACGCGCACGACGCTCACCAACGATGGGGGTGCACTCGCCCTGACCACGAATACCACCGATCACCTGCTGGGGCTTGACGCGGCCGGCAACCTCGTCCTGCGCGATGCCCGGACGGGCCGCTCCCTTGGCATGGTCACACCCGCCACGACCCTCACCGGCGCCAATAGCCTGACCTACGACGACCTCGGTCGCCTGGCCATCGACCATGCCGGCCCCTCCATCCTCGTCGCGCGCGCGATGGGCGTGCCGTACCAGAACAACGTCACCGGGGCAACCAGCGCCCCAGGTGTCGTCATGCTCACGCTCTATGATCGACCGTAAACGACCTTGGGGGAGCTATGAACGCATCCGATATCCGACGCATCGCGATTGTGGGAGCCGGTGTTATGGGACAGGGCATCGCGCAAGACTTCGCCACCCACGGCTACGAAGTATCCATGTACGCGCGGACCGAGGAGCGGCTCAGTCACGCGTTAGGGGCCATCGAAGCCAATCTGTCCCTGTTCCAGCAAATGGGGCAGATGGTTCCAGATGATGCTCGGGCAGCCCTATCGCGCCTCCACACTGGGACCGCTCTCTCTAACGTCGTCGCGGATGCCGATGTGGTCATCGAGGCAGTGCCCGAAGACGTGGCCCTCAAGCAGCACATCTTTCGTGACCTCGACGCCGCGTGCCTAAGGAGTGCCATCCTGGCGAGTACCACGTCGGCCATATTGCCAAGCCAACTGGCGTCCGTGACGCAGCGCCCGGACAAGGTGCTCGTCGCCCACTATTTCAATCCTCCCTATCTAATCCCTCTGGTCGAGGTCGTCCGCGCGGAGCAGACCAGTGACGACACGGTGACGATGTTGTGCGCACTGCTGTCGCTGATCGGGAAGCGTCCGGCCATGGTGCGGAAGGAGGTTCCCGGATTCGTCGCGGCCCGGCTCCAGGCGGCACTAGGGCGCGAGGCACTCTCCCTTGTCGAGCAGGGAGTGGCTAGCCCGCAGGATATCGATACGATCGTCCGGTACAGCTTCGGGCGGCGATTCTCCGTTGCCGGCCTCTTCGAAATGCTTGATCTGAATGGATTGGATGTGGGGCTGGCGGTCGGGGAACAATTGGCCCCGGAGATCGCCTCGTCCGATGAAGGATTGCCCGTGCTACGGGACCTCGTCGCGCGAGGGGAGGTGGGCGTCAAGGCCGGCAAGGGATTCTATGAGTGGACGCCGGAATCCGTGGCCGATTTGAGGAGAAGATTGGGTCACGCCTTGACCGAAATCGCGCGGTGGACGTAGCTGCCGGGATCGTCTTGAAAGGGTTTCACATGGAACAACATCAACGCGTGGCCGTCATCACGGGAGCATCGCGCGGGATCGGCCGCGCGGTGGCCTCGCACCTCGCCCGTTCAGGGCATCGGGTTGTCGTCAACTACCATACGCGGGCCGATGCGGCGGTCGAGGTCGTGCATCAGATCGAGCAGGACGGCGGCCAGGCCATGGCTGTCCAGGCCGACGTCAGTAAGGCCGCCGACGTTGAGCGCCTCTTTGCCGCGGTGTCCGAGCGGTTCGGTCCCGTCGCCGTGCTCGTCAACAACGCTGGCATTGAGCGCAGCACCCTGCTCGTGCGCTTCGACGAGGAGGATTGGGACGCGGTCATGGCGACGAACGTGCGCTCGGTCTACCTTTGCACGAAGGCAGCCGTGCGGGGGATGATGAAGGCGCGTTGGGGGAGAGTCATCAGCATGTCATCGGTGATCGGACGTATGGGCGCACCAGGCCATACCAACTACGGCGCATCCAAGGCGGCGATCATCGGCTTCACGCAGTCCCTGGCGCGGGAGGTGGCCTCGCGCAATATCACGGCCAATGTGATCGCGCCCGGCTATATCCCGACCGACATCAACGAGCGCGCACCCCAGGAGTTGCGCGAGCAGATGGTCAGAGACACGCCGCTCGGGCGGCCAGGCACCACCGACGACGTCGCAGCCGCAGTCGCGTTCTTCGCGTCCGACGCGGCCGGATTCATCACCGGGCAGGTCCTCTCGGTGGACGGCGGCATGTTCATGGGCTAGACGGCATGGCCGACCCCGACTGGCCCTTCAGTCGGTTGCAGCGCCTCGACAAGCTCGCGGGGGAGGCGTCGCGGCCGCTGATTGGCATCGACCCACACCCACAGAGCGCGGGCCGCGATGAGCAGTTGGTGCGTCTTCGGGTTGTGGATTTCCGTGCGGCGCACCAAGCGCACCCCGCCGGCGGACTCGATCCAGGTTGTGACCATCAGGTCGTCGTCGGCCCGCGCCGAGCCTTGGTAGTCGATCTCCAGATGGCGTACGACGAGCACACCATGGTAGTCCTCCATGAGCGTCGGAAGCGCAAACCCGAGCGCGGCGAGATGGTCGTTCGCAGCCTCCTCCAGGTAGTGGAGGTACACGGAATAGTGTACGTGCCAGCCCCCGACGACTTCATCTGCTCGCACGCGCAACAATAACTTATGCCGCTTCATGTTCGTGGGTGTCTCCATACTCTGTTCTCAGAACTGGTCGTGTCGTTGGAGAGCGTCTCTCACCGTCAGCTGGCGCGTTGACGCCCAGCCATCGCCACCGCCACCGCCACGTCCCCCTGTAACTGCTTCTTCTCCTCAGCATGTCGCAGCAGATCCTCCAGGTACGCCTCTCGGTAGCGCGCCGGCTGGTCGTAGCGGTCAAGAACCTCTCTCAGCAACGCCGCTAGGCGACGATGACGCTCCTGGGGCTTGCGTCGCAGATCGATCCCCAGCTCCTCCGATCCGCAGCCCAGCGCGGCGATCATATAGCCATCGGAGAAGAAGAACACGTCCATCGCCGACAATTCGGCGAGATGATTCACGCCCTCTCGCTCCAGTTCACGCATGTCTAGCCGTTGTTCGCCCTTGGCGCGCCGACGATCTTGGTTGAGGGGATGGAGGGTCACGATCATAGCGGCGGCATGCACGAGCAGACGGTCATCGTAGCTGATGTCTTGCTCCATGCACGCCTCTTTCGTCATGCGTATGATGTCCGGGTCCGCGTACGAAATCATCAAGACGAGCTTATCGTCGATGTGGCTATTAACCTCAAGCGCATGTCCCGTCGCGACCTCAATCTCCCTCAGACGCTGGGGCGCCCTAATGATCGCTGTCAGCCAGTGCACAAGCGGGACGACGATCGAACCGCGCAGATAGACGACCGCGAACATGAACATGCTGACGACGAACGTCAGCACGTAGATGAGTTGCAGCCAGTCAGGCGCCACGAAAGTCGCATGGACGGAGGCATGGTCGATCGCGGCCTCGGCAATGATGGCCACGCCGTTGCCGGCGCTGATAACGAACGCCACTACTAGCACTAAGGCGGAACTGAAGAACACCCTTCGACCCAAAGTGCGGTAGGTTTGCAGCGCCACCAACGTATAGACGTAGGTGCCGAATAGGCAGTACCAGGAACTGGTGGCACCGCGGGCGACGCTCATAGCGAAGAAGATATCGGGACGCCCGTGGTAGTACCCGTCGTAGAAGAGATGCTCCGCCTGCGGCAGAGTGCGTGCTATCAGCCAAAAGACGATGTAACACGTGGTGACGGTGATGATGCCCGGTAGCAGGATGAACTGACGCTTCCGGTCCCAACGATGGATGCCCAGGCACACGGCGATGGTATGGAGCGCCACGCCGATGGTGAGCGACAGGCGCACGAGCGCGGCGCCGAGCCCTATGCTGTGGCTCCACCGGTCGATCGATATGCCGTTCGCGTCAGGCCAGAAGACGAGCGCGACGGCAACGCAGATCGCGGCGCCGCAGTTTAGGACCGTGACCGCCGTTCTCTCGCGCCGGACGACCAGAACACCGATGCACACGATCGCGATGCCGATAACAGGCAAAACGACGTTGATCAAGATCTCATTCAATCGACACCCCCCATCCGCTCCGTGAATCGCTCTAGAAACGGCTTGCGGCGCCCGCGCGTGCCGATCTCGCGCAGGACGCGTGCAATCTCCTCAGCTTCAATATCTTGGGGAGTGGTCGGCTCGAAATACCGGAATTGTCCCTCCAGGACCAGTTCATGGCCGCGTAGGATATGAGCAAGCTCATGGTAGATCGTTTTGGCACGCTGGCGCTTGCTCATATCGTGACGCAGCGCGATCACGAATTGTTTGGGCCCGATTTCCACGCACGCCCCGTACAGCTGTGAACCTTCCCAATCTCGCAGCATCAGCCGTATCGTACAACCCAGATAGCCTTCGACGCACGCGACCACCTCCTCTGGAGTGAATGGCTGCGGCAAATGGAGCCGCTTGCTCAATGCCTCCACCCACGCGTTGTAGTCTGTGATGGGCGCCGTATCCTGTTCGCGCCCCTGCGGCCCCACCCATCGACGACCATGCGCCAGAGGTGCTACGATGGCCGACGTTCCGTTCCCGATCCAGGACAACAGCCAAAAATAGAGCGCCCGAAACATAAGTATTGCAATCCCCAGTTAGCTTACTTCGCCCGGAGGGATTGTCCCCTCCCGCTTATTCACCCGACCTATCGCCTTATCGATAGAGTCCATCAAGTCCAGCAGCATCTCTCGCTCGACCTCGCTGTAGCCGCCGGCACGCATAAGGATGCGTCCCATCGCCGGTTTCGCGAACGCTTCTTGAACCGCTGCCTCGATCGAACTCGTGTTGTTCGGCAGTGGCCCGAAAAAGTATGCGGGTGGGACTCCAAAAAAGGCTGCCAGTTCTTCTATGAACTCCTTAGGTGGATTCTCCTTGTGTCCGTGGCGCGCCTCGCTCAAAAACCCGATGGAAATACCTGTCCCATCTGCGACTTCGCGCAGGGTGTAGTGTTTCCCTCCAGGATTGACCTTGATGGCGAAGAGGTAATTGAGCAACTCACCAAAAGAGGCTGAGCCCGGCAGCCTTGACACATTTTTCTCCTTCATGATAACTTATGGGGAATAGTTTCACACGGATGAATTAGACGGCGTTCACACAGGCGAACGGCTGACCCTTATTGTTACCGATGGTGAAGTGAGCGTCAATGGGCATCCCCGCATCGGCGGGAAACCCATAGCAAAGGACAGGGCACATGTTCTCACTCGGGCTGCTCCTTCAGTGCCTCCGCCGCAGTCCGCAGAGCCGTAGCGCGGCCGGCGTACACCTCGGCCAACGTGCGCAAGACCTCGGCCGCAAAGGCGGGTGCAAGCCCGCCAAAACTGGTGCAGGGTTGACACAGGGTTGGGACGGTACGATAGGTCATACGATTAGCATGAGCCGTCTGAAAAACTTGGAGCTCACCCGGCCAATTGTGACCATTGAGCAATTCACAGCCTGGGAGGAGGAGAGCAATTATGGGGGCTGGTAACAGATCACAATCCGGGCGCGGTCCGCCGGTGCTCCGGGAGGGACCGCGGGTAGCCTTGCCCGTGTCCCTCCCCGCGATCAGAGGTGCGCGGCCGCACCGTTCCACCAGCTGGCCGCGCACCCAGGCCCCCGTCCGACACATCAGCCAAACAACAGGCCCGGTTTAGAAGCTGGGCAGGAATCAGACCCACCCTCGTTGTAGATCACACGGAGGAACATCCCATGCATCTGATCCTCACGCTCCTCGCCACCGTTGGCATCGAGCACACCGTCGCGCTGGCCACGGTCGCCGGCCACGCCATCACGACCACCGGTCAGACGATCGCGGTCAGTTGGCCCGCTCTCCCCGCGCCCCTGTTCGGCGACCTCATCACCGATGGGTTCGACAAAGTGAAGAACGACGCCGGCCCGCTCCTGCTCGTCGCGATGGCCGTCAGCGGCGTCGTCGGCTACTTCAGCCACGCCGCCGGCTACACCCATGCCGCCAATCACCTACGCACCGGCTTCATCGGCGCCGGCGCCGCGTCCTTGCTCATCTACGGCGGCAGTTTCTTCGTCGGGTTGTTCCATCCCTGAGCGCCCCCGGGGGTCAGTACGCCGGCATCGATCGCGCGGAGTCACCGATGCCGGCGCGGTCTCTCCCCTTTCCCGTTCTCCCGTCTCCCGTCTCCCGTCTCCCGTCTCCCGTCCCCCGTCCCCCGTCCCCCGTCCCTCTCATTCCTCGTCCCTAGCCATTGGAGGTCTAGCGTGGCCCACGACAACCCTACCCTACAAGGCGCCGACGAGCCGTCCCGGTTCCTGGGCGTCAGCGGCCTGCAATGGCTCGTCGTCCTCCCCGTTGGCCTGTTCAGCCTCGTCGTGCTCCACCGCTTCGTCGGCGGCGTGTGGTTCCTCTCCCCCCTCGTGCTTGTCTGCGGCGCTTTCTGGTTGACCCACGGCGTACGCTTCGAGCCGGTGGCCGCCAACCTGCTGGGCTTCGCCCGCCGTCGCCTCGCCGCCCTGCTACGCCAACCCCGGACCCCGCGCGTCACCGTCAGGGACGACGGGGTCATCGCGACGCCCGACGGCCTGCGCGCGGCGTTGGCCGTGGACCTGACCGACATCGACTCGCGCACGCCCGGCGACAAGGACAACCTGTCCGCCGGCCTGGGCCGCCTCGCCGCGACCCGCCGGCCTGGGCAGATGCTCCAGATCATCGTGGAGAGCACCGCCCTCGACGGGGCCGCGACCATGGCCGACATCACCGCGCGGCAGGCCCATGTCTCCCGGCTCACGCCCGCGCTGGCCGAGTGGAAGGCGCGCGACAACATCGACCTCGCCGCGGAGATGGCCAGCCGCTACGTCGGCACCCTGCGCGGCTACGTCGTCGCTGGGGCCGCGCGGCGCACCCTGTTCGGCGAGCGGGACGGTATGACCGCCCTGCGCCGGGCGGTCGAGGTCGTCCAGGGCCAGCTCACCGGCCTGGGCCTGGGCAGCCGCGTGCTGACGGCCGAGGGCGTGCGCGCGCTGCTCGGCCCCGCCCCCTTCGCCCTCGACCGCGAGCACCCCGGCCACGTGCGGGCGCGCGGGCGCTACGCGGCCACCATCACGCTGCTGCTCCCGGATCAGATGACCAGCCCGGGCTGGCTGGCCCCCCTGATCGAGGGCCTGGGCGTGCCGTTCCGCCTGTCCCTCCATCTCGAGGGCCTGGACCGCGTCGACGAGGCGCGCCGCTTCGGGCGCCGGCGCAACGTGGAGACCGAGGACAGCGCCGGCCAGGCCAGCCACGGCAAGCAACTGGTGCGCTCGCAACGCACGGGCGTGGTGCGCTGGGGGGTGTACCTCACCCTGTTTGCGCAGAGCGAGGAGGGCCTGCGCGAGGCGGTGGCTCGCGCCCGCGAGTCCTTCGAGGTGGACCTGACCGCGCAGACGGGGCGCGGGCTCGGGCACCAGGCCCCGTCCTACTGGGCCACGCTGCCCACCGGCTACGACACGGCTAACCGGCGCTGGCGCATCGACACGCCCACCGTCGGCAACGCGTTCCCCTTCCTCCAGTTCAATCCCGGCACGGGGGACGGCCTCTCGCTGGGCTTCGCCGGCAACCAACTCGTGCGCGTGCGCCCCGACCATCCCGAGCACCGCACCGCCATCGTCACCGTCTACGGCCTGACCGGCAGCGGCAAGACCGTCTTGTTCCTCAAATTGGTCAAGGACGCCCTTTTCACCGGCGCCCGCGGGACGGTCGTCGAGCTGACCGGCGACCCGGATCGGGGCGTCCCCAGCCACTACGAGACGCTGTGCGCCATCGCCGGCGGGGACATGCTCTACCTGGGCGCGGAGGAACCGCCGGCGCTCAACATGTGGGACGGCGACGCGCGCTACGTGCGCCAGGCCCACGAGATCCTGATGGGCGAGCCGGGCAAGGCGTTCCCCAAGCTGTGGCGCTCATTACTCGGCCAGGGCGTGCGCGCGATCAAGGAGGAGCACGGCGCGCGGGCGCTGGAGCGGCATCTGTACGCCTGGCTCAAGGCTGAGGCCCAGGACGCGGAGCGGCCGCGGATCGAGCGGGACGCCCTGCGCGAGATGCAGTCCGACCTGGAGGCCTACGTCGGCGACGGCGAGCACGCCGCGTTGTTCGACCGGTCAACCTCCATCGACTGGGAGAGCCGGTTACTGGTATTCAACCTCCGGGGCGTCGACGAGGCCCTCAACCCACTGCTGATGTACCTCATCACCGGGGCCGTGGCGCGGCGCGGGCGCCGCGCGGGCGAGCCGCTGCCCATCGTCGGCCTGGACGAGGGCTGGCGCGTCGCCGAGTTCGAGGCCGGGGCGCGCGCGCTCAACGAATGGGCGCGGCGCGGGCGGCACACGCAGATGTACCTGGTGTTCCTGACCCAGGCCCTGCGCGACCTGCGCAAGAACCCCATCGCCCAGGCCCTCTTCGAGGCGGCTAGCATCACGGTGCTGATGCGGCTGGGCGACGAGGCCGACGACCTGATCGAGGCGTTCGGGCTGACCCCACAGGAGGTGGAGACGATCAAGAGCCTCCAGAAGACCAGCGACGCGCGCGGCGGGTCCGCCGAAGGCTACATGATCCGGCAGGTCAACACGCAGGCCAAGCCAGTGCGCGGCAAGGTGCGGATACCAACCACGGCCGACGAGTTGGGGGTATTCCTCAACGACCCGCTGGACCAGGTCTGGCGGCGGCAGCGCCTGATCGAGGAATACGGCGACGCCTGGGCCGGCTGCAAGGCGTTCGTCGCGGCCCGCGCGCGCGACGCCGCCCCGATCGAGGGTGACGACGACGACATGGCCGAGCGGATCGACGACGACATGGCCGAGCGGATCGACGACGACATGATCCACCTGCCGGATCTGATGATGGTCTCCGCGGTGGACGAGGCCGCGGAGACCGACGAGGCCGCGGACCTGGAGGAGGCCGTATGACCACGCAAAGGACACGGACATCCATGACCATGCACCGACATGTCGCCGCCGTCGCGCTCCTGCTCGGACTGATCTTCTCACGTGGCCACGCGGCTGCGGCCGCCGTGCCGCGCCCCACGGACACGCCCACGCCGACCGCGACGCCGACCTCTACACCGACCGCGACCGCAACCGCGACGCCGACCTACACGCCCACGCCAACCGCGACAGCGGCGCGCCATCCCACGCTCACGCTCTCGGCGTCCCAGGGACTGCCGGACACAGCGCTCATCGCCGTCGCCTCCGACTTCCCGGAAGGCAAGGCGGTCGCCCTCGACCTCGATGGCCACCAACTGGGCCAGGCCGACGCCGACGCGTACGGCCACGCGCGCTTCGACCTCACCATCCCCGCGGCCACGACGACGGGGCCGCACGAACTCCTGGCGTTCGGGGCCAACCACACGTCCGCGTCCGCGCTCTTTACCGTGGCCGCCGCCACCCATCCGTTCCTCACGCTCTCGGCGACCCAGGGCATCACGGGGATGAGCGTCAACATCGACGGGCAAGGGTACCACCCTAACGCGAGCGTCACCTTCTATTGGGACCAGGTCGACCCCGCCGCAGAATTGGGCAGCGCCCCGGTCGACAGCCTCGGCGACGCGCACTCCTATTTCACCGTGGGCCAGGCCCTCGCCGCCAACCAGACCCTCCCGGCGCCCCCCGGCCCGCACGCGGTCATCGGCGTCGAGAGCCGGCCCCACCTGGTAGGCAAAGCCACCTTCACCGTGCCCCTGCTGGCCGTGGGGCCGGGCGGCGATCCGGGTAATCCCTGCCACGCGGGCGACTTCGCCGTGCCCATCCCCCTCCCGGTCATCGGCGGGACGGTCTGCGTGCCCACCGGCTCGTTCATCGGTCACGTCCTGGGCATCGTGGTGGGCCTGTTCACCGCCGGGCTGGGGGCCATCACCAAGCCCTTCACCGACCTGCTCACGACGGTACCGGACATCACCTCGTGGCCGGATGCCGCAGAGTTCTTCAACTATATGTTGGGCGTGGGCCTCGGCATCTGGGGCGCCTTCATCGCCCTGGCGGCGCTGCACCACTACCGGCGTCAGATCTTCACCACCGCAGGCGGCAGCACTCCCCTACTAGGTGTGGACGACGCGGTCATCGGAGCCATGCTGATCGGGGCGCTGTTCTTTCTCACGCAGCAGGCCGTCGGCACGGCCAACTGGCTCTCGCTGCAGATCACCACCCATGTCGGCAGTCTGGGCGCCGCGGCGTTCGACCGGCTGATCGGCGACGTCGGCACGAGCTTCACCGACCTAGCCACGCTCCCGGCCGACTTCGTGGTGGGCGTGGGCATGCTCATCGTCGCGCTGCTGGTGGCGCTGGTGCGGCTGATCGGCGACTTCGCCGAGATATGGCTGTACGTGATCGGTCCCGTGGCCATGGCCCTATGGGTCTACCCGCCCGCCCGTCCCATCGCCACGCGCTGGATGGCCGCGTTCGGCAGCGTGCTCCTGTGGGGGGCCGGCTTCGCCGCCGGGCTCAAGGCCATCGTGATCGTCAACCTGGACCTGGTGGCGAGCGACAAGGCCTACCAGTCGTCCGTCGTCGAACTCATCGTCGGGCTGGGGGGCATGGTCTTCCTGTTCGCCGTCCCGCGCTTCGTGGACGCGCTGGTGGGCGCGGCGACGGCGGCGGCGAGCGGCGCGTACGGTCTGGCCAATGGCGTGGTCGGGGGCACCGTCGGCGGGGTCGTGTCCGCGGCCCGCGGCGGCGTGGCCACGGGCATCACCAAGGGCATCTCGGGGATGGTGAAGTGATGGGCAACGCCAGGAAGACACGGATGGTCACGAGTGCGACCGCCACCGAGCCACGGCGGCTCAACGCGCGGGGACAGGTGGCACGCCGCGCTATGGACGACGTCGCCGCGAGACGCGACGCGGAGGTCGTCGTCCGGGACCGCCTCGACGTGGAGTACCTGGGACGGCTGGCCACCGTGCTGGAACGGCTGGAGCGATTGGAGGGGCAATACGCGCACGGCGCGCGGCTACGCCGTCTACCAGCGCGGTTGCTCGGCCGCGTGTGGACGCACTGGCCGCGCCTGCCCGCGCGCGTCATCCCCTTCTGCGTGGGGGCGTTCCTGCTGTGCAAGGTATTTTCCGTCCCGACGGCGCTTGAGCCGGTCGTCGGGGTGGCCATCGGCGCGGGCATCGGCGCCATGCTGTGGAAAAGGGGAGGGGATGACCATGGAGACCTATCAGTACCTGGTGCGGACGGTCAAGACGCTCAAAGAACGCGAGTTGGAGGCGCTGTTCAACGGGATGGCCGCGCAGGGCTACCGCTACCGGGACATGACGCCGGTCTCGGCGCCCGGCGGATGGAGCGGCGGGACCCTGGCCGGCGTGACGACCGACTTCATCGTGGTGTTCGAGCGCCCGGTGCCTACCCGCGCCGACGACGCGGCGCACACCGCTAGCGAGGATGCGCCGACGATGGGGAGGAGAGTAGGGTGACAGACACGCGCGAACCCGAGGTTGCCGCGGCGCCGTTAGCGCCGCGCGCGGGACCCAGGGAAGGACCCAGGGAGGGGCCGGATGAGGCGAAGAAGGTGGCGGCGCAGTTCCGTCTCTCCCCGTCCCTCAAGGCCACCCTGGACGAGCGGGCCAGGGGGGACGGGGTCAGCATCAGCGCCATCGGAGAGAAGGCGCTGGCGCAGTATCTGACGGGGGCCGCGCTCGGCCAGGTCGCGGAGATCGCCGCGCCGCTGATCGAGGAGGCCGCGCGGCGGGCTGTCGCCGACGAGCTGCGCGAGATCAAGGCGGTGCTGGCGGCGCACTACACCCTGATCGAGCGGACGTGGCGCGAGGCGGGGATGACGCGCCTCGAAGCGTTCGCCCTGCTGGGCAACCACTACGGGGCGGCCTACGCGGAGCAGATCGAGGGCATCGCCGAGGGGCTCGTGGACAGCGCGCTGGCGCAGGGGGCCAGGGTCGCGCGGCTCAACCTCGCGCTGGAGGCGGAGACGGAGGCGGACGAAGGGTGAGCGCGACGTACATCAACGGGCGCTACGAGCCCGCAGGGCCGCGAGCCGCAACCCGGATCGAGAGCCAGGTGCAACACCTCAAGGCGAGTTTCCGCACCGGCGAGCGCCGCGAGGAGCGGACGCTGTTCGGGCCGTGCGGCCCCGTGGCGGACCAGGCGGCCGCGCGGGCGGTGCTGGGGGCGGTGATCGGCCCAAAGGTCGCGTTCCACCGCCTGATCTTGTCGCCGGTGGCCACGGGGCGGCGCGCGCGGCGGGCGGACCTGGAGGAATGGACGCGCCTCGTGCTGGCCGACCTCGGGCGAGAGGTGGGGCTACGGCTCACGTGGGTCGCGGCCGTGCACGGCAACACGGACGTGGACCACGTCCATGTCCTGCTCGGCGGCGCGGGCGAGCGGGCGCACTGGCCGGGGAAGGGGACCGTGGCGTCGGTGGAACTGCGGCGCGCCCACTACGCGTTCCTGGAGCGACGGGCGGGGGAACGGGCGGCCGAGATCGCCGCCCGCCTCACGCCGCAGCCGGCCGTGGGGTGACAAGGACGAGACAGAGACAGAGAGGCAGACCGAGGGGCAGACCGAGGGAGCACAGAGGCCATGGGGCGGAGCGAGGAGGCGGAGAGATGACGACGAGGAGCGTGCTCAGGGGCACTAGCGAGGGACGGGGACAGTTCCAGCCGGAGGGGACGGCAGCGCTCTCGCCTGCGGCCTTCCATATCCTGCTGTCCTTGATGGATGGGGAGCGGCACGGCTACGCCATCGGACAGCGGATCGCGGCGTGGACCGCGGGCAGCGTCCGGGTGGCGCCGGGCACCCTCTACCGCGCGCTCGACCGGATGTGCGCGGACGGCTGGGTGGCGATGGCCGACGACGGGCGGCTGTGGAATCGGCATCCCTTGCGCCGCTACCGGCTGACCGCGCGCGGCCGCGACGTCGCCCGCGCCGAGGCGACGCGCCTCCAGGACCTCGCGGCCGCGTTGCGGATGCTCCCCGCCCTCCTCCCGGTCGACCCAATGGAGGGATCGTTGACATGATGGACGCCGCACATCGACGCGACCCCGCATGGCCGCGACCCCAGACCGCCCCGTTTCATGACGCCGACGTAGACGGCGCCGAGGGCCTGGTGAACGCGCACGCCACCCCGGCGCGGATCGCGGAGGCCCACCGGCGTCTCGACCGGGCGCGGCGCGCGCCCACGGACATCCAGAGGGCAGTAACGGCCGCCTACGGACCGCTACTCCGGCAGCGAGACGCTGCGGCGTGGGTCGCCGACCTGTCCGAACGGGTCGCCGCGCTCGACCGCGACCTGAAGGCCCTCGACGCGACGTTTCGCGTCCGTTTCCCTCAGCCCCTCTCCTTCTCACCGCGATGGATCGGTCAGCGGATCGGCCTCTTCATCGGCTTGCGGCAGGGAGAGGGCCATGAGTGACTATGACGATCCCAGCCCCTCCGACGCCCAACTCACCACCCAGCGAGAGGCCATCGCGGCGCTCGATCCACTGGCACAAGGAGTCGACCCGGACCGGCCGGGGTATGACACGCTGGACCAGGGCAACGATGGCGCGGCGGCTATCCGCTGGAACGAGATTACCGGCCCGGATATGATCGCGCGTGTGGAGGAGATCATGGTCACGGAGTATCCGATCCTGGAGAATAGCCGACCGGGAGATCGGGGCATCGACGACCGCATCCTCGCCCCGACGCTCGACCTGATGCCAGCGGAGGCAAAGATCGGGGGCGCGTACGCGACCGACGAGCGAGTGGGACCGGGCGAGCGCGACATCCAACGGCTGGAGATGACCGACCCGGTGCGTGTCAGCGAGCTGCAGGAGCAGGACATCGTTCGCGTGAACGAACCGACGGACGATCGAGGGTACGACCGCTACGCAGGAGAAGGCCGGATGCGCGAGGAGAGGAGGGGGGTATGAGTGTCACACGCACAACGGACACGACGGACACAACGGGCGCGGCAAAAGGAGGCCGTTGGGAACACGGGGCCGGACGTGCCCTGCGCGCGACCGTGGCGCGGCCGCTTCGCTGGGGCGGAGCCGGCGCCCGACGACTGGGGCGCGCCGTCCGCGTCCTGCGCGGCTGGTGGGGCCTGACGCTGGGCGTGCTCGTCGCCGTGGCAGTCCTGCTGGGGCCGGGTGGCGGGACGCGCTGGCTCGGGCACGAGACGACGCTGGTTTCCCACAGGACGATGACGACGGCCACGGGGGTCTACCAATCGGCCTACGTCGCCGTGGCCTGGCCGCCCGCCAACGCCGCGCTGTGGCTGGACGCCCTGCACCATCGCGGCGAACAGCACGCGACGGGCCGTCGCGGTGGGCAGCGCGCGACGGGCCACCGCGCCCAGGGGCCGCATCTGCCCGCGTGGCCTGCCTTCCCCCAGGTGTCGTGGCCGTCCTGGTGGCGCCACGGGGCGACCTGGCGCTACGACCTGCTCCAGCGGCCCGGCCAGCGGGCCACGCGCCGTCTCATCGCGGGAGAATTGGGCGGGGGCAGCGTCCTCATCCTGCTGCTCGTCGCCGCCAACCGCCTCTCGGCTCGGCGCACGCGCCGCGGCCAGCTCACGTCCTCCACGGTCCATGGCGACGCCGCCCTGGCGACCTGGAAGGATTTGGCGCCGTTGCGCACCCGGCCCACCCAGGAGCGCGTCGTGCTGGGCGCCCTCCGCCATCGCCTGCGCAGCCGCGAGATCGCGCTGACCGGCGAGGAGCAGTACACCAACACGCTCCTGGTGGGCCTGATGGGCTCGGGTAAGAGCGTCATCATCAAGGGCAACCTCCTGCGCGAGCGCACGCGCAGCATCGCGGTCATCGACCCCAAGGGCGAGCACTTCGCCGCCACCGCCGGGGCGCTGGCCCGCACCCACGACGTGTTCCGCGTCAGCTTCATCGAGGGCGTGGAGAGTTGCGGCTGGAACCCCCTCGCGACCTGCCAGGACTTCCTCTCCGCCAAGGCCTTCGCCGAGGTGTGGATCAGCAACACGGGCGACGACGTGAAGACGCCGTTCTGGCGGAACACGGCCAGCCTGCTCATCACCGCGGCCGTGCTGCACCTCAACGCCGTCGCGGCCCAGCAGGGGACGGTGGCCACGCTGCCCGAACTGGCCGATTTCCTGACGCGCAACGACATCAACGCGATCGAGAAGGCGCTCCTCAAGAGCCCCGGTCCGGAAGCGGTCACGGCGGCCGGGCAGTATCTCAAGAACCTGGAGCAGGACCCGCGGCTGCGCGCGAACATCGCCAGCGACTTCCACCCGCGCTTCGACCTGCTCAACGCCCCGCACATCCGCGCCCTGACGGGGGGCGACGACATCCGCCCGGCGATGCTGGCCGACCCCGCGCGCCGGCCGGTCGCGCTGTTCATTGCCCTGCCCGTCGGCGGCGGTCGGCTGCTGCGTCCCCTGACCGCCCTGCTCTTCCGGCAACTCTTCCTGACGCTGCTCGACATCGCCGGCCGGTCGCCGGGCCAGGAGTTGCCCCGCCACGTGATGCTGCACCTCGACGAGCTAGGGACGGTGGGCGAGATCCCCGACCTGAGCGACTACCTGAACGTCGGGCGCCAGGCGCGGATCGGCGCGACGGGAAGCATCCAACTGCTCTCCCAACTGCGCAAGCAGTACGGCAACGACGGCGCGCTGGCGCTGCTGGGCGCGTTCAGCACCAAGGTGGCCCTGAAGGTGACGGGCGAGGAGGCCGAGTACTTCAGCAAGGAATCCGGGCAGACGACGGTGCAGCAGCGCAGCGCCTCGGCCTCGGGCAAAAAGGGACCGGGGAATCCGGACCAGAACGGCGAGACGGTCTCCGAGACGGGGCGGCGGCTCCTGCTGCCCGACCAGCTCCGGCGCATGCCTGCGGGCCAGATGCTGGTGCTGAGGAGCGGCGAGAAGCCGTTCACGCTGCGTGTGCAGCGGTGGTGGCGTGTGCCGGCCCTGCGCGCGGCCGCGCGCCTGCCGCTACCCGGCCCCCGTCCCGACTCACCGGCGTCGCCCACGCCGTCCGCACCGTCTCCCATAACACCGGCCATGGCCACGCCGCCGGTATCGGTGTCGGCGCCAGCGACGCCGGCGCGGAGACCTATCCAGCGTGCGACGCCACGCGCGACAGCAGCACCACCAATCGATCAACCGGCAGCGCTGCCCGTGGCAGCAGCAACAGCACCGTCACCAGCACCAGCACCAATCCCGACGCCGGCAAAAGCGGCCGGCACAGCGCCGCGCCGCGCATCGACGGACGGGGCAACCACCGTCGTGCCTCTCGCGCCGGCGGCACGTCGGCTAGAAGAGGGCAAACCTCTCAAATGGACAGGATTACCCTGATGGTCCTTCCAAGGATGTGGCGCTGCGTGCGGACGCCGCGCTTGGTTGCCTCCGCACAAGGCCGGCCACGGGCGGGACTGCTGGCGACGAGCGGTCAGGCTACCGGCGGGAGGGACCTTCTGTGACCACCTATGCGTCGCACGGGATAGGACCTGTGAGAGAGGAGTGGGCCGCGCTCTCAGGCGCGGCCTTTACGGCTGGGCAGTCCGTGGGCTACAATGCCCATCATGAAGGAGTGCGCCATGTAGCACGATGCGCGGCCGCAGCGGCCGCAATGACAAGAGGCCCACCGACGACGAATCGGTGAGCCCCTTGCCTGCCTGGACTGTTTTAATACTGACCGGCGCTGGTGTACCTGCAGCAAAGCACCCACCAGAGCCACGAGACGGAGGCCGCCGCCCGAAGGAGTTACCAGCTCCGAACCGGGTTGCGGGCCTGCAAGGAGTATTTTCATGCTCGAAAGCACCCCTATGCCCTACACAGAGCATAGCAATGACGCGCGCGCTTGTCAAAGTGCTGCACACATTCCCCCCTTTCCGGGGACACGCAAGGTCATCGCGGCCGTCGTGCGCGCCTATCGCGACGCCTATCCCGCGGTCGCGGTCACGCCCGACGCCATCCTCGGCCCGAGCCGGGCGGTCGATATCGCCCGGGCGCGCCACCTGTGCGCCTACCTGCTGATGGAGGATGCGCGCCTGACGTGCGTGGCTGCCGCCAAGACGCTGGGCAACCGCGATCACAGCACCATCCTGCACAGCCGCGCACGGATCGCCGCCGCCCTGGGCCACGATGCGGCCCTCGCCGGCCGCGTCGACGACACGCGTCTGCAGGTGCGCTGCGACGAGACGCGCCGGCGCGGCCTGGAGGAGACCTCCCCCCGCGAGTGGGACGAATACCGCTACTGGCGCTTGCGCTCCCTGCGCTCTCCGCACGCCGGCAACTGGGGAGGTGTGTGATGCCTTTCCGACGGCCCACGACCACCCCAACGCCCGACGAAATCTTCGATGAGTGGGTCCACCGGCTCAAGCACTCCGAACTCCTGGTCCTGCTCTACATCGTCCGCCGCACCTTCGGGTTCCGCGACCGCTACGGCGAGATGAAAGACGGCGACACGATCAGCCTGCGTCAGTTCCACGAAGGGATTGTGACCAGGTCGGGCAAGCGCCTGGACCATGGGTGCGGCGTCCGCAACAAGACGTCGATCACTACCGCGCTCAAGCGCCTCGAGGATCTGGACCTCATCCGCGTCAGGAGATCGGAGAGCGCGGAGAAGGGGAACGAGACCACGTGGTATAGCCTGGCCTTCGCGGGGGACGACGCCGATGACGAGAGGTCGGGAACCCACGTCGGAGACACTGCGGACGCTGCGGACGGCCGTGATAGCGCCCCCCGACCCATTGATCGCCCATCCGCGCGCGGGGGGTACGCAAATCGTACCGGGGGGGTACGCACATCGTACCGGGGGGGTACGAAGGGCGCACTCCCCCGAGTACGCACAGCGCACCGGGGGGGGTACGCACGGCGCACCCACAACAAACAGTCGAAACAACAAACAGTCAAAGACAAATAGGTCTCTCGAATCGAAAGGTGCGCGCCGGACACGAGGACGTCGATTCGAGCGATTCGAGTGCTCAACGACAAGGGGAAGGTCGCGGGGAGACCGACAACTCGGCTGGGCAGACTGTCTCCGCAGACGCGCTGACCGAGCGCATCGCCGCGTACGGCCATGAATTCGGTGACGAGGCTCCCACGTCCAGTGCGACGCGCGTGGCCAATCTGCGGCGCGCAACGAATGTCGGCGACGAGGCATTGCTCCACCTAGCCGATGAGGCCGCCGCGATCACGCGGTCCCAGTCCCGCGCGATCACGAAGCGAGGCAGGGGTGGCCAACTGATCGGCATGCCCTATTTCCTGAGAACGCTGGAAAGTCTACTGTCCCCGGAACGGGGGCCGGACCCCCGCGCGTCGCCGCAATCGCGGACAGGGATAGGCCGGGAGGTCTCGCCGCTTGGGGGAGGTACGGATGATTCGAACTCCCGCCCGATCGTCGAGACGGACGACGTGTGGCGCGCTGCCCTCGAAGATCTGCGGCTCGTGCTCACCCCCGAGAACTTCGAAGCGTGGCTCGCCGGGACGCGGGTCATCGCGCGGACGGACGAGGTGCTGAGGATCGGCGCACCCGCGCCTTTCCACAGGGATTGGCTGGAACACAAGCTCGGCGGCCGCGTCGCAAACGCGCTCACGCGACTGGGATACGGCGATCTGCGCGTGGAGTATGTCGTCGGGGACGGCGTGCAGGCGACGCGATGAGGAATGGAGATGGGAAGTGGCCGGACCATGCTCGTACAAGATAGAATACCGACGACCGACACGGGGCCGGGGGGGGGGGGGGGGGGGGGGGGGGGGGGGGGGGGGCCGGGCGCGCCGGGCGCGCGGGGGGGGGGGGGGGGGGGGTGGGGGGGGGGGGGGGGGGGGGGGGGGGGGGGGGGGCGGGGGGGAGGGGCACA
>JAABUZ0100001957.1_pt1 | contig 36281 bp, 33 predicted proteins | sample 5562091 | NCBI WGS metagenome assembly JAABUZ01 (sample SAMN12813069, study PRJNA571459) | rock metagenome | isolation source: Antarctica rocks | place: Antarctica: Victoria Land, Linnaeus Terrace sud | collected 2015-12-21 | reverse complement strand
ATGATCCCCAGCCCACCCCCACCGCCCCCTCCAAACCCAAATCCACCACCGCCGCCACCCGAAGAATCCCTCCGGTCCTCCACATCGCTGCTCATCCCGCCAGGCGTCCAGTCCATCGCTCATCTCCTCGTCCGCGCCCGTTCCCCAGGCTGCGCTGTCACCTTCGATGCCATACCGCCGCCAAGTCACCCGCCCCTCGGAACTTTCTCTCCGCACCGCGGAACCGCAAAGCCCACCCGCGAGTCACCAGAACCTTCCCCTCACCCCAAACGTACACTCCCACAATCAGCCGGAGAGCACCCATGCCCAACCTCACCCAGGCCCGCACCACCGCCGCTGCCCGCACCACCGTCGTCCGCCCCCCCGACCCCAGCCTCCGCTCCGCCCTCCACCTCGCCCTCGCCTTTGCCGCCCTCAAGCTCGCCCTCCACATCGCCGCCACCCTCTACGCCCAGCACCTCGGCTACAGCTACTTCCGCGACGAGTTTTACTACCTCGTCTGCGGCCGCCGCCTCGCCTGGGGATACGTCGACCACGGCCCGGGTGTCGCCGTCCAGGCCCGCCTCGCCGAAACCCTCTTCGGCACCTCCGTTCTCGGCATCCGCCTCCTCTCCCACCTCGCCGGAGCCGCCATCATCTTCCTCACCGGCATCCTCGCCTGGGTCCTCGGCGGCCAACGCTCCGCCCAGTCGCTCGCCATGCTCGGCCTCCTCTGCGCCCCCGAGTACCTCGGCACCGACAGCGTCCTCTCCATGAACTCCGTCGAACCCGTCTTCTGGATGCTCTCGACCCTCGCCCTCCTCCGCATCCTCTCCGGCTCCAGCCCCCCCAAGTGGTGGACCATCTTCGGCATCTCCGCCGGCCTCGGCCTCCTCAACAAGCCGTCCATGACCTTCTTCCTCATCGCCCTCGGCATCGGCCTCCTCCTCACCCCCCAGCGCCCTATCCTCTTCACCCGCTGGTCCGCCCTCGCCATCGCCCTCCTCACCCTCATCGCCCTCCCCAACCTCCTCTGGCAGATCCATCACGGTTGGCCCACCCTGGAGTTCCTCCGCAACGGAAAGCTCCAGCACAAAAATGTCGAGCTCCCCTTCCTTCCCTTCCTCAACGCCCAGATGCTGATGATGCACCCCCTCAACGCCCTTCTCTGGATCACCGGCCTCGTCGCCCTTCTTCGCGCCCGCTCCATCCCTCGCAGCCGCTGGATCGCGGGCACCTACCTCGTCTTCTTCGCCCTCATGGTCACCCTCCACGCCAAGGATTACTACCTCGCCCCCATCTACCCCGTCCTCTTCGCCGCCGGCGGCCTCGCCTGGCAAGTCCGCTTCGCCCGCACCCCTGGCCGTAGCCACGCCCTCTTCGCCTTCCCTGTCTACGAGACCGCCCTCACCCTCACCGGTGTCCTTCTCCTCCCCATGGCCCTTCCCATCCTCCGCCCCGGCACCTGGATCCGCTACACCGCCGCCCTCCACCTCCGCCCCGGCAACACCGAAACCATGAGCACCGGCCCCCTCCCCCAGTTCTACGCCGACCGCTTCGGCTGGCAGGAAGAAGTCGACCTCGTCAATCGCGCCTACACCTCACTCTCCCCCGACGACCGCGCCCGCGTCACCCTCTTCGCCAACAACTACGGCGAGGCCGGAGCCATCGACATCCTCGGCGACCGCCAGCACCTCGGCCTCCCGCCCGCCGTCAGCGGCCACAACACCTACTGGCTCTGGGGACCCGGCAACCGCGGCCGCGACCTCGTCATCGCCGTGGTCCACGACACCCCGGAAGAACTCCACCGCAAGTTCCGCTCCGTCACCGTCATCGGCCACATGGACGACCCCCTGGCCATGCCCGTCGAGCACAAAACCGTCTACCTCCTCCGCGACCGCCTCCCCAACGCCCCCTTCAACTGGACCGACGAAAAGAACTACATCTAGACCCCAGCAGTCGCCCTGGAACACCCCCACCTGCACCGGCCGGGGGGCAAACGCAGAATATCGCCCCCACGGAAGGGCACGGCTTCAGCCGTGCCGTAAGCTGCCGCTGCCGAACATCGGCTTCAGCCGCTGAGGTACGCACTCGCTCTCACCTGCCCCACCGTCAGCAGGACTGAGTCGAGTGCTCAGCGCGCTACTCCAGCACCGTCGGCTTCGGTCCACAAATTCCAGCACCAGGGGTACCCCTCCGGAACTCGACCGCACCCGCCAGATGCTACGCTGCGGAAACCCAATGTCCACCGCACCCAACCCCGCCGCACCGGAAGACCTCCCCCGCTCCCTCAACGCCGCGCACGCCATGTCCATCGTCGTCGGCATCATCATCGGCTCCGGCATCTTCCTCGTTCCACGCGAGATGATGGCCGCCGTCGGCTCCCCCCGCGTCGTCTACGCCGTCTGGATCGTCGGCGGCCTCCTCTCCCTCTCGGGAGCCATGACCTACGCCGAGATCGCCGCCGCCCGTCCCCGCTACGGCGGCGAGTACGCCTTTCTACGCGAGGCCTACGGCGACCTCACCGGCTTCCTCTACATGTGGACCTGGATCACCGTCGCCAAGCCCGCCTCCCTCGCCACCATCGCCGCCGGCTTCGTCCGCGTCCTCGCCACCTTCAACCTCTTCAACTTCCTCGCCACCCCCGCCGCCCTCGGCCTCCTCTGGTCCCAGATCTTCGCCATCGCCGTCACCTGGCTCATCACGCTCCTCAACGTCGTCGGGACAAAGAAGTCCGGAGACGTCCAGCTCGCCCTCACCTGGCTCAAGATCCTCCTCATCCTCCTTATCGCCGCCTTCTGCTTCCTCGCCCCCCACAACGGCGGCTCCTGGAGCAACTTCCTCACCTCCGCAACCGGAGCCCGCGGTGGCGTCAGTGGCTTCATGATCGCCCTCATCGCCGCCCTCTGGGCCTACGACGGCTGGTCCGACGTCACCCAGATGGCCGGCGAGGTCCAGCGCCCCCAGAGCTCCCTTCCCCTCGCCCTCGTCGCCGGAGTCGCGGTCGTCGGAGCCCTCTACATGCTCACCAACGCCGCCATCGGGTACGTTCTTCCCGCCGCCGTGATCGCTCACACCGACCGCCCCGCCGCCGACGCCATGCGCCTCGCCGCCGGCCACTGGGGAGCGGCCTTCGTCTCCGTCGGCATGGCCGTCTCCATCGCCTCCACCTTCGTCGGCTCCACCCTCTCCGGCGCCCGCATCCCCTTCGCCGCCGCCCGCGACGGCCTCTTCTTCCCCGCCCTCGCCCGCGTCCACCCCCGCTTCCACACCCCCGCCACCGCCCTCATCTTCCAGGCCACCCTCACCACCCTCCTCCTGCTCGCCATCGGCCGCTTCCAGGCCCTCTTTTCGCTCGCCATCTTCGCCGAGTGGCTCTTCTACGCCCTCACCGCCTCCACCGTCTTTGTCTTCCGCCGCCGCGACGCACCCCTCGAAGCCACCGGCGTCCGCAGCCCCCGCCCCTACAGCGTCTGGGGATACCCCGTCCTCCCCGCCCTCTTCATCCTTGCCGCCACCGCCCTCCTCGTCTTCTGCCTCGCCGACCAGCCCCGCAACTCCCTCTTCGGCATCACCGTCATCCTCCTCGGCATCCCCGTCCACCTCTGGTTCCAGCGCCGAGCCTCCCGGCACCGGCGGCGAACTCCCGCGTAACCTCGGATCAGCATGTCTCAGAGACGAAAGCCAAAGTTCGGCCAGAACTTCCTCGTCGACGACCGCGCCCGCCACGCCATTGTGGACGCCCTCGGCGACCTCTCCACCCGCACCGTCCTCGAGATCGGTCCCGGCCACGGCGCCCTCACCGAGATCCTCGCCGAACGCGCCCAGCTCCTCATCGCCGTCGAACTCGATCCCGCGCTCGCAGCCGAACTTACCTTTCGCTTCCGCAACCACTCAAACGTCACCGTCATCCAGGCCGACATCCTCGAAGCCAACCTAGACGCCCTCGTCACCCACAGCCAGACCCTCGACGTCATCGGCAACCTCCCCTACTACATCACCTCCGACATCCTGCTCAAGCTCTTCGAAACCTCCCTCGTCAGCACACCCCCAGCCGACACCGCGCAGCAGACCAGTTCCGCCTCCACCCGCCTCAGGCGAGCCGTCCTGATGATGCAACGCGAGGTCGCCGACCGCGTCTCCGCCCACCCCGGTGTCCGCGACTACGGCATGCTCTCCGCTACCACCCAGATGTACGCCGAGGTCCACAACCTCTTCACCCTTCCCCCCTCCGCCTTTTCACCACCGCCCGACGTCCACTCCACGGTCCTGCGCCTCCAGTTCGCCCCGCGCTTCGACGAACTCCGCGTAGACCCGTCCGGCTTCACCAGATTTCTCCGCCTCTGCTTCGCCCAGAAGCGCAAGACCCTCGCCAATAACCTCCGTGCGGGAGGGTTCCCGGACCAGTCTGTCCATCGCGTCTGGCCCGCCGAGATCTCCCCCATGGCCCGAGCCGAGACGATGTCCCTCGAGGGCATGGCCGCGCTCTACCGTGCCCTTGGAGCGACATCGGTTTAGCCCCTAGCTTTTGCACCTCACACCGCCCATCTACCTCCTCGGCGGCGCCTGCGATCTGGGCGCCGCGTCAGGAGCAGAGGGCGGCGGAGTAGACCGAACCGGAGCCTGTGTCGGAGCCGGAGCCGCAACCGGCCGCGAAACCGCTGGAGGCGCGATCGGCGCAGGCACGGGCCGTACGGCGACGCTCGGCGGTGCGGGCCCTACTCCGACATTCGGCGATGAAACCCGGTTCACCGGACTCCCCGGAGCCACCCCACTCCCCTGACCTCCAGCACGACCTCCCTCCCGTTCCCCTTCCCGTTGCCCAGGATGCACCCGGACACCCTGCAGCGGTGGAGGCGAGGCCACCGACGATCCCGGCACCGGCAGGCCTACCGTCGGCCCCGGCGTCGGAGAGGCTACCGAGGCTCCACCCGACCCAGATCCTCCGGCAGACCCAGAGCCTCCAGCAGACCCAGCAGCTCCGTAGCTGGGCCTCTGCACCTGCGTCCCTGCCGCCGAAGCTCTATGCGCCCCAACCGCCGGCACACCAACGCGCGGCGGATACACCGGCCGTGTCTCATTCCCGCCCGAGGCTTGCCTGCGCTCCGAATCGTAGACCTCAGCCGGTGTGCGCCCCACCCGCGCATCGCCAACCACCGCGGTGCCCGCGCCTGGACCTCCAGGACGCGCCAGGGAATCCGGCCCCTTCCGTCCAGCAGGCGCGATCAAAGCTCCCAGCACCGGCTGCTGCGTCGCGCGGTCGACCGGGAAATCCCGACGCAGCGAAGACCCAACAGCGCTCCCACCCCGCGACGTGTAACCGCTACCCAGGGTCCGCAACGGCAACGCCGTTGTCCCCGCAATCTGCCTCGCCTCAAACGCCTTCACCCGTTCACCCCTGGGTGGAGCGCCGGTCCTCACCGGGATGATCGGATGCACCCGGATCGTGCCGTCCACCACCGGCGGCAACGGCCGCTTGTACCCGGGCGGCACATTGTTCAGGTTGATGCGGCTTACCCGGCGTCCTCCACCCCCACTGTTTCCGCCGCCCCCATATCCGCCGCCCCCATACCCTCCGTACCCGAAGCCGCCCACGCCACACCCACCGGCTGGCACCCATCCCCATCCGAAGTCCTGCCAGTAGCTCCAGCTCCCACACCGAAACGGAGTCCATCCCCACGCATACCCCGAGCTCCATACGTATCCCGGCCCCGTCGTATACACCCAGCTGCCGTAACCGTACGGATCGAAACCGCTCACCGTTGCGTCAAAGGGCTGCCACACCGGCCCCTGGCCCGCGTCGAACCAAGTGCCATTCGCATCCAGATCGGACCAGCCATACCCCTGGTCTCCCGCAAACCCGTCGCGCGCCGTCGTCCTCGCCGCAAGCTGATCCGCTGCCCCCTGCTCCCGCTCCTCATTCCAGTCGTCCCAGGAGTTGTGCTCAATCCGCTGCGTGAGAAAATAACGTCCGCCCACCGCAGCCTCCCCTTGCAGCGCCTCCCCTTTGCCGACATCCACCCGGTAGCCGCCGGCCGCCTGCTCCACATGCGCCATCCCGTCCAGCACCGCCACCTCAGCCGGAGGCTGGTCGAGCGTGATCCGAATCGTTGCATTCGCCAGCGGTGTCACCGTATCGATCCCCGCCTCGATCCGGTAGGCATACCTCGCCGTAGCCCGGAGCTCCGCATACATCAGCCCGTGTAGCAGACTCACCTGCGTCTCAAATCCTCCACCTGCATCGGATCGTAGCCGCGACAGCAGAACCGAGCTCTGCGGCGTCACCCGCAGCAGGCTTCCATCTTCAAACTCGATCTCCGCCTGCCCGTCCACACCGGTCGAAAGGCGTGCTCCCTCGCCCAAAGGCATGTTGGGCAAAGCTGGGTCCCCGCCTGCCCGTTCCGCCCGCCGAACCGTAATCTCTCCCTGAAAGTAGGCCAGTCGCGCCGCCCGAACCGGAGCGTCGTCAAAAGCCAGCAGCCTCGTCGGCAGCAGCCCCGGCGCCAGCACCATCAACGTCAAATTCGCCAAGGTTACCCAGGCTCCGCGCCGCCCGGTCCATGCCGCTCCCATCCTCGCGCAGCCCATAGTCAACCTCCCGCTTCCTCGCCGGCTGGTTCGCTACGCCGCTTGCAAAACCAGCCCCGCATCAGGGAAGCATCTACTTAGACGCCAAGTTACACGACCAAGTTACACAACAAGGAGCAAGCAAAGGCAGTCGGAAAGACCGCAAGCTCCAAGCTGCCACCTAGGTTTCCCGCCTCACCAACACCTTCAGCCACCTCTGTCGCACCAAATGGTCAAACCGCCCCAGAGCCTTCCGGCGCGCTACTTTCCTTCGCCCGCCCGGTCCAGCAGCTTGGTTGCCCTCGACCGCACCCGCTGCATCAACTCCGTGTCGTCCGCCAACTGCCGCAGCACAGGCGCAATCGTCACCAGCTCCACCGCTCTTCCGGACTCGTTCGACTGCGTCAGCGTGTCCAGCTCCGCATCCAGCCCCAGGTGGTCAAACCGATGCTTGAACTCCAGCCTGCGTCCCTCGTCGATCGTCGCCGCAATCCCGAGCAACAGCTCCGTCAGCATTACCACGTTCTTGTTCTCGCTGTAGTTGTAGTCGCACGATCCCTTCCCGTCCGGCCCGGCATAGCTCAGCGTCTTCGCTCCCGTATCCGCGATGTTCTTCGCCTTTGACGCGCAGGTGGTGTTGAAGAACCTCTCCGCTCGAGCCACCCGGAAGATCTTCGCCGTCGTCGGGGCGCCCACCGTGATCTCCCGCCCCACCTGCGAGGTCGTGGGAGCCCGCCCGTCGGTCGTCGGCGGAGTTACCTCCTCCCCCGCGTAGCTCCCCGTCCCGTCCTCCCGCAGCAGGATTCGCAGCCGCGGCACCATCAAACCCGGCCGCACCATCTGAAACGTCACGGCGGCCGTCCGTGCGGTCGACGTTGTCTCGGCCCCGCCGCCGCCGGGTACCGCCGGCAAAGGCGTCTGCCCGGAAACCGAGCCGCCCATCGGCCAAAGCAGACCCGCCGCCAAAACCACACCCGCCGCCCTCAATCGCTTCGTCCCGATCCCCCTCAACGAACGCCGCCCTGGCTGCCGATCGTCTGCGCCGTATGGATGTGGCAGATCGCCACCGCCAGCGCATCCGCCGCATCGGCCGAGTCCGGTGCCCGCTCCAGCTCGAGCAGCCTCGTCACCATAAACTGCACCTGCTCCTTTTGCGCCAGTCCATACCCCACCACACTGCTCTTGACCGACAGCGGCGCATACTCCGCCACGCCCAGACCGCAGCTCGCCGCCGCCAGCATCGCCACCCCGCGCACTTGCCCAAGCTTCAACGCCGACTTCGCATTCGCCGAGAAGAACACCTCCTCGATCGCCACCACCTCGGGTGCGTGGAGCGCCATCAGGCCCGTCAACTCCGCATACACCTGCAGCAAACGGATCGGCGTCTTCTCCCGCTTGCTGAGCCGGATCGTTCCCGCCGCCACATGCACCAGCCGGTCCATGCGCCCGCGGCAGTCCATCTCCACCACACCCCAACCGGTGAACTCCGTCCCGCAATCGATCCCAAACACCCGCATACACCGGAGTGTATCGGAAGCAGCCGCGGTACCGCCGCCCAGCTGCTACAGCGTATCCCCGTGGATCCGCAGGAAGACCAGCAACCCAAACAGCCACAGGCAATTCAGCAGCATCACGATTCCCCCGCTCACCGCAAAACACATCGCCGATCGCAGCCGATACCCCACCCGCAGCACCCCCGCGCCCACCAGCAGCGAGCCGATCTGCAGCGCCGTCAGCAGCACAGCCCACATCACCGCAACCTCGTGCATGTGCTCGACCCGCACACCGGCTCCCGCCCGTCCGTGCTCCCGCGCCAGAAAGCCCGCAGCCTCGTTCGCTCGAACCGCCCCCACAAGAGCCGCAATCGACGCAGCCCAGAGTAGTACGCTCATAAGCAGCCCAACCCGCCTCCGCCAGCCTCCTCCCCTGCCGTTCATCTCTGCGCCTGATCCGGAGATCTCACAGCTCCCGGATCACACACCCGCTCCCACCCGCGCCGCTCACCGCGAGATCCCCTCCATCGGGGAGCTCGCCGTCGCATACAGCTTCCTCGGCATCCGTCCCGCGAGGTACGCCTGCCGCCCTGCCAGAACCCCATGCCCCATCGCCTCCGCCATCAGGATCGGGTCCCGGGCTCCCGCCATCGCCGTATTCAACAGCACCGCGTCAAACCCCATCTCCATCGCAACCGCCGCATCGGACGCCGTCCCCAACCCCGCATCCACAATCAACGGGACCTCCGTAATCAGCTCCCGCATCATCCGCAGGTTATGGAGATTCGCAATCCCCACGCCTGTCCCGATCGGAGCTCCCAGCGGCATCACCGCGGCCGCTCCCGCATCGATCAGCCGTCTCGCAAACACAATGTCATCCGACGTATACGGCAAAACCGTAAACCCTTCCTTCACCAAAACGCGCGTCGCCTCCACCGTCGCCTGCACATCCGGGTAAAGCGTCGAGAGATCCCCAATCACCTCGATCTTCACCCAGCTGGATAATCCGACCTCGCGCCCCAGCCGCGCCGCCCGAATCGCCTCCTCCGCCGTATAACATCCGGCCGTGTTCGGCAGCAGAAAGTATCGCTGCGGATCGATAAAGTCCAGCAGCGACTCGCTCCTCCGGTCCAGGTTCACCCGGCGCACGGCCACCGTCACCATCTCCGCCCCCGAGGCCTCGATCGCATCCCGCGTCTCCGCCCCATCCTTAAACTTCCCCGTCCCCACAATCAGCCGCGACTGAAACGCCTTGCCCGCAATCACCAAAGGATTCATCGCCCTCACCTCACTGGAACCAAGCCAGCTTCACACACCCTACGCCTTTAAAACGCAAACGGCCCGCACTCAAGTTTGAGCAACGAGCCGCCTGGCGGTGATCTGTTGAGATTGACCTGAGGGCATCCTCTCATTGGATGGGCCTCGGTGGATATGCTGCAGTTTGAAACCACCAGGTCTAGAGCAGAACGCCCTAAGCCTCAGTCACCTCACGTACTGTGTTAGTGCAACTATGGCAATCAGATTTCATAGGCTGGACCATCCTCCTTTCCCGTGTAAGGCAACAATACATCTCACTTAGGTCGAAATCAAGTGGTTTCGCGACGCCAAACTGCCGGGCGATTCGCCCATGTTCATGCGTTCAAATGCAACCCGCGTCGCAGCTTCCCCAGGTCAACAAGACCAGGCAGCCCGAGAGCACTCGGCCCTGGGCAGGACCCCGCCCCAGCCCTCAACCTGGTCCCAATCATCAGCATGTAAACTCAACCTCGTCCCGATGCCCACCTCGACCTTCAGATCTTCTCTCCTCTGCCTTGCGGCAGCTTCGCTCAGTGCAGCGCCAGCATGGTCTCAGCACGGAGGTGCCGTCCCCCCCGCCAACTCCCCGGTCGCCGTCACCAAGAGCGACTCTCCCCTCGTCGACGCCCCCGCCGTCTCCTCGTCCGCGCCCACCGTCTTTCCCCACCCACCCTCCGCGCGCTACATCATCTCCGGCCAGGCCAACATCATCTTTCAGGCGCACGCTCCCTTTCACTCCCCCTACGAGGGCCTCAACTCCACGGTAGGCCGCGGCGAGTACAAGACCTCCCTCCTGGGGACCCTCTACCTCGGTGCGCAGCTCATCCATACCCCGCGCACCAACACCGACCTCATCCTCGATGTCGAATCCTCCGGTGGCCGCGGCATCTCCCAGGCCCTCGGCCTCGCCGGCTTCACCAACCTCGACGTCGTTCGCAACCCCAACCTCGGCTCCAAACCCTACATCGCCCGCGTCCAACTGCACCAGACCATCGGCTTCACCCCGAAGCAGGTCGACGTCGACCGTACCCAGTTCTCGCTCGCCACCAAAGCGCCCGAGCGGCGCCTCGACCTCCACATCGGCAGGATGAGCCTCCCGGATTTCCTCGATCTCAACTCCAGCGGCTCCGACTCCCATCTGCAATTCATGAACTGGACCGTCGACAATAATGGCGCCTGGGACTACGCCGCCGATACCCGTGGCTACACCTACGCCGCCCTTGCCGACTACCACGATCGCATCTGGTCCGCCCGCTACGCCCTCGCCCTCATGCCCACGGTGGCCAACGGTGTCAATCTCGAGTGGAATCTCCGCCGCGCCAGCGGCCAGAACTTCGAGTTCGAGCTCGACCACCCCCTCCTGGGCAGCCTTCTTCCCGCCGAGCGCAAGGGCGCCCTTCGCCTCCTCAGCTACGTCAACCACGCCAACATGGGCGTCTACCGCACCGCCAACAGAAACTTCCTCCTCGGCGCCACACCCACACCCGTCATCACCGCGCATCCGCGGCAGACCACTGTCAAGTACGGCTTCGCCCTCAACTTCGAGCAGCAGCTCACCTCCGGCCTCAATGCCTTCGGCCGCTTCGGCTGGAACGAGGGCCAGCATGAAAGCTTCGCCTACACCGAGGTCGATCAGACCTTTGAGCTCGGCGCTGACCTCGCCGGCAATCGCTGGTCACGCCCCAACGACAAGCTCGGCATCGCCTTCATCTCCAACGCCATCAAGCGCGACCACCAGAGCTACCTCGCCCTCGGTGGACTCGGCTTCCTCATCGGAGACGGCCGCCTCCACTACGCCCGCGAAGATATCCTTGAAAGCTACTACACCCTCCACACCTGGCGCGGCCTCTACTACGCCCTCGACGCCCAGTTCGTCGAGCACCCAGGCTACAACCAGGACCGCGGCCCCGTCCTCGTCGAGTCCGTCCGCATGCACGTTGATTTCTAACCCAACCTTTCTCCCCTACTCCATCGTCGCCCTGCCCACAGGTCGGCACACAATTCATGGTCATCCTTCGCGCAGCGGAGGATCTGCTTCTCTACCCGACCGCCACCCTCGCCGCCTATACTCCTCTCATGCTGTCGCCGTTAGCCCTCGAACTCCCAGCCTTCCTCCTGGGCCTGCTCTTCGGCAGCTTTCTCAACGTCCTCATCTCCCGCCTGCCCCGCCACGAAAGCATCGCCACCCCCCGCTCCCACTGCCCTCGCTGCCACATCCCTATCCGCCCGTATGACAACATCCCCATCCTCAGCTGGATCTTCCTCCGCGCTCGCTGCCGCACCTGCAAAGCACCCATCCCCTGGCGCTACCCCGCCGTCGAGCTTGCCACCGGCCTCTGGTTCCTCCTCCTCGCCAAACGGCTCAAGCTCTTCCTCGACTTTGCCCGCAACATCGATCTCGGCCTCCCACCCTCCACCGCGCTGGCTGCCCTGCAGACCGTCTCCCTCGCCATCCTCGGCCTCCTCCTCCTCGCCCTCATCGTCATCGACTGGCAAACCCTAACCCTCCCCGACGCCCTCACCCTCCCCGGCATCCTCCTCTCCTTTCTCCTCACCTCCGCCCAGGCCATCTTCCTCGACCCCAAGCAGTTCGAGATCCACCTCCATCGCCGCAACCCGCTCTCGAGCCCCGGCGCCGTCATCGATCGCGGCAACCTCATGCTCACCGGGCCCGAAGCCGTCCTCGGCCGTTGGCTCCTCTCCGTCCTCGCCGCCGCCGCCATCCTCCTCGTCATCCGCTGGCTCTACCTAACCCTCCGCCATCGCGAAGGCATGGGCCTTGGAGACGTCAAGCTCCTCGCCCTCATCGCCGCCTTCCTCGGCCTCTGGCCCGCCCTCCTGGCCCTTTTCCTCGGCCTCCTGCTCGCCACCGCCTACGCCCTCACCCTGCTCGCCCGCCGGCGCGCCAATACCCTCACCCGCCTTCCCTTCGGCAGCTTCCTCGCCACCGGAGGCCTCCTCGCCGCCGTCACCGGCGACCGCCTCATCGCCTGGTACCGAACCCTCCTCTGATTCACCACACGCAACTCCCAGCTCCCGTCCCAGCCCCATACGCACGTCACTCTCGCGGGGCCCTCGCAGGCCGCCAGTTTCCTTGACACCCGCCACCCCCACTCATAGTCTCGAAACTGGCAATGCAAACGTACCCCTACATCTGGAACTACGTCCCCCTCGTCCTGCAGGTCCTGGTCGCGCTCGGCGTCGCGGGCGGCATGGTCGGTGCCTCCTTCTTCATCGGCAAGCACAAAAACTCCCGCACCAAAGCCGGCACCTACGAGTGCGGCATGGACCCCGTCGGCGACGCCCGCGGCCGCTTCTCCGTCCGCTTCTATATGGTTGCCATGCTCTTCATCCTCTTCGACGTCGAAGCTGTCTTCATGCTTCCCTGGGCCGTCATCTTCCGCCGCCTGCCCGGCATCACCGGATCCCGTCTCTTCGGCTTCTGGGAGATGCTGGTCTATCTCGGCTTCGTCGCCGTCGGCCTCTTCTACGTCTGGAAAAAGGGCATCCTCAGCTGGGCAAACGACACCGGAGACCTCTAGCATGTACGATCCCGCCACCGCCCTCCGCGGCCTAGAAGCCGTCCGCCAGGCTCACCCCGGCATCCCCGCCCTCGCGGCCCTTGGCACCCTCGCCACCAACGCCAAATTCGATCGCAACGAACTCACCCTCACCGTCGCGCGCGAAGACATCATCCCCGCCTGCAAGGCCGTCCAGGCCGCCGGCTATAACTTCCTTGAAGACGTCACCGCCGTCGACTGGTACCCGTCCGAGCCGCGCATCCAGATCACCTACCACATCCTCTCGCACGCCCTGAAGTCCCGCGTCCGTCTCGCCGTATTCCTCGCCGGAGACGACCTCGCCCTCCAGTCCATCACCTCCGTCTGGCCCTCCGCCAACTTCTATGAGCGCGAGGTCTTCGACCTCTTCGGCGTCCACTTCTCCGGACACCCCAAGCTCACCCGCATCATGATGCCCCTCGACTGGGAAGGCCACCCGCTCCGCAAGGACTACCCCGTCGAAGGCTACCGCTAGCCGGCATCCCCGCCAGCCGCTACTACCTCACAAGGCAGGTCACCCATGGCACCTCTCGCCGCTCCCGATATGCTCGTTCCTGACGTCGAAGACGTCGTCGCCGACGCCCGCCGCGACCACAACGGCAACGACCCCGTCTCCGACCAGACCATGGTCCTCAACATGGGCCCGCAGCACCCCTCCACCCACGGTGTCCTCCGCCTCGTCCTCGAGATCGATGGCGAGTCCGTCGTCTCCTGCGCCCCCGACATCGGCTACCTCCACACCGGCATCGAAAAAACCTGCGAGGCCAAGTTCTACCAGCAGGTCGTCCCCCTCACCGACCGCATCGACTACCTCAGTCCGATGACCAACAACCTCTGCTACTGCCTCGCCGTCGAAAAGCTCCTCGGCCTCGACATCCCCGAGCGCGCGCAGGTCCTCCGCGTCCTCCTCAACGAAATCACCCGCATCCAGTCGCACCTCGTCTGGCTCGGCACCCACGCCCTCGACGTCGGCGCCATGAGCATGTTCCTCTACTGCTGGCGCGAGCGCGAAGAAACCATGCGCATCTTCGAAAACGTCTCCGGACAGCGCATGATGACCTCCTACTTCCGCATCGGCGGCGTCTCCCTCGAGCCCCCCATGGACTTCTACAAGCAGGTCCAGAACTTCATCCACATGATGCCGTCCAAGATCGACGAGTACGAGAACCTCCTCACCGGCAACCCCATCTGGATGGGCCGCCTCAAAGAGGTCGGCTACCTCTCGGCAGCGGACGCCATCGCCCTCGGCGTTACCGGCCCGCCCCTCCGCGCCTCCGGCGTCGACTGGGACCTCCGCCGCGACATGCCCTACTCCGGTTACGAGCGCTTCCAGTTTGCCGTCCCCGTCTCCGATCGCGGCGACGTTTGGGCCCGCTACACCGTCCGCATGCAGGAGATGCGCGAGTCCCTCAAGATCGCCCAGCAAGCCCTCGACCTCCTCAACACCCTTCACGGCGCCCCCATCGTCGCCGACGCCCCCAAAATCCTCCTCCCCTCCCGCGAACAGATGAAGACCCAGATGGAATCCCTCATCGTCCACTTCAAGCTCGTCACCGAGGGCTTCGCCGTCCCCGCCGGAGAGGTCTTCCAGGCCGTCGAATCCCCCCGCGGCGAGATGGGCTACTACGTCGTCTCGGACGGCACCTCCAAACCCTATCGCGTCCACATGCGCAACCCCAGCTACGCCACCCTCCAGGCCCTGGAAACCATGTGCAAAGGCCGCCAACTCGCCGACGTAGTCGCCGTCATCGGCTCCATCGACATCGTCCTCGGCGAGATCGACCGGTAGGCGGACGCTATCATGCGAGTTGGGAAATGCACGGCAGATGAACTTCGTCAGGAATTGATTCCCTCGCTTAACCCTCAGGGTCTATACCTTGATCATTATTTTCCATCTGATGGCACTCTCGCCGTAGATTTTCTGCTCGGCAGGGTAAGAACAGATATCGAGGACTTCAGTCGAGAGCTTTCGCTGACCCCGCTGCTAACTGTTGTTGCACGTCAAGATGGAATTGCAGTTCTGATGTTCAATAAGTTGAGTTTGCTCGCGACGGCCTCTGGTTCGTTAATCAGCCTCGAAGAGGCATCAGCGACAGGCGAGGATGATATGCGCCTTTACGAGTTCGAGTACCAAAGAGACGAAGCTGGAGATTTTACCTTTTGGCAACAACACCAGCTCCGCTCAGGTCTGAAAGCAGTGCTCACGGCAGATGCATTTTCCGCAGGGATCATTCGCTTGGCTTGTCGATTGCCCTTTTCAAAGGCAAAGTGAAGCCATCCCTCCACGCCGAACTCTGGACCTCCTGGGCCTCGCTCCTCCGCTCCTACACCGGAGCCCACGGCCTCAACTCCACCCACCACGTCGTCGTCGAAATCGGCCCCACCGAAATCATCCTCTGCGTCGACACCCGCTCCCTCCGCTTCACCCCCACCTCCCTCACCTCCAGCATGATCGTGTTCCTCTCGAGCCATTTAGTCCTGCTTAAGGGCACGGCTTCAGCCGTGCCGCAACCCCGTCCGAGGCAAGGGGCTTTAGCCCCTGAGGTACTCGGCTGAACCCCCACCTCCACACCGAACTCTGGACCTCTTGGGCCTCCCTCCTCCGCTCCTACACCGGTGCCCACGGCCTCAACTCCACCCACCACGCCGTCGTCGAAATCGGCCCCACCGAAATCATCCTCCGCGTCGACACCCGCTCCCTCCGCTTCACCCCCACCTCTCTCACCGACACCGCCGGCCACACCCTCCCCTTCGCCCTCGAAGAAGATGGCGCCGTCACCCTCAACGGCAACCGCGAAGAGATGGACCTCCTCGCCGAACGCCTCGCCCGCGAAATGATGTCACCGTAAGCCCAATGCTGCTGTTGTGGTCGTAGCCTCTGCTGTCGCCTTTGCCTCTGCCTTCGCCTCTGCCGTTGCCACGGCCTCTGCCGTTGCCGTTGCCGTAACCTCTGCCGTTGCCGTTGCCGTAACCTCTGCTGTTGCCGTAACCTCTGCTGTTGCCTTTGCTTCTGAGATAGGTCCGGGCTTTAGCCCGGACATTCCCGGCCGACCACAAATCCGGGCTTTAGCCCCCGGGACATGATCTTCTACCAGCGCCCATGCGACTCCACCCGCAAACCTACGCTCTCACGTGCGTCACCTTCGACCGCCGTCGCCTCTTCCAACGATCTGCAAATGCCGAACTCCTCATCCACACCATGCTTCGCCATCGCGACAACGAACGCTTCCTCCTGCACGGCTTCGTCGTGATGCCCGATCACCTCCACATCCTCCTCACGCCTGCCGAGTCCATCGAGAAAACGGCCCAACTGATCAAAGGCGGCTTCTCCTTCGCAATTCGGCAGCAGTTCACAGGCGAGGTCTGGCAGGCCGGATACTTCGCGCATCGCGTGACTGATGCGGACGACTACGCCGCGCAGACCGTCTACATCGCCAACAATCCGCTGCGAAAGGGGTACCTCGACTACCCACACGTCCACACCACCGGAGCCTGGCCGCTCGACCAAGCTCCCGCATACCACGAAACCGCTCTTCCGGGCCCGCATCCGGGAGACTGAAGCCGCAGCCTCCGTTTGCCGCCTCACCAACACAACCTCTCAACAATCCCCGCCTCTGCGATACTCTGTCACCATGGCTGCAATCGCAGAATCCATCTTCTCGCCCGAGCTCGCCGCCCGCTTCGACCACCTCGTCACCCTCTACCCCATCAAGCGCTCCGCCCTCGTCCCCATGCTGCTCTACGCGCAGGATGAGATCGGCTACATCTCCGAGCCCGTCGTCCACGAGATCGCCGCCCGCATCGGCATCTTCGAGCTCGACGTCCGCAACGTCCTCTCCTACTACTCCATGCTCCGCACCGAGCCCGCGGGCAAGTACAACGTCCAGGTCTGCACCAACATCTCCTGCATGCTCCGCGGCGGCTACGAGATCCTCGACCACTGCAAAGCCAGGCTCGGCATCGGCCACAAACAGGTAACCAAAGACGGTCTCTTCTCGCTCGAAGAGGTCGAGTGCATCGGCGCCTGCTGCTGGGCCCCCGCCATCCAGATCAACTACGAGTTCTACGACGACCTCACCCCCGCCAAGGTGGACGACCTCCTCGCCCAATACCGCGCTGGTCAGGGAAAGGATGTCCGATAGCCATGCCAACCCTCGTCTCCCACCCCGACGAATCCATCGTCCTCAAGCGCCGCTTCGGCCAGGGCGCCGCCAACATCGATAAATACCTCGAGCTCGACGGCTACAAAGCCGTCCAGCAAGCCCTCGACCAGGGCCCCGAGATGCCCAACTGGATCATCAACACCATGAAAGCCTCCGGCCTCCGCGGCCGCGGCGGAGCCGGCTTCCCCACCGGCATGAAGTGGTCCTTCGTCCCCAAGCAGTCCGAGAAGCCCAAGTACGTCCTCGTCAACGGAGACGAGTCCGAGCCCGGAACCTGCAAGGATCACGTCATCTTCCTCCACGATCCGCACGCCGTCATCGAAGGCACCATCATCGCCGGCCTCGCCATCGGCTCCAGGATGGGCTTCATCTATCTCCGCGGCGAGTACCGCTATCTCCTCAAGATCGTCGAGAAGGCCGTCGCCGACGCCTACGCCAAAGGCTTCCTCGGCAAGAACATCTTCGGCCGCGAGGGCGTCGACTTCGACATCGTCACCCAGACCGGCGCTGGCGCCTATGAGGTAGGCGAAGAGTCCGCCCTTATGGAGTCGCTCGAAGGCAAGCGCGGCATCCCCCGCATCAAGCCGCCCTTCCCCGCCGTCGTCGGCCTCTACGGCGGCCCCACCGTTATCAACAATGCCGAAACCATCGCCGCCGCCCCCCACATCCTGCTCATGGGTGGCGAGGCCTACGCCAAGCTCGGCTCCGAGAAAAACGGCGGAACCCGCCTCTTCGGCATCTCCGGCCACGTCGAGCGCCCCGGCGTCTACGAGCTCCCCATGGGCTACTCCCTCCGCAAAGCCATCTACGAGGTCGCCGGCGGCATCAAGGGCGGCAAACAGCTCAAGGCCGTCGTCCCCGGCGGCTCCTCCTGCCCCGTCCTCACCGCCGATGAGATCGATGTCGGCCTCGACTTCGACCAGATGGCCAAGGCCGGCACCATGCTCGGGTCGGGCGGCATCGTCGTCCTCGACGAGACCGTCTCCATCGTCGAGTTCGCCCTTCGCGTCATCAAGTTCTACCAGCACGAGTCCTGCGGCTGGTGCATCCCCTGCCGCGAAGGCACAGACTGGATCAAAAAAACCCTCACCCGCGTCTACGCCGGCGGCGGCAACCGCAAGGACGTCGACAACGTCCAGTACCTCGCCGAAAACATGATGGGCCGCACCTTCTGCCCCCTCGGCGACGCCGCCGCCATGCCCACCATCGCCTTCGTCAAAAAGTTCCGCAAAGAATTCGAAGACTACATCGACGGTCACCGCACCGGCACCCCCCTCATCACCGAGCAAGACCTCGTCGGAGCCGCCCACTAGGTGAAGATCCGGGATCTCCTGAAAGTGGTCAAGAAAGATGGATGGCAGTATAGCTATTCCAGAGGTGGCCACGATCATTACATCCACGCGACCAAGCCCGGCAAGGTAACGTTCTGCGGACATCCGTCCGATGAAGTTGCACCAAAGACGCTGATCAGTATCCTTAGGCAGGCAGGTCTGCGATGACAAAATATTACCCAGTGATCTACGAGTGGGCAGGAAAGAATTTCGCGGGGTATGCACCGGACATCCCCGGATGCATGGCGACCGCGAAGAGCCTGGCCAAGATGCGCTCAAGCTTGAAAGGTGCTCTTGAAGCACATCTGCAGTGGCTCCAGGACGACAGCGACCCGATCCCCGATCCGTCGGCCACAGTAACGGTCGAAATGAAAGATGATCCCGAGTTCCCCAACCCGCCCGGATATTACGTCATCGTCGAAAGGCTAGACCTGAACCTACCCAAGAAGAAGCGAACCTCGACGCGTAAGCCATCCGCGCGTGAGCTGACGGCAGCCTAAGGACCCCACCCATGCCAGACGTAACCTTTACCGTAGACGGCAACAAGATCACCGCCCCAGCCGGCACCCCGCTCATCGAACATCACATCGACGGCCACCGCGCCCGTACGCCGCCCATCACCGAGCACGACCTCGTCGGAGCCGCTCATTAATCCACGCATCGCTCTCTACATCGTCCTACTCCTGATCGTCATCGTCCTTGCAATCGGAGTATGGCAATGGCAGCAGACACACCATCGCAGCGCCGATCAGGAGATCCTGATCCGCAAAGCGCATCAGCACTAAGCTCGAACCGGACCAGCGACGCCGCACTCGCTGCCTGAGGATTCCACCCAATGCCAGACGTAACCTTTACCGTAGACGGCAACAAGATCACCGCCCCCGCCGGCACCCTGCTCATCGAAGCCTGCAAGAGCTCCGGCGTCGAGATCCCCGCCTTCTGCTACTATCCCGGCCTCTCCCTCCAGGCCGCCTGCCGCATGTGCGTCGTCCGCATCGAAAAAATGCCCAAGCTCCAGACCGCCTGCACCACCCCGGTCGCCGAGGGCATGGTCATCTTTACCGAGACCCCCGACATCGCGCAGGCCCGCAAGGCCACCCTCCAGCTCCTGCTCGGCAACCACCCCCTCGACTGCCCCGTCTGCGACGCCGGCGGCGAGTGCGAGCTCCAGGACATGACCTTCAAGTACGGCGCCGCCGACAGCTTCTACGCCGAGCCCAAGAACCACCGCGAAGAGCAGAAGTGGTCTCCTGTCGTCTACTTCGACCGGCCCCGCTGCATCCTCTGCTACCGCTGCGTCCGCATGTGCGGCGAAGGCATGGACGTCTTCGCGCTCGGCATCCAGAACCGCGGCGCCGCCTCCGTCATCGCCCCCAACATCCCCGCTTCCCAGTCCCCCGACGCCCTCGCCCACGTCGACTGCGAGCAATGCGGCATGTGCATCGATGCCTGCCCCGTCGGCGCCCTCACCTCCGGCACCTACCGCTACAAGACCCGCCCATGGGAGATGAACCACGTCGCCACCATCTGCACTCACTGCGGTGATGGCTGCAAGACCACCCTCGGCGTTCGCACCGTTACCGACGGCTCCGAGATCGTCCGCGGCGACAACCGTGACAAGTCGGGCATGAACGGCGACTTCCTCTGTAACAAAGGCCGTTACGCATTCGACTTCGCCAACAACGAGGACCGCATCACCACGCCCCTCGTCCGCCAGCCCGACGGCGCCCACAAACCCGTCTCTTGGGAAGAAGCCCTCACCGTCGTCGGCAAGCGCTTCCGCGAGCTCCGCGACACCCGCGGCGGCCAATCCATCGGCGTCGTCGGCTCCAACCGCATCACCAACGAGGAGGCCTACCTCCTCCAGAAGTTCGCCCGTACCGTCCTCGACACCAACAATATCGACCACCATCGCACCGCCGACTACGCGACCTTCAACGCCGCCCTTGCCGGTCATCCCAACGCCGGCCATCCCAACTCCGGCCAAGATCGCACCGCCTCCCAGCGCAATATCCAGACCGCCCCTGCCATCCTCCTCATCGGCGGCGACCCCTCCAACCAGAACCCCCTCACCGCCTGGAACCTCCGTTCCGGCGTCCGCCTCAACAGCGCCCGCCTCTACATCGCCAACTCCGAAGAGATCAAGCTCCGCCGCCGAGCCAAGTCCTTCGTGCACGTCGCTCCCTTCAACTACAGCGCCCTCGCCAGCTTCATCGCCGGCGACGACGCCGCCGCCGAGTCCCTCGCACAGCCCGGCACCGACGCCAACCACCTCCACACCTTTCGCGAAGCCCTCCGTGCCGAGCCCGAACTCCTCGTCCTTATCGGCTCCGAGCTCCGCGGCGGAGACCTCAAGCGCCTCCTCGACTTCGGCCTCACCATGCCGAATCGCAAGTTCGCCCTGCTCGCCGACTACGTCAACTCCCGCGGCGCCGCCGACATGGGCCTGCTCCCCGACCTCCTCCCCGGCTACACGCCCGTCACCCACCCCGGACCGCACGCCGAGTTCAACATCCCCACCCAGCCCGGCCTCGACATGCTCCAGATCTTCGACGCCGCCGCCGCCGGCAACCTCTCCGCCCTCTACGTCGTCGGCGCCAACCCCGTCTCGCGCTTCGGCGTCGATCCCGCCTCCCTCAAAAACACCTTCGTCGTCGTCCAGGACATGTTCCTCACCGAAACCGCCGCCCTCGCCGACGTCATCCTCCCCGCCGCCAACCTCTACGAGAAGTCCGGCTCCGTCACCAACTCCTACGGCGACCTCCAGCGCGTGAACAAAGCCGGTGACCGCGCCGGCGCCCGCACCGACTTCGAGATGATCGTCCGCATCGCCGACAAGATGGGCGCAAACATGCGCGCGCTCGTCCCCTTCGGCAGCCGCCTCCGCGCCGACATGGGCCAAACCCGCGGCGCCCAGTCCGGCGAGGCCGACCGCCACGCCGTCTGGCTCACCGCCAACAACCTCGAGCCGCGCCTCAGCCCCTTCGACCCCATGTCCATCCTCGACGAGATCCAGCGCCTCGTCCCCGGCTACGGCAACCTCCTCCGCCTCCAGCTCCTCTCCAACAACGACCAGCACCTCACCCCCGCACCGGCCACCGAAGGCACATCCGCGGAAGCCCTCGTCCAGATCCAGCCCGCCCGCCGCGACCTCGTCCTCCCCGCCAACGACACCCTCTTCACCTCCGGAACCCTCGGCCGCTACTCCTCCATGCTCAACGACATCCAAAACTTCCAAAGCCGCCAAGCCTCGCAGCTCAACCAGACCGCCGCCGATTGATGTCCGCTAGCACTCAGGAAGCGAACCCATGCTCGGATTGACGAGAGATGTTTCGGAAATTCCACGAGGTATGGTGACGACCACCGAAAGCATCCCCGGCTTCGAGATCACAACTACACTGGGGATCGTTGAAGGAATAGTAGAGAGGTCTTTCATTAGCGTCGTTCAGGGCGGTGAACTCAGCAGTATGCTTTCGGAAGCGAAACGTCAGATGGAACAAGCGGCCTCAGATCGACGCGCAAGCGCAATAGTCGCTGTACGGTATGAAGTGACTGCCAGAGATTTAGAGAAGAGCGTTGTGGCATACGGCACTGCTGTTAGATGTCAGAAGATTCAGGCAGTGGGTTCTAACGGATAATCTCGAACTTGGAAAACGGATTCTGCAAATGCCCCAACACACCCCATTCCTCACCTTCCTCCTCATCACGATCCTCAAGATCGCCGTCGTCCTCGTCATCACTCTCACCACCGTTGCCTACACCGTTCTGCTCGAGCGCAAGGTCCTCGGCCGCATGCAAAACCGCTGGGGACCCTCGCGCACCGGTCCCTTCGGCCTCCTCCAGCCGCTCGCCGACGGCATCAAGCTCTTCCTCAAGGAAGACCTCACCCCCATCCTCGCCGAGCGCCCGCTCTTCATCGCCGCCCCCGTCATCGCGCTCGCCTGCGCCCTCATCTCCATCTCCGTCGTCCCCTTCGGCCCCATCTTCCAGGTCAAGGGCGTCGACCTCTTCGACATCGCCGACATCAACATCGGCCTGCTTGTCATCCTCGGCATCACCTCCATCGGCGTCTACGGCATCGCCCTCTCCGGCTGGTCCTCGAACAACAAGTACGCCCTCCTCGGCTCGCTCCGCGCCACCTCGCAGATGATCTCCTACGAGCTCGCCCTGGGCCTGTCCCTCGTCGGCGTCGTCCTCCGCGCCGGCTCCCTCCGCCTCCGCGACATCGTCGGCTCCCAGTCCGCCCACGGAGCCCTCTCCTGGAACGTCTTCGGCGGCCTCCAGATCGTCGCCTTCCTCATCTACCTGCTCTCCGCCTACGCCGAAACCAACCGCTCCCCCTTCGACCTCCCCGAAGCCGAGTCCGAGCTCACCGCCGGCTACCATACCGAGTACTCCTCCATGAAGTTCGCCATGTTCTTCATGGCCGAGTACGCCAACATGCTCACCGTCGCCTGCGTCGCCACCCTCCTCTTCCTCGGTGGAGCCTCTAGCCCCTTCGGCCACCTCCTCCCCGCCTTCGGACCCCCGCTCCTGCAGGCCGTCCTCCCCATCTTCTGGTTCGTCGCCAAGGTCTTCTTCTTCCTCTTCCTCTACATCTGGATACGCGCCACCGTCCCCCGCTTCCGCTACGACCAGCTCATGAGCTTCGGCTGGAAGTTCCTCCTCCCCATCGCCATGGCCAACATCGTCGTCACCTCCCTCATCCTCGCCCTTCGGGCCTGAGGGAGCACACCAAACCCGGTATTCCTACCGAAGCGGAAACTGCCGGAGAACGGAGCGCCTCGGTGACCGGACGAAACAGGCTGATCCTGATCGCTGCGGTGACCGTCGCCACCATCGGTCTGGGAATTCGCTACGCCGCGCGGCGATCCACTGCGGACTCCCGCTTCCACGGCGACGTCGCCCATCGGGTCTTCGATCCATCGCGCGATGCGCTCAAGGACCTCCAGACCGCCGAGCAGCAAGCCGGGACGCAGCACAAAAACATCCTCATGGATGTGGGCGGCAACTGGTGTCCATCCTGCATCGTCCTCGATCGCACACTTCAGTCCGACCCCGCTTTGCGTACTCTTCTGGCCCAGAACTATGTCCTCCTGCATGTGAACTGGAGCTCCGACAACGAAAACAAGCCTCTGCTGAGCAGATACCCCCAGGCACACGGGTATCCGGCACTCTATGTCCTCTCCCCCACCGGCCAGCTCGTAGTAGTGGAGGACACCAGCGTCTTCGAGCAGCACCCTGATCGCGGCGAGACCTATAACCACGCCAGCCTTCAAGCATTTCTTCTCAAGGTACGGTCCGGCATAACCGTGGCCGAACCCAACGGGAACATGCATTTCGGGCGAACACCATCCGCTCTTTTCGCCGTTAGTCCATCAGGGGGAGCCCTAGACGTCCCGGCGCACGAGCATGGTTCTAGGTGGTTGCAGCGGAAGTAAGGTGACACGTCACCCCAGATGGGTGCTGCCCAGCAACCTCAACAACCCACAAACCTCATACTCTGCCGATCTTCCCAAATTCCCGGCTACCGCCCATCCAACGTCCCAAACGTCTCTCCCACGTCCAGATAAACCGCCGTCCCGGCAATCTCGAGCCGCGTCCCCCGCACCGGCTTCATTCCATCCTCCGTATACGTGGCCGCCGACCGGTCACCCGGATCCAGAATCCAAAGATTCTCCGCACCCATTGCTACAAAATCGTCCAACCGCTTCATCACTCGCCCAGGACGATCCTCTGGCGAAAGTATCTCCAAACACAACATCGGAGCCGTCACCCGCACCCGCTCCACCGGCTCCCCCTGCCGCACCACGCAAATATCTGGCAGCCGCACCCGCGTCTTCGACGTCCGCGTTCGATACTCCGTCAGCACGTCGATCCCCCACTCATCGCGATGCTGAAGAAACCAATGGCTGATCATCGCTTGGAGAAAGCTGTGATCCCAATCCCCCATGTTTTTCTCCTCCAGCACCCCATCCACAAACTCGAGGTCCGGCTCGTAACTGGAGGCCAGGTACTCCTCAAGTGAGATCAGCTTCGGGGGAGCGGATGCAGTTGCCATAAACCTCTTTCCTCTCCCCAACATTATGCCCCCGCGCACCTCCGCACCGAAAGATACTTCGATCAGCCCGCCCTATCCTGCATCGGTCCCGCTATCCTGCTCTAGGCGTGTTCGGGTGGGGGCCACCCTCGACCCTTCGCCCTCTATCGCTTGTGATCAAATCTGTAGCTCACGTCCAGGCGAACAAGCTACCTCGACCGTTTGAACCTGCGGCAAAGGTCCGTCTCTTCAGAGCAGTCGCTGGGGCCGGGTTATCCTGTAGCTCCGCGCCAACCCGGCAGACAGAGGTACGCTGCGGCATCAAACCACCACCCTTGCATTACAATCAACCACGAAGCCATCACCCTTTTAGCCCGCACGTCCCGAGGTCCGCCCCCGAGCTCATGCAACTTGCCCTCTTCCTCATCTTCGGCGCGCTTGCCGTCGCTGCAGCCATCAACCTCCTGCTCCAGCGACACCCCATCAACAGCGCCCTCTCGCTCGTCGTCGTCATGATGTCCCTCGCCGTCCTCTACTGGTCGCTCGGCGCGGAGTTCCTCGCCGCCGCCCAGGTCATCGTCTACTCCGGCGCCATCATGGTCCTCTTCGTCTTCGTCATCATGCTCCTCAACGCCGGCGAAGAAGAGCGCACCACCGGCAGCCGCGCCGCCTACCTCGCCGGCTTCCCCGGCGCCGCCGCCATCTTCTGCCTGCTCTCCTTCGTCTTCCTCTCCGAGCGCCGCGCCTTCGGCTCCTCCGAGATCGGCGGATACCTCACCGGAGCCGTCTCCAACATCTCCGAGATCTCGACCGTCCTCTTCACCCGCCTCCTCCTCCCCTTCGAGGTCACCAGCATCCTCATCCTCGTCGCCATCCTCGGAGCCGTCGTGCTCGCCCGGAAAGAACCATGACGACCTCCGTCCCCATCGCCTGGTACCTCATCCTCGCCGCCATCCTCTTCTCCACCGGCGTCGCCGCCTTCCTCATCAAGCGCAACATCATCACCGTCTTCATGTCCATCGAGCTCATGCTCAACGCCGTCAATCTCACCTTCGTCGCCTTCGCCCACATGTGGCACCAGATCCAGGGACAGATCTTCGTCTTCTTCGTCATGGTCGTCGCCGCCGCCGAGGCCGCCGTCGGCCTCGCCATCATCATCGCCATCTTCCGCACTCGCCAAACCCTCAACGTCGACCAGATCAATCTGATGAAGCTCTGAGCCCGCAGCCGAAAGCTTTCGAGACCCGCTAATGCCCGCCGCCTTCCTCTGGCTCATCCCGCTCCTTCCCTTCCTCGGCTTCCTCCTTAACGGAACCGTCGGCCGCAGGCTCGCCCGCCCCGCCGTCACCGCCATCGCCCTGCTCTTCACCGCCATGCCCGCCCTCCTCGTCGCCTGGCTCTGGTCCACCATGCTCGCGGGCAACATCGGCGTCCTCGAGACCATCAGTCGCCCCTGGATCCAGATCTCCGGCTTCCAAATCAACTTCGCCTTCGCCGTCGACCACCTCACCCTCATCATGCTCGCTGTCGTCACCGGCGTCGGCTTCCTCATCCATCTCTACTCCGCCGGCTACATGGCGCACGAAGACGGCTACTGGCGCTTCTTCAGCTACCTCAACCTCTTCATGTTCTTCATGCTCGTCCTCGTCCTCTCCTCAAACTTCCTCCTCCTCTTCGTCGGTTGGGAGGGCGTCGGTCTCGCCTCCTACCTCCTCATCGGCTTCTACTTCAAGCGCGACTCCGCCGCCAACGCCGGCAAAAAAGCCTTCATCGTCAACCGCATCGGCGACTTCGGCTTCCTCCTCGCCATGTTTCTCCTCATCGCCCACTTCGGCACCCTCAACTTCGCCGACATCTTCCGCGCCATCACCCAGCACCCCCAAATGGGCGCCGAGCCGCACGGCGGCTTCCTCACCGCCATCGCCCTCCTCCTCGTCCTCGGAGCTACCGGCAAGTCCGCCCAGATCCCCCTCTACGTCTGGCTCCCCGACGCCATGGAAGGCCCTACCCCCGTCTCCGCCCTCATCCACGCCGCCACCATGGTCACCGCCGGCATCTACATGGTCGCCCGCGCCCACGTCCTCTTCGACCGCGCCCCCTTCGCCCTCGGCGTCATCGCCCTTATCGGCGCGCTTACCGCCATCGTCGCCGCCTGTATCGGAATGGTGCAGCACGACATCAAGCGCGTCTTGGCTTACTCGACAGTGTCCCAGCTGGGATATATGTTCCTCGCCTGCGGTGTCGCCGCCTACTCCGCCGCCATCTTCCACCTCCTCACCCACGCCTTCTTCAAGGCCCTCCTCTTCCTCGCCGCCGGCAGCGTCATCCACGCGCTCTCGGGAGAGCAGGACATGCGCGTCATGGGCGGTCTCCGCCGTCGCATCCCCGTCACCTTCTGGACCATGACCGCCGGCGTCTTCGCCATTGCCGGCATCCCGCCCTTCGCCGGCTTCTTCTCGAAGGACGAGATCCTCTACCAGACCTTTGCCAGCCCCAACCCCCTCGGCAAGCTCCTCTGGCTCGTCGGCCTTCTCACCGCCGGCCTCACCTCCTTCTACATGTTCCGCCTCTGGTTCAAAACCTTCTTCGGCGCCCAACGCTTCGACGAGCACGCCCTCGCCCACGGTCAAAGCACCCACCCCCTGCCCAACCAGACCGCCACAAACGCCACGCACGACCAGGCCGCCGCGGCCGAGCACGACTCCGGCCAGGCATCCCACGCCCACGGCATCCACGAGTCCCCCTGGACCATGCTCCTCCCCCTCGCCCTCCTCGCCATCCTCTCGGTAGCCGGCGGCTGGATCGGCGTCCCCGCCGCCCTCGGCGGTTCCAACCACTTCCAGCACTTCCTCGATCCCGTCTTCGCCTCCACCGCCGATCTCCCCGCAGCCTCCGCCCTCAACAGCCCCGTCGCTCTGAACGGCGCCGCCGCAGCGGCCCCCCTCAACGCCGACCAGGTCTCCCACACCATCGAGCTCACCCTCGCCGCCATCTCCGTCCTGGTCGCCCTCCTCGGCCTCGCCTTCGCCTGGCTCTTCTACTACCGCAAGCCCGGCACTGCCGCCTCGCTCGCTCGCCGGGCCCCCGCCCTCTACGCCCTCGTCGACCACAAGTTCTACATCGACGAGCTCTACCGCAACGTCCTCGTCACCCCCCTCCTCGCCGTCACCCGCATCCTCCTCTATGGCCTCGTCGATCGCCTGATCGTGGCTGGCGGTCCCGCCACCGGAGCCGCCGCTACCCGCGGTCTCGGCGACCTCACCCGCCGCATCCAGTCCGGAAACATCCGCTCCTACGCCGGCTGGCTCGCCCTCGGAGCCGCCGCCGTCCTCGCCGTCATGATCTTCGGCCGAACTATCTGGTTCGGCTAACCCCGCCCAGAGCTGTCAACCTTCGCCGCAAGCGGAGATCCCGCTTCTCCGGCATCACCATACAGTCACGCACAACGCACAGACCACCATGAACCTAGACCACATCATCCTCACCCTCATCCTCCTCGTCCCGCTCGGCGGCGCCCTCCTCCTCGCGCTCCTCCCCGACCGCGCCCGCCTCCAGCAAAGCGTCGCCCTCGCCGTCACCCTGCTCACCTTCCTCTGCACCCTCCACCTCCCCGCCAACTTCAACACCACCGCCGCGCACACCTTCGGGAACGCCGGCGGCACTTACCAGTTCGAGCAGAACCTCTCCTGGATCGCCTCCCCCGCCATCCGCTACCACCTCGGCATCGACGGCCTCTCCCTCTGGCTCGTCGTCCTCACCGGCTTCCTCGCCCCCCTCGGCGTCCTCGCCTCCTCCCGCGTCGAGGCCATCCGCACCCGCGCCAAGACCTTCTACGTCCTCTTCCTCCTCCAGCAGGTCGCCATGCTCGGCGTCTTCCTCGCCCTCGACCTCTTCCTCTACTACGCCTTCTGGGAGCTCTCCCTCGTCCCCATGACGGTCCTCATCGCCACCTTCGGCCGCACCGAAAATCGCCGCCGAGCCGCCATCAAGTACTTCCTCTACGCCTTCATCCCCTCCGCCATCCTGCTCGTCGGCATCCTCTGGATCTACACCCAGGCCGGCACCTTCGATCTCCCGCAGCTCCAGCAGCTCGCCGCCGCCCACGCCCTCTCCTCCAACTCCGCCGCCCTCTGGCTCGCCTCCCTCTCCTTCCTCTTCGCCTTCGCCGTCAAGGTCCCCGTCTTCCCCCTGCACGGCTGGCTCTCGGACGCCATCGCCGAAGCCCCCACCGCCGTCGTCATGGTCCTCGCCGGCAAGCTCGGCCTCTACTCCATCCTCCGCTTCTCCTTCGGCCTCTTCCCCGAGCAGTCCCACCGCATCGCCCCGCTCATGCTTGCGCTCGGCGCTATTGGCATCGTCTTCGGAGCTCTCCTCGCCCTCGTCCAGAAAGACCTCAAGCGCCTCGCCGCCTACGCCACCCTCTCCGCCCTCGGCTTCATCGTCTTCGGCGCCTTCACCTTCACCATCTCCGGCATCGATGGAGCCATCTACCAGATCCTCAACGAGTCCCTCGCCGGCGCCGCCCTCTTCCTCCTCCTCGGCTTCCTCCACGAGCGCTTCGGCACCTACGACATGCGCGAGTTCGGCGGCCTCGCCGCATCCCTCCCCTGGATGGTCGCCTTCTTCGTCCTTACCACCCTGGCCATGGTCGGCCTGCCCATGCTCAACGGCTTTGTCGGCGAGTTCCTCATCCTCTCCGGCGGCATGCAAGCCATCTTCAGCCACCACATCCTCTGGACGGTTATCGGCGCAACCGGCGTAATCTTTAGCGCCGCTTACATGCTTTCCATGATCCAGCGCGTCTTCTACGGCGATACCGGCCTCCGCCCCTCCGAAGTCCCCAACGCCCCCGACCTCGACGCCCGCGAGCACCTCACCCTTTGGCCCCTCGTCGCCCTCTTCCTCCTCATGGGCGTCGCCTCCCCCCTCTGGATGCGGGCCATCGATCCCGCCGGAGCCGCCATCGCCCGCTCCCTCCCTCAGCCGCAGACCCCCGTCAAGGGCTTCACCGCGGCAGGGAGCCCGGCCTCACCGCCGCCCGGCTCCTTCGTCGACCCCAGCCTCGCCGCTGACGCCCTCGGCAAAAAAGCTCCGCAACCCAACCCGGGAGCCCGCTACTAATGTCCCCCAACGTCCTCGCCCTTCTCCCTGAACTCATCCTCACCCTCGTCGGTGTCCTCATCATGCTCGCCGAGCCGGTCCTCAAGCCCGGCGTCTCCCGCAAGCCGCTCGGCTGGCTCGCCATCGCCGGCACCGTTCTTGCCGGCCTCGGCAGCTGGTACCAGCTCAACTTCGGCACCACCCGCGCCTTCTCCGGAACCATCCAGGTCGATGCCTTCTCCGTCTTCTTCCACATCCTCATCGCCGCCGTCGTCCTCGTAACCCTGCTCGGTTCGCTCGACTACTTCCACGGAAAGGCGACCCCGGTGTCCCCGGCAAACTCGCCCGCCGAGGCGGTCACGCACGCCGGCGAATACTTCGCCCTCTCGCTCTTCGCCGCCGTCGGCATGATGCTCATGACCTCCGCCGTCGAGCTCCTCGTCGTCTTCGTCGGCCTCGAAATCTCCTCGATCGCCACCTACATCCTGTGCGGCTTCCGCAAGGGGCAGGCCACCGGCAGCGAGTCGTCCCTCAAGTACTTCCTGCTCGGCTCCTTCGCCACCGCCTTCTTCCTCTATGGCATCGCCCTCGCCTTCGGAGCCACCGGCTCGACCTCCATCGCCGCCATCGCCGCCGGCCTCACCGCCACCGCCACGCCACGCCTCGCCCTCATGGCCATCGCCATGATCCTCATCGGCCTCGGCTTCAAGGTCTCCGCCGCGCCCTTCCACGTGTGGACCCCCGACGTCTACGAGGGCGCGCCCTCCCCCGTCGTCGGCCTCATGTCCACCGCCCCCAAAGCCGCCGCCTTCGCCGTCCTCCTCCGCATCCTCTTCTCCGGCTTCCCCTCCATCCAGCACCGCTGGTCCGCCCTCATCTGGATCCTCGCCGCCCTCTCCATGTCCATCGGCAACCTCGGCGCCCTCTTCCAACGCGACGTCAAACGCATGCTCGCCTACTCCTCCATCGCCCACGCCGGGTACCTCCTCGTCGCCTTCACCGCCTTTCCAGCCGACGGCATCGCCGCCGCCTGCTTCTACACCGCCGCCTACGCCGCCATGAACGTCGGTGCCTTCGCCGTCATCACCGAGGTCTCCGGCTACGAGGGCTCCGCCCGCACCCTCGACGACTTCACCGGCCTTGCCCTCAAACGCCCCGTCCTCGCCGCCCTGCTCGCCTTTTTCCTTCTCTCGCTGATCGGCATCCCCTTCACCGGCGGCTTCTTCGGCAAGTTCTACGTCTTCACCGCCGCCCTCCACGCCGGCCGCGTCTGGCTCGCCGTCATCGGCCTCTTCAACTCCGGCATCGCCTGCTTCTACTACCTCCGTCTCCTCGCCGCCATCTACACCCGGCCCACCACCGCGACCACCCGCCTCAACCCCCTTCGCTCCGTCTCTGTCCCCGCCCGCATCGGCCTCGGCCTTGCCGCCGCCGCCACCCTCACCCTCGGCATCCTCCCCGGCCCCGCCCTCGAGCTCGCCCAGTACGCCGGCTTCACCGCCCGCACCGAATCCGCCCGCGCCGAATGCCTCGCCCGCCCCGACCTGTGCCAGGGCGACACCCACCTCGAATCCAAGTAGCTCCACCCATCCACGGCATCCAACCCGCCAACCTCCACCACCCCACCAGACTCTCCCCAGACGCACAAAGGCCCCCGCCAAAGCAGGGGCCTCGCGCAACCTCTCTAGACCTAAACAGCCTTCAAGAAGATGATCACAAACGTAAACAGAGCCAGCGACTCGATAAACGCTAGTCCAAGAATCAGGAAGATAAAGATGCCCGGTCGAGCTCCCGGGTTCCGCGCCAACGCCTCGGTCGCAGACGCCGTCGCCTTACCCTGACCCAGACCGCACAAACCCGCCGCCAAAGCCATGCCCAGGCTGGCCGCCAGCGGAATCCACTGCGCCCCCGGACTTCCGCCCGCGTTTCCACCCGCATTACCCTGCGCAAACGCCGGCGTCGCCAACAGCAGCGCGGCCAACGACATAAAGAGATACTGCAGCTTCTTCATCGCATACTCCAACTCTCCCAGGATGACGCCGCCAGTGGGTGGTTGAGGCTCACCGAGCTGACCCCCTCACGCTGAACGGCGTTGTTGCATACCCCGGGGCGGGAGGTCGACCCCACGGCAAAACTCAAATTTCGCGCCTCTCGCCCAAGGCCTCTTACTTCGAAGATCCTTGGCTTCTAGGTAGAGCCGGGCTTCAGCCCGGCGCCCAGAAACGCCCTTCAAATCTGAAACTCCACTCTGCCGAAGGCCGGAGTGAAGGCGAAGCCGGAACGACCTGTTCCGTCGTACCTGCCAAACCCTAATGGTCGTGCGCTACCGCCAGCGACAGATAAATCGCTCCCAGCAGAAAAAACACATACGCCTGGATCACCGCCACACCCAGGTGCAGCCCCAAAAACACCAGCGGTATGCCCACCGGCACCAGCGAGAAAAACGCCAGCGTCACCAGGTCGCCCGCATACATATTCGCGTACAACCGCACCGTCAGCGACAGCACGCGCGCCAGGTGCGAAATGATCTCGATCGGCAGCAGCAGCGGCGAAAGCCACCACACCGGCCCCAGAAACTGCTTGATGTACGCCCCGCCATTCGCCCGCACGCCGTGATACTGGTAGTACACAAACGTCACCAGCGCAAACCCCAGCGGCACCACCACATTCGCCGTCGGCGACTCGAGCCCCGGAACCAGCCCCAGCAGGTTGCTCAGCAGGATAAACAGAAACAGCGTCGTCAGGTACCCCACAAACCGCTCATACCCATGCCCGATGATCTGCTCGCCCTGCTCCGACGCAAACTCATGCGTCATCTCCGCCAGATGCTGCACCGCTCCCGGCGTCTCCACCTTCAGCGAAACCCGCACCAGCACAAAATAAGTCAGCAGCAACGCAAACACCAGCAGCTCCATCGCCAACGTGTCCGTGATCGGCGCCTGCGGATACTTCGGCTTGATATGGAGCGCATGGAGCAGCGCCGTCGTCGGCGCAGCCAGAAGAGCATTCAGAGATCGAGTCAGCAGTAACTGTGTCGGCATAAAAAAGAAGTGAGGCTCCGAAGCCGCCCTCCCCTCGCCATCGTCCAGGCAAACAGGAAGAGCTAAACCGTCCAGGCCCGCATCAGCCGCAGACCCTCGACCGTAAGCGCAAATACGCCCAAGGTCAGACCCGCGGCCATCGCCCAAACCGATCCGTTCAGATACTTGAGGCTACCATACAGAACCACCAGAGTTCCCCCCAGCCGCAGGAAGAAACCCGTCAGCACCAGCCCCATCGGCCGCGCCGCCCCGCCCCCGTCCATCCGCACCATCACCGCCGTCATCAGCCGCAGCCACTCAAACAGGCCCGACCCCGAGATCGCCGCGCCCACCACCAGCAGCGCCGCACTCGCCCACCCCGCCTTCCACCACACCGCCGGCGCCGCCGCCAGCGTCACCACCACCACCAACCGGATCGCCCGCAAAATCGTCCGCCGAAAGTCCTCGTCCGTATAGCCCGCCATCGCCGGCATCAGTCCCCCCGTTTCAGGAACCGCGACGCCGTCGTAAACATCTGCACAAATCCGCCCACCGCCCCCAGCACAATCCCCGCAATCCCCATCCACCCCTGGTGGAAGTGCCTGTCCAGCCAAGCCCCCAGCAGCCACCCGATCAGGCACCCCGCCGGCAGCGCAATCGCCAGCTGAATCAGCGACTCCGCCTTCACCAGGTCGCCCACACCGCCGCTCTTGCGCCCGCCGTTCCCCGACCCGCCGTTCCCCGATCCGCCCTGTCCCGTCTCGTCCGCCATCGCCCGTCCATTACACCACGACACCCCGTCCGCAACCGGTCGGCAGCGCTGCAGAGAATCTCCAGTCGCCATCGCCCTTGCCGCTGCACTTGCACTTGCCGTTGCCGTTGCCTTTGCCCGCTCCTTTCCTTGTCCTCCTGAGCAAAGCGACGAATCCGCTTCCCCACCCACAACCCTCATTCCCAAACACCCGCCCGCGCACGCCCGTAAAATAAAACTCGACCCCATGCGAACCTTCGAGTCCGAGTTCGAGCAAGACCTCTACGCCGCCCGCCAGCAGACCCTCCGCGACATCGCCGCCCTTGCCCAGAAGTCCGGCATCTCCGCCGCCGAGGCCACCTACCCCAACCGCTTCCCGCTCACGGGCGACGCTGACACCATCCACGACCTCCGCCGCACCTACGGCCACGCTCCGGCCGAGGAATTCGATCTCGCCCTCGCTGAGGGCAAGCCCATCCACGTCGCCGTCGCCGGCCGCATCATGGCCATCCGCGTCCAGGGCAAGGCCGGCTTCGCCCAGCTCCAGGGCGGCGGACAGCGCCTCCAGATCTACGTCCGCAAAGACTCCGTCGGCGACCTCGCCTTCTCCCTCTACAAGCTCCTCGACCTCGGCGACCACATCGGCGTCCACGGCTACCTCTTCCGCACCCGCACCGGCGAGCTCACCGTCCACGTCGGCCCCGACCCCGCCTCTCCCAGCTCCAGTTTGCCGGAGCAGCCCATCACCTTCCTCGCCAAGGCCATGCTGGCCCTTCCCGACAAGTACCACGGTCTCGAAGACGTCGAGCTCCGCTACCGCCAGCGCTACGTCGACCTCATCATCAACTCCGGCAACCTCTCCAAGGCCGAGACCACCGCACCGGCCAGCACACCGCACCCTGTCATCCTGAGCGCCGCGAAAGATCCCCAAATCTCCTCCGCAGCTCCACCAGACCCCGAAGCGCCCGCCGCCTCCCCCGGCTCCAGCCCCGCCCTCAACCGCTTCCTCCCCACCGAGCAGCCCGCCATCGGCGACACCACCCTCCAACCCGGCTCCAGCCTCGTCACCGAAACCGCCGACCCCAACAACGAGCACCGCGACGCCCCCCGCAACGTCCGCGAGGTCTTCGTCAAGCGCGCCGCCATCCTCCGCTCCATCCGCAAGTTCTTCGACGAGCGCGGCTACCTCGAAGTCGAAACCCCCATGATGCACACCGTCGCCGGTGGAGCCGCCGCCCGCCCTTTCAAAACCCACCACAACGCCCTCGACCTCGACCTCTCCCTCCGCATCGCCCCCGAGCTCTACCTCAAGCGCCTCGTCGTCGGCGGCCTCGACCGCGTCTACGAGATCAACCGCAACTTCCGCAACGAGGGCGTCTCCACCCAGCACAACCCCGAGTTCACCATGCTCGAGTTCTACCAGGCCTACAGCAACTACGGCGACCTAATGAAACTCACGAAAGAACTCGTAACCAGAGTCGCTACAGATGTCAACGGCACCCCCATCACCCACTTCAATGGCCACGAAATCGACCTGAGTAACTGGCGTGAGCTCTCGATGCGTGATGCCATCATAGAGTTCTGGCCTGACGAGTTCGGGATCAAGCCGTCGTACAACGATTTCAAAAGTGCTACAACCCTGCTAGAGTTCCTTCGTGGCTGGAAGACACGTACGCTGCCGGTGTTTCCTTTAGTCAAGGACGTACCCCTTCTTCAAGCTCGACTTAGCCCCGAGCAGAACCGAAGAAAGGACCTGGAGTACATCTGGACCATTGTGAACACTCATCTTAATGCGCTTGAACGTGGCCAGAGTGTTGGAAAGACAATCGCTGCGATCTTCGAGGTAGTGGCTGAATTTGATCTCATCCAGCCCACCATCATCTACGACTTCCCCCTAGCCGTCTCCCCGCTCTCCAAGCAAAAACCCGACGAGCCCGACTGGGTCGAACGCTTCGAGTTCTACATCGGCGGCTTCGAGGTCGGCAACGCCTTCTCCGAGCTCAACGACCCCGAAGAGCAAAGGAAACGCTTCGAGCAGCAGCTCGCCGAACGCGACCGCGGCGACGTCGAAGCCCACGCCATGGACGACGACTACCTCCGCGCCCTCGGCTACGGCCTCCCCCCCACCGCCGGCGAAGGCATCGGCATCGACCGCCTCACCATGCTCCTCACCGGCTCCCGCTCCATCCGCGACGTCATCCTCTTCCCCCTCCTCCGCCCCCAAACCACCCCCAAACCACCCGATCCGCACTAAACCTCCCAACCGCCCTTACGCTTGTCATCCTTCGCGCAGCGAAGGACCTGCTTCTTCCCTCATGTTTGTCATCCTTCGCGAAGCGGAGGACCCGCTTCTCTCGTTGTCGTTGTCCCTGCCGTCGCCATTTCACCGGTACGTGGCGCAATCTCCCGCACCGCTAGGTATTCTAGATAGAGGGGGAGATTGAAAGCTCACCTCACGACCTAAGCCTGGCGGAGCTAACTCCCCTCGTCTCAAGACTTTGCCTCTAAGCTCTTTGAATGGAATACTTTGGCCTGGTACCCCCAACGTATTCCCTCTGCAATGAAGACTTTGGCCTTTTGACCCGGGGGGCCCCTACCCCTTCCGCAACCGCTTCACCACCTGCGCCAGCGTCGTCTCATTCATTGCCGCCATAGCCTCTTTGCGGACCTTCTTCATCAACCCGCCCAGACCTGCCGCATCGCCCTCGCCCAGCGACATCCACTCCCCCTCCGCCGCCGCATACACATTCCCCAGACCGATCTCCTTCGGCGAAAGCAAGAGCCGGGCACCCCCGTTCGGCCCCTTCCTCTGCGCAATCAAGCCCGCCTTCTGCAGCAGCAGAAACGTCCGCCGCACCATCACCGCGCTCTCCCCCAGCTCCTCCGCGATCGCCGTCGACGTATGCATCAGATCCGGCCCCGCCGCCAGCACCCCCAACACCCGCACGCTCAGCTGAAACCGCCCACTCTGTGCCATGTCA
>JAABUZ0100001955.1_pt1 | contig 36284 bp, 32 predicted proteins | sample 5562091 | NCBI WGS metagenome assembly JAABUZ01 (sample SAMN12813069, study PRJNA571459) | rock metagenome | isolation source: Antarctica rocks | place: Antarctica: Victoria Land, Linnaeus Terrace sud | collected 2015-12-21 | reverse complement strand
GAGCACGCGATGGGCGCGGCCGTCAACGGCCTCGCCCTCCACGGCGGCATCGTCCGGCCCTACGGCGCGACGTTCCTGACCTTCTCGGACTACATGCGGCCCGCGATCCGGCTCTCGGCGCTCATGGAGCTGCCCGTGGCGTGGGTCTTCACCCACGACTCGGTGGGACTCGGGGAGGACGGGCCGACGCACCAGCCCGTCGAGCACCTCGCGGCGCTTCGCGCCATCCCCGGGCTGACCGTCCTGCGCCCGGCCGACGCGGTCGAGACCGTGGAGGCGTGGCGCGTGATTCTCGAGGAGCTCGTCGGTCCGGCGTGCCTCGTGCTCACCCGGCAGAACGTTCCGGTCATCGACCGCGCGGGGCTGGGTTCGCGCGGTGGTGTGGCCCAGGGCGCCTACGTGCTGGCCGAAGCGCCCGACGGCGAACCTGACGTGCTGCTGCTGGCCACCGGCTCCGAGGTTGCCGTCGCGCTCGAGGCGCGCGCCGCGCTGGCGCACGACGGGGTGGGCGCGCGGGTGGTCAGCATGCCCTCCTGGGAGCTCTTCGCCGCCCAGGGGCCGGAATGGGAGGAGGAGGTCATTCCCCGCCGGGTCGAGGCTCGTGTCGCCGTCGAGGCCGGCGCTCTCCAGGGCTGGCACCGCTGGGTCGGCGCCGAAGGTCGGGTGGTGGGCATCGAGCGCTTCGGAGCCTCTGCGCCGGGCGCCGAGGTTCTCGAGCGTCTCGGCATCACTCCCGATGAGGTGGCGCGAGCGGCCAGCGACGCCCTCGGACGACCCCCCGTCTCCGCGACGGAGGAGACGCCGGCCTTCGCGGCCACCGCGCCGTCGGAGGGACACTCGTGAGGAAGGGAGCGAGGATGAGCCACGCAGAGCTGGCGGGCACGGCGCGCGCGATGGTGGTCGACGGCAAGGGCATCCTCGCCGCGGACGAGAGCACGGGGACGCTGACCAAGCGCCTGGAGGCGCAGGGCATCGAATCCACCGTCGAGAGCCGCCGGCGCTACCGCGAGCTGCTGCTGCTCGCCCCGGGCGTGGAGCGGCACATCAGCGGAGCCATCCTGTACGACGAGACGATCCGCCAGCCCGACTCGGAGGGCTGCCCGTTCCCCGACGCGCTGCTCGACCGCGGCATCATGACCGGCATCAAGGTCGACACGGGCGCCAAGCCGCTCGCCGGAGCGCCGGGTGAGACCGTCACGGAGGGACTGGACGGACTGAGGGAGCGCCTGGCCGAGTACCGCGAGCTCGGCGCGCGGTTCGCCAAGTGGCGGGCGGTCATCTCCATCGGCGATCGCGGACCGGGCGGGCATGCGTGGTCGCCAACGCCCATGCCCTGGCTCGCTACGCGGCGCTCTGCCAGGAGTCGGGGATCGTGCCGATCGTCGAGCCCGAGGTGCTCAGGGACGGCGAGCACTCGCTCGAGCGCTGCGCCGAGGTCACCGAGAAGGTGCTGCGCGCGGTGTTCACCGCGCTCGCCGAGCAGGAGATCGTCCTCGAGGGCATGGTGCTCAAGCCGAACATGGTGATGGCCGCCGCGGACCATCACCAGCAGGCGACGGTGGAGCAGGTCGCCTCCGCGACGCTGCACAGCCTGCGCCGGGTGGTGCCCGCCGCGGTGCCCGGCGTGGCCTTTTTGTCGGGCGGCCAGGGCGCCGACCTGGCCACCGCCCACCTGCAGGCGATGGCGAGATGCGGGCCTCACCCGTGGGAGCTCACGTTCTCCTACGGCCGCGCCCTGCAGGACGACGCATTGGCCGCCTGGGGCGGCGTGGAGACCCGCTTCGCCGATGGCCGAGAGGCGCTCCTGCGCCGCGCCCGCGCCAACGGCGCCGCGCGCGACGGTCGCTGGGCCGGCGATCGCGAGCTCGTCGCCTGACCGGCTCTCACCCGCCTCCGCGCTCGCGCATCGCCTTGCGGTCGAAGAGGCGTGAGGACGGCGGTGAGGACTCCGGGCGAGACCCTGTTCGCCGACGGTGACACGTGATCAGCTCCAGGACGACGGACGGGGCCCCGTGGCAGCCGGCGTCCGTCCGATCGGCGGACGGCGCGTCGTGGGATTGGTCACTGCGGCGTGTCCTCCGGGCCCACGTCCTGGACGTGCTGGGCGAAGGACCATTGGTGGCCTTCAGGATCCTCCGTCCCGTAGGTGCGGTCGCCGTAGAACTGGTCCTCCGGCTCGCGCACGATCCCGGCGTCCGCCGCCCTGACGGTCTCGTGGTGCTCGTTCACGTCCTCCACGTAGACGTAGATGAGCTGCGTCGCGCCGCCCCGGCGCTTGGGGTTCTGATAGTCGGGCCCGGGGTTGCCCATCATCACCACGCCGTCGCCGAGGGTGACTTCGGCGTGGTTGGTCTTGCCGTCCGGTCCCTTCATCCGCATCCGCTCGGTGAAGCCGCACGTGCCCACGAGCCAGTCGAGGGCCGCGTCGACGTCCTCGTAGAGCAGGTACGGAGTGATGCGGGGGAAGCCTTCCGGAGGATTCTGGGCCATGTCCGCTCCTTTCGTCGTCGTGCTGAGCGCCGCAAAAGGCTACGGTGCGCGCTCATGCGAAGCTTCGAGGTGCGCCATGACGATCCGGCGCCACTGGCCCGGGCGGCGGCGATCCGGAGCGCGCGCGAGGGAGATCCCGCCGTGCGCGAGCGCGCGAGGACCCAGACGCCCGCCGAGCGTCTGCGCGAGGGCATGCGCCTCTCGCGGTTCGCAGGCCGCCTTGCCGCCGCGGGCCGCCGGCAACGGTGAGCGGCTTCGCGCCGGAGGAGATCTTCGCGGCGCTCGCAGCGGCAGGCGTCGACTACGTGACTGTCGGCGGCTTCGCCGTCATCGCTCACGGCGTGGTGCGTGCGACGGTCGACGTCGACATCGTCCCCTCGCCTGAGCCGTCCAACGCGCTCCGGATGAGCGAGGCGCTCGTGCGCCTCGATGCGCACCCCGCTGGCGAGCCCGAGCTCGCGGTCACCGCCGACCTGCTCGCCCGCGACGCGAACACGCGCTTCATCTCCTCCGCCGGCCAGATCGACGTGCTTGCTCATGGGCAGTACCGACGTCTGTTCGCCGACCTCCGGGCGCGCGCCGCCACGGTCGACGTCGAGGGAACCCCCGTCATCGTCGCCTCACGCAACGACCTCATCCGCTTGAAGGCGGCAACCGGCCGCGACCGCGACCTGCTCGACATCGGCGACCTGCTCGCGCTGGAAGAGTGAGCCGGCCCGCGCCGCCGGGCGGCTCGAGGCGCTCGTGCGAGCCGCGTGCGAGAAGATCGGCGTCGACCGGCAGGAGGTCGAGCAGGGACTGCCCGAGAGCTCGCGTCAGGCTACGGCCGCCCCGACCGCAGGGGCGTTCGCCGTGATCGGCCTGGGCGTGGCGGTGATCGCCGCGGTTTCGCTAGTGGTCGCGGCGACGACGTGAGGGCCCGCGTACCGGACGCCGTCCTCGGCAATGGAGCTAGCCGGGCTCGAACCGGCGACCTCCTGGGTGCGATCCACCGCAAGCGGGAAATGAGCGGAAGTGACGGGCGAACGAACTACCCGCAAGAGCCGCGTTTTCGGTGCGAGCTCCTCGCCTGACTCCGCCCGGTGATCCGCGGCCGATGTACCTCCCTCGTACCTCGTCCACTTCCCGGCTTCGACCGAACGAGCCACCGCGGGCCAATGGACGCTGCACCTCCCGGGCCGCTGGCCCTGGCAACACGATCTCATCCGCGCTCTCGCCCGCATCCGCGCCCTACCAGCCGCGGCCTGACCGGCAGACCACGCCACGCACGACAACGACGTGGGGCTACGGAGCGTCGTGAATCGTGAAGTCGCCCTGGGTGAGCGGCATCATTGTCGGCGACTGCAGCGGCGCGACGCACTCGGAATTCTGCTCGGACGGCGAGTGCGGGACGAGCGCGAATCCGATTCGGTCGGGCGACTGGCCGTTGTGCGCCTCGCCGTTGTCCTCAAGGAGGATGAGGGTGTCGAAAGCCTCGTTGGCCTCCGGCTTGGCCTGCTGGTTGGGGTAAACGAGCCGTGCCCGGTGGCCGTCGACGACGAGGCAGGTCACCGGGCCCTCCTGCTGGAACGCGGTCGGCGGGCTCCCGAAGTCTCCACCCGCTCGAAAGTGCCCCGTCACCGGATCGCCGCCGATGGCCCCCGTCAGCAGGTCGACGGTGGTTGGACCGCCAAACGCCGCGAAGGCGACGTGCTGCTCACCGGTCGGGCTCGACTTGCCGCCCACCGTCCCGGAGCCGACAGCGGAGTCCCGGGGCGAGCCGCCTGAGGCCTCCGCGACGCCAGGAACGGCGAGCACGGATGACAACGCGACGGCTGCAATGGCGGTCCACGACTTCATCGGTGTCCTCCTCGGTGGTTCAGGTACCAGTCTTGGCAAAGGCCTATACCCGAGTTCCGGAAGCGCAAATCAACGCGCCTCTCGCGCGGCTTTGCCGTGACTCGGGAGAGCCCTGCCGGCATCAAGGCGCTCGAGCGCGGGGATGCTGACCGCTCGCGGAGGATGACCACCTTTGGGGGCGGCCGCCGATGTGCGGCGAGCTACTGCAGCCGGTAGCGCCCCTTGACCTTCTCGCACTTGAGGTGCGCCTTCTTGTAGGCGGACTTCTTCTTCTTGGAGCAGAACTCCCCGCGGTGATAGCTCCCGGGCGAACTCGAAGACTTCGAGCTTGACTTCTTGCTCGACCCACACCCACCGCCCCCGATCGCCGAAGCTGCCGCCAAGACGGCCACACCAGCATGGACGCTACGTCGCATGAGAAACCCTCCTCTCGTGGCACCCGCAACAGACGGGCGTCGGAAGGTGGTTGCTTCGACACGATGACGGCTCATCCTCTTCGATCGAGAGGAGAGGCCTTCGACCCGTCACCTCGTACCTCGGCCACTGGCCGGCTGCGACCGAACCAACGCGTCAGCACTGTCAGGCCGCCAGGAGAGCGGCTCGTCGTTCGGGTTGCGGGCGTCGTCCCATCCCGGCAGTTTTCACGTAACTTCCGGTACGGTAACGTTTCCTTGGCGTGAGAGTCGTGTTCATCCATGGAGCGTTCTCCCGCGACGGGGGGTGGTGGTGGGCGCCAACCGCCGCGCTCCTGGCTCGCAGCGGGATCACGAGCACAGCGGTGGCGCTGCCCTCCTGCGGAGAGACGGGCATCGCACCGACTGCTGCCGGCCCGGGCCTTGACGACGACGCCGCAGCAACGACCGCGGTGCTGAACGAGGGTGGGCCGGCGATCGTCGTCGCCCACTCCTACGGCGGGATGGTCGCCTCCCAGGCCGGCGAGCATCGAGCGGTCCGTGGCCTGGTGTACATCAGCTCGTTTCTCCCAACCGTCGGCGAGAGCCTCGCCACCCTGAGCAGCGGCGCTCCCATTCCCGTCCCAGTCACGCCGCATGCTGACGGGTCGGTCAGCGTCAACGCTGACGACCCGGCCGCATTCGACGCTCGATTCCTGCACGACGTCGCCGACCCCGACCTCGTGACCGGCGCCCATGACCGCCTGTGCGCGCAATCTTCTCTCGTCTTCGGCGCCGAGACGACCACAGCCGCGTGGGAGCGAGTCCCGTCCACCTACCTGGTCTGCGCCGAGGACCGCAGCACCGATCCTGACCTTCAGCGCACCCACGCCGCCAGGGCCAGCACCATCCGCGAGCTTCCGGCCGCACACTTCCCGATGCTCTCGCGCCCCGGCCTCCTCGCGGCCTGCATCGAAGAGATCGCACCCCGCGCTTTAGACAGCACGCCGTGAGCCCAACGTTAACGGAGCCCTCATACGTCCCCCCAGGTCGAGAGACTCTGTTCTATCAGCGGGCGCCGGGGCGCGTGGCACGATCAACGGGATGGCTCGCCCGACGAAGCTCACCCCGGACGTCCGGGATCGCATCGCCACGATGATCCGGGCCGGCGCTTACGCCGAGCAGGCTGCCCGCGCCGCCGGCATCGCCCCGTCGACCTACTACTCGTGGATAACCCGGCGACCAAGGGACCGCGGATGGGCCTCAACCCTGCCCGCGATAGGTCCCGAACGACCAGGCGTGGCCGTCGGGATCACGCAGCGAGCAGTGGCGCCCGCCGTAGTCGGCATTGTGCGGCGCGAGCACGGATTCGGCGCCGGCCGCTACGGCGCGAGCGTGGATCGCGTCGATCTCGGCGTCGTCATCGACCACCCAGTACATGGACGCGCCGCCGATCGCTTGAGAGACGCCCTCCTTGCGTGGCGTGCCTGCCATCACGCGTCCGTCGCCGAGCCGCAGCTCGGCGTGGTCGATCACGTCGGTCGCGTCCTCTGGGTAGATCGCGAGCAGTTCCATGCCGAACGCCTCGATCCAGAAATCGATTGTCTTGCGCGACGACACGCGCGTGGTGGGGATAACGAATGTGGTCATGCGATCGATCGTACGCCGCCCAACCAAGACGGTCTTGAAAAAATGTGACCTACGGCGTTGGCTCTGCGCGCGCGACGCTTGCGGCACGCCCGCCATCGCCAAGAACTCGCGGTTGAAGTGCGGCTGGTCGGCATACCCGCACGCGAACGCGATGTCGCCCGGCTCATCACCGGCGACCAGCATCGCCATCGCGTGCCCGAAGCGCAGCACCCGTGCGTAGGCCTTCGGCGTCATCCCGATCTCGTCCTTGAAGCGGCGGGAGAGATGTCGCCGAGAGCACCCGAGCTCGGTCACGAGCTTGTCGATCCGTACGTCGCCGCCAGCATCGACGAGCCGCCGCCACGCCCACCGATGTCGGCGGAGATCGGCGCGGCCAGCGACAGGCACTCGAGCAGGAACGCGTCGAGTACGCGGAAGCGACGAGCACCACGCGTTCCATGCCGCTGAACGGGAACGGCAACGCCGTTCACGTCACCAATGCCGAGCTTGACGGCACCCAGGCGCCGAGCACGGTCGGTCCGCTTACCTCGACCGGCGGTCGGGTCTTCGCCGCTAGCGGGGTGATGACGGTGAACGGCGCGGCGACGTTTGATCCGAATAGCGAGGCGGACTTCGCGCCGCCCTCGGTGAGTTCTATCTGCGCAAGGTCTACGAGCGGCTGCGACTTGGTGCATGGAGGTACCTCTCTCATACCTCAAGCGCGCGCCTCGCGCCGGGCGGGCTGGCACGATCCATAGCATGGCCCGCCCGACGAAGCTCACCCCGGACGTGCGCGATCGGATCGCCACGATGATCCAGGCCGGCGCCTACGCCGAGCAGGCCGCCCGCGCCGCCGGGATCTCCGCGTCCTCTTATTACTCATGGATGGAGCGCGGCGAGCGCGGCGAGCGCCCGTTCTCGGAGTTTTCGGAGACCATAAAAACGGCCGAGGCCGTGGCCGAGCAAGAGCGCGTCTCGCGTATCCAGGAGGCCGCCGATGCCGGTACCTGGCAGGCCGCGGCGTGGTGGCTTGAGCGGCGCTTCCCGGGCCGCTGGGGCCGCCGGAACCCAGAGCCGCCCGCGACCGCGCCCGGTCCGAGCGCCGAGGAGCTTGACGCCGAGGTAGAGCGGCTCCTCGAACAGGCCGCGGCGGCCGGGGCGGTCATCCAAAGTCGAGCATGAGCGCGGTGAAGGGTCCCTCGTCGGGGACGCCGCGCGTGCCCCCGCCGCGCGTGCCGGTACCCTTGCTGGGTCGCCCTCCTTGCGACTCTTTGACGCCCGTCCCCTCCACGCTGAGGGGGCGGGCGTTGGCCTTTCTGTCCGCCGGGTAAGCAAGGATGCGTGATGTAGTTCGACCGCTCCGGCGGCCGAGGCCAACAGCACAAAGAACAAGGAGAGGCGCATGGACGCGTCACCCTCTCAAGGGCCACACGATGGCTCCCCCACCCCGGTAGGTCGGCCCTATTTCACCGCGAACGGCTGGGACTGCGACGAGTTGCAGCCAGACGGGTCGATCAAGGCGGTGAAGGTAGAGGAGGACCCGGAGGCCGTTCGCCGCCGGCAGCGGATGCACGCTGAGATGCATCGGTGCGGGTTCGGCGACCCGGACGCTACGCCGGCGCAGCGTCTTCGCCTCGCGATGCATCACCGTGTATGGCTTCAGAACCAGCGCGAGGACCAGCTCGGACGGGTTCGTCCGTCTCAGCGTGACGTTCGCCTGACGCGCGGCGGCGGACGCCGAGGGCGTCGGCCGGTGAGCAGGACCGCGAGCCGCGGCGGCGATAGCGGCGACGACGGCCCAGGCGAACCGCCACCCGGCCGCGGGGGAGCACCGCGGCACGTCAGCTTCGCGCTCGCCGCGTTCCTCGAGGAGCTGGCGTCGTGAGCGCGGCGGAAGTGTCCGAGGACGTCGATCGGGCCGAACATGTACTCGCACAACTGGACGTCCACGGCTGCCCGCCTGAGCCGGTCCCTGGGTCCGTTGACTGCCTCTGGCGGGCGGCGTGCCCGGCGTGCTGCTCGACGTGGGCGAACGGCGCCGAGAAGCCGCTCCGCGTCCGCGAGCTGGGCGTGGGCGGCGATGTCGGGCTGACATGCGGCAACGGCTGCCCGGAGGCCGCGATCCGCGCGGAGCTGCGGCTACCACGCTCGCCCTCGTCTCCGACGGCGACGGGCACGAGAAGACCCCGGACGTGCCCGCCCGGGCCGCACCCGTGGTCAAGCTGCGTCGACTCGACGTCGCCCGGATGCTCACGACCGAGCCCGCGCCGGTTGACTGGCTCATAGAGGGCGTCGCCGCTCGCGGCGCCCTTACGCTGCTCGCCGGCCGGGAGAAGGAAGGAAAGAGCATGATCGCCCTGGCCATCGGCGCGTGCGTGCTCAGCGGAGGCGGGAGCGTGGCCGGGCTCGCGTGCCGCGCCGGCCGGGTGCTCATCGTCGACGCCGAGAACGGCGAATCGGAGGCGCATCGCCGGGTGCGCGCCCTCGGCCTCGACTCCCGTCACGTCGAGAACATCGAGTACGTCGAGCCGCGCGGGTTCGACCTCCGCGGCGACCTACGGGAGCTTGATCGGCTGCTCGAGCGCTCGCGCTCGGACCTGTGCATCCTCGACAGCTTCCGCACCCTGTGGGGCGGCGAGGAGAACAGCTCCGGTGACGTAGCGGGCGCGCTCGACCCGCTCCGCGCCCTTCTCCGGGATCGCGATGTAGCGGGCGTGCTCATCCACCACCTCGGGCGACGCGGCGGCGAGTACCGTGGCTCCTCGGCGATCGGCGCGAGCGTCGAGAACCTGCTCGAGCTGGCGCGGGTCGAGGGCGATCCCGACCGTCGGCGACGCCGCCTACGCAACTCCCGGTGCCGGTTCGAGGAGGAGGCGCCGGACCGCTGGCTGACCATCGAGGCCGACCGGCGCCTCGGCGCGCTCTTCATCGAGGAGGCCGAGCCATACGAGGCTGAAGACGCGCCGCCGTCCGTCCGCGCACCCGTCCGCGCCTCACTCGCCGCACGCCTCCGGGAACGGCTCACGGACACGCCGCAACGTCTCGCCGATCTCTGCCGCGCAGAAGGTCTCGACACGAAGGACGCGAGCGCCCGTCGCGCCCTCGCGGCGCTCGCCGCCGGGGGCGAGGCCGAGCAGGTCGAGAACGGCTGGCGAAGGGTGTCAAGTGTCAGCGCCCCTAGGGGGCGTGACACCCTGACACCTGACACCCCGCCCGGCGAGGCGGCCGGTGCCGACGACGGCTGCCAGGAGGCCACGCCCGAAGAGGAAGCGCTTTTCGCGCGCCTGACCGGGAGGGCCGACCGATGAGGCCGCTCCGCAATCGTGGCCGCGAACGTCGTCTGCTTCTCTCCGCCGAGCGCGACGCGGGACCGTCCGGGTTCGCTGCGCACGCCCTGCGGCGCCTCGAGCTGGGCGAAGTCCTCTACGCGGACCGCTGGGCCGGCGAGGGCATCGACCGACTGCTCGAGGAGCTGCTCGAGGAGGCCGCGGACCTGGGCGGATGGGCGTGCCTGGCGCTCGCGGCACTCGAGGCCGACCCGCCGCCCGTTGCTCGACGGCGCGACGTGGTGGCCTCGGTCGCCTACGCGATAGGGGACGGTGCCCGGGCGCACGCCCGGATAGCCGCCGCCCTTGCCGCCCTCGCCGACGCCGAGGAGGAAGGACGATGAGCGCCCGGTCGCGCCGCAAGGGTGCCCGCGGAGAGCTTGAGATCCTCGAACTGCTCCATGCACGCGGTTGGCCCCGGGCGCACCGGAACTTCGGAAGCGGCTCGGCGGGCGGTGGCGACGTGACCGACGGACCCGCCGGTGTCGTGCTCGAGGTCAAGCGCCACGCCGGCCGGCTCGACCTTCCCGCCGCCATCCGGCAGGCCGAGGCCGCGTGCGGGCCGCATGACCTGCCCGTGGTCGCCCATCGCCGCGACGGCGAGCGGTGGCGGGCGAGCCTCCCGCTCGACGAGCTGCTCGCCCTGCTCGAACTTCGGGAGCGGGCATGAGCGCCGCCCTCGCCGCCGCGCTTCTTGCCGAGCTTGACGATGCCGCCCTCGACACGCTGGCCGAGCGGCTCGCGCCCCGCCTCGCCCACTGGCTGGGGGCATCATCCGGCGGGCCGGCCGGGTACACGGTCGCCACCCTCGCCGCCGAGCTGAGCGTCAGCACGAAGACGGTCCGCGGAGCGATCCACCGCGGGGAGCTGGCCGCCACCCGCTCCGGGCGCTCCTACCTCATCGGCGCCGACGCGGTGCGGGACTGGCTCGACGCCCGCGAACCCTCACGCTCACGCGGCCCCTCACCGGCCCGCAAGAGCACGCCTCGGGCCCCGCTGCGCGACGCGCTGGCCCACCTTGAGGAGTAGACTCCGTGCACACAAACAAAGCGGCCCGGCGGCGCTGGAACGCCCCGGGCCCGGCAACAGGAAAAGAGGTCCTGATGCACGGTGAGCCTACCGGCGTGCCCGCCGAACGGACGGAGCGATGAGCGTCGAGAAGATCGCTCGCGGCGCCCGCGTCACCTTCCGGGTGCGCTGGCGCGAAGGGGCCCGCAACCGCTCCCGCACGTTCGACACTCGCCGGGACGCCAAGCAGTGGGACGTCGAGGTCCGCCGCCGCCAACAGCTCGGCACCCTTCACCTTCTCGACGCCGGCCGCGAGTCTCTCGATGAGTACGTGGCCGGAACGTGGGCGCCGGCCTACGCCGGCCACCTCGCGGTGAAGACCCGCCGCCACTACGTCTCTCTGTACGACCATCACTTGAGCCCGTTCCTGGGCTCCCTGCCGCTGCGCTCGCTCAACGCCGAAACGATCGCGCGCTGGCAGTCCGACCGGCTGGCGCAGGGCACCGGCCCCGTAGCGGTACGTCACGCGCTCGAGCTGCTTGGGTCGATCATGCAACGCGCGTTCGAGGCCGAGCGCGTCCCGACGAACCCGGTGCGGCAGGTTCGCAAGGCGCCCCGTCCACGGCGCGAGGAGGTCCGGCCGCTGGCGCCGGCGCAGGTCGAGGCGATGCGGGCGTTCCTGCTCGCCGGCGGGTCCGAGAACCCGCACCGTGACGCTTGCCTCGTCTCCGTGCTCGCCTACGCCGGCCTGCGACCCGGCGAGGCGCTCGGACTGCGCTGGGGCGACCTGGGCGAGAAGACGATCCTCGTGCAACGGTCGATCTCCGTGGGCGAGGAGGTCGATACGAAGACACGCGCGCATCGCAGCGTGCGACTCCTCGCTCCACTGCGCGCCGACCTTCCCGCCTGGCGCCTCGCCGCCGGGCGCCCGTCCGACTCCGCGCTTGTGTTCCCCGCCGCCGACGGTGGACCGTGGAGCGAGGCCGCCTACCAGTCCTGGCGCCGGCGTGCGTTCGGTCGCGCGCTCGCGGCGGCCGGGATCGACGGTGCGCGCCCCTACGACCTCCGGCACTCGTTCGCGTCGCTCCTACTGCACGAGGGACGGAACGTGATCTACGTGGCGCGCCAGCTCGGCCATGACGCCCGCCTCACCCTCTCCCGCTACGGGCACGTCATGGAAGCACTCGAGGACGCGCCGATGCAGCCGGCCGAGGACGCGATTCGGACCGCGCGGGAGGCGCAGGTACCTCTCTCGTACCTCACGGCCGCCACGGCACCCGCTGGCTAGTTGCGCGCCGGTCGAGAACCCACGCGTTTGCAGGGTTTTCCGAGAGTGGAGCTAGCCGGGCTCGAACCGGCGACCTCCTGGGTGCGATAGGGCAAGCCTTGGGACCTCGCAACAACACCGAGTCCCTCGCTTTGCGGCCCATTCGCGCCTTCCGGGTTCGTTTACGAGGAGGCGCTTCCCTGTCGCTTAGGCGCGGATCACCGCCGATTTGGGCACTCAGGAACCGGAGTGCCCAAACGATGCGCTGCCAACGCCGGAGATCACTGCGATCTGTGCTCAAGGCCGGGGTCATCGAAATCGAACGTGCTCGCGGGGGCATCCGGCCCCGGTAGAAGCGAGGCAGTACTCACGGTTCATCTCGGCCGGCAAAGGCGATAACTGCTACCCGCCACCTGGTGATCTTCCGCGGTGACCAGCGCGGTCGGCCGAGGCAAGCACTACCTCGCGAGCTCCGACCTTACGCGGAGGGATCTCAGATTCTGAACGCGCGACGGACTCGAGCCCCCCTCGTGTCGACGGTGACCGGTCACGGCGATGGACATCAGCAGACCCACCAGCTCGCGGAGCAGCTCGAGTTCTAAGGAGGCGAACCAGGTTGCGGAACTCCCAGGTGGGGGATCGAGTCGCGCCCGCGTTCGACTGGGTTCGTCGCTCGGTTCCGCCCGAGAGGGTCCTGGTGTCCTAGCCTGCAAGCTAGCGCTCAACGTCCGCGAGGAGGTGCTCTCGCTTCGCGGCGCGGTGGGCCAGATCTCGCCAAGTACCGATGGCCGGCGCATCAGTATGCCGTGCAATCATCTCCCAGCTACGGATCTCGCCAAGCTCCTCGAGTCGGGAGCGAAGTCGGAGTTGGTCTGCCTTTCGCTCGTAGAGGAGCACCGCGAGCAGGTCCTCGCCAGACTCCAGGCCGAAGACCTCTGTGACACCGGCAACTCGGTCGAGACCGCGAAAGGCGCCGGGGTGGTTGCTCCGGACGCGGACAATCGCCGTGAAGAAGTCGAAAGCGTCCGTGTCAACGCGGACTGAGGCCGTATGGCCACTTCGGGTTTCGGGAAGCGCGACAGTCGCGCGGACGTTGCGGAAGCTTTACGGACTGCGTTCTCGCCGACCTTGATTCGTAGGACGTTGCTCGCGTAGCTTGCGAGCTCGGCAGTGGTCTTCCCCTCGAGTCGGGAGGCGACGTGGGCGAAGAGCGCCGTGTCGGACTCGGCTTGAGGACGGGTTCCGACCGACGTTCGGGACATACTGCCGGCAATAACTACCAGACTTGGTAATAAAGCGCATGATCCGTCACCTCGTTCGGCTGCTTCGCCATCGGAACCCACCCTCCAGGGAGGCTCGCCGTCAACTCGACGGCGAGTTGACGCCGCAGCTTGGCAGGGTGCTCTCGGCGGGCGACGTCCCCGTACTGAATGTCTATCTAGCCGGCCGGTTCGCTCGTCGTGAAGAGCTACGCCTCGCCGCGACGGACCTGGCTGAACTTGGCTGCAACGTCACCAGCCGCTGGCTCTTCGTCGACGCCTCCATTCCAGGCGGCGTTCTTGTTGGAAGGGGGAGGGCGGCAGAGATCGCGCGGATGGACTTCGAGGACGTCAAGAAGGCTGACGTCTGTATCGCCTTCACGGAGCCCGTGGACGGTCCTCAGGGCCGGGGAGGGCGACACACAGAGCTCGGGATCGCTCTGGCCCTCGGCCATCGGATCTTGATTGTGGGCCCCCGAGAGCACGTCTTTCACTGTCATGCGGGGATCGAGCATTGCTCGGATTGGTCCGAGGCTCGAGCCCACCTTGCCCGCATGTCAGCTCAACGCGAGCTCGCCGCCGCGTAGCAACTGCCAGAGCGTGACGCACGCCGTTGAGAACTAGCGTGCGTCAACATGAGCGTGTGGCGCAGGATGTTCAGCGGTCGGAGTTCGCGGCGGAGCTCTCAGGGCGAGTGGCAGAAAGCCACTTCGCTCGGGTGTACGAGGGAAGGCCGCCAAGCCGGGAGGTCGTGCGTACCGAGCATTTCATCGCTCTGGTCGATCTTGCACCGTTGACGCTCGGCCATATGCTGGTCGTCCCTCGGCGGGAGGTGCCGTCGTTCGCGGTGCTTCCCGAGGAAGCTTGGCGCGAGTGGAAACATCTCAGGGCGCGTCTCGTCGAGACGCTGAGTGAGCGGTGGACGCACCCGATTCAGTTCGAGCATGGCTCGACTCATGCGATGCGTGGGAGCGCGTGCGTCACTCATGCTCATCTTCAGTTTCTTCCCGCCGAGCTTGACCTCGCTGAAGAGATGCGCAGGGATGGATTGGTCGTTTTCGACGTATCCGACCAGAGAGACCTGGTGCCACTCGCTCGCGGTCAGGAGCGCCCGTACTTCTTCGTGGAAACCTCCGACGGTCGAGCGCACTCCGCTTGGGCAGACGAGCCCATAATGCGGAGCCAGTACTTGCGGCGAACTGCCGCTCGCGCACTCGGGCTTCCCGACCCGGATTGGGACTGGGAGGCTGTCGTGCGACGCGATCTGCTTCGCGCTACGGTCGCAGAGCTCTCGGCGCGGTCCCTTCATGTCTGACTTCTCTGAAGTCATCACGATCGATGGGCCTACCGGGGCCGGCAAGACGACCCTAGGCCACTGGCTTGCGGATCTGTTCGCGTGCGAGTACCTCGAGTCCGGCTATCTCTATCGCGCCGCAACTCGCCAGGCGATTGCCGAAGGGGTCGACAGGAACTCATGGGATGGCGAGCTCCTCACCGGACTTCATGTGCGCCCACGCACGCCGTCGCCGGGTGGACACGATCAGGAGGTGTGCTTCGGAGCCCGGAGGCCGACCCTAGAGGACGACCTGTTCGCGAAGGAAGTCGACGAGCTCGTCGCTCGGGTCGCGGCGGTCCCGGCGGTCCGGCGCTCAGTGCGCGACATCGTTCGCGATATTGCGCATCGACGAAAGATGGTCATCTCGGGCCGAGATGCCGGAACTCAGATTGTTCCCGAAGCGCGACACAAGCTCTTCCTCCTCGCTACGAAAGAAGTCCGCATCGCCCGGGTGCGAGGCCGGGATGGAGAGCCGCAAGCACTCCCTGACGAGTCGCCGCGCGGACCCGAGCGAGGAGCCGCGACGTCACGGCAGGAACTAGAGTCGCAGCTGCTCAGCTCACAGCTTCAGCCGGCACAGGATGCTCTCGTGATCGAAACCTCCGCGACGACGATCGACGCCGTGAGGGCCAGAGCCCTCCACCACCTCAGACGAGCTTAATGACGCCCCCCAGCGACGAAAAGCAGCGCGTTGCTTCCCTACTCGCCCGCCTGGTTGAAGCCCAGCTACCGGAATGGGAACTCCCGGGCGGAGAGGTCCGAGTCGTGGCCCCGGCCTCCGCTGGTGATGACTGCGCCGTCCTCGACTTCAGCGGCGAGGTCTCACTCGTCTGCGGGTCCGACTACGTACGCGGCGCAAAGTTCGCTCTCTTCGAGCTCGGCCTGATGAGCTATTACGACGTCGGACGTTACCTCGCGGCTGCCAACCTGAGCGATATCGCCGCGATGGGGGCGCAACCCATTGGCCTGCTCAGCGTTGTCCGCTATCCCCCGGAGCTACCGGATGCCGATTTCGACGCTGTACTCGAGGGAATCCGCGACGCCGCTAGCCAACACGGGTGCGCGGTTCTGGGCGGCGACACCGGCGGAGCCGAACGACTCATCCTCTCCGCTTCGGCCCTTGGGATCTGCGAGCGGGGCAAGGCGCTGTTGCGAAGCACCGCCCAGCGAGGGGACCTCGTTTGCCTAACCGGAAGCATTGGAGCGCCTGCGGCCGCGCTCCTCCACTTCGTTCAGCCCGCTGAGGACAGGGCGAAAATCGAGAAGCCCCACGAAGACGATCTGCTTCTCGCCTGGAGGCGGCCTCAGCCACGAGTCGACCAAGGCCGCCTACTCTCGGTTCATGGCTTCGCCAGCGCATGCCAAGACGTCTCCGACGGGCTCCGCGCGACCGTCACCGAACTCGCAGCCGCGAGTGGTGTCCGCATAGTTCTTGACGAGCAGGCAATTCCGATCGACTCGGCGGCGGAGCGGGTGGCGCGTTTAGCTGCTCTCGAACCACTTGCCCTCGCGATGAGTGCCTCTGTGGATTTCGAGCTTCTGTTCACGACTCCCCCGGCACACCTCGAGGCGCTAAAGAAAGCCTTCGCTGAGGCCGCGTTCGACCTCCACGTGATCGGCCGGGCGACCGAAGGCGCGGGGGCTCGCCTCAAGCGACGCGACGGATCGATCACCGAGCTGCCGGGGATCGAATGGCGACACCAGCAGGAAGACGTAACGGCGATGCTCAGAGCCCGGCTCGCACGATCGGAATAGGCCGAGCGAAGCATCCGGGACTGGAAGCCCGACGCCGCTAGTTGGAGACGGTCTGCTTAACTCGCTCGCGCGTGAGCGCGAGGAGCAACGGCTCGGCCGGTGCTGAGACCAAATCACGGCGGAAGCGAGCATCGCGCCAGCGCACCAGGAGCGCGGGACGCGGGACGCGGCGCTGCGTCTCTTGGCGACGCAAGAGCTCAGCGGCAAGATCATCGACACGGCGACTCTTGATCGGGAACATGGCGCGACTATAGATTTTGGCTCGGACGCCAACTGGCTCTGGATAGCGCTCAGCTGTCTTGCCTCGCCCACGCGATCAGAACAGCCATTGCGAGGCTAATCACGACCCCGACGCCGGCTCCAACAGCGCCGCCGGCGGCGCTGTTAGTACTTGCCGCCACTACGGCGAATCCGATCACCGCGGCGACCACCGCGATCCAGCGCATCCGGCCCGTCGCGATCCACGGAGGCAAGAGCAGATGTCGTCGGTGCTCGTCGCTGTATGTGCCGTAGAAGAGATGAAGAAGCTTTGATGCCCACATCTGGTCAACGGTCGCACCCATGCCGGGTCGTCCCTCGAAGTAGTCGTGGTCTTCGATGTTCTCGACAAGATCGCGAACAACGTGAGCGACATAACGGCGAGTCCGCCGCGGACTGCCCGCCTGGAGCAGGAACAGCGCCGCGATGATCTCAGGGTGCAAGAAGACGTAGTCGGTGAAGCGCCCGAAGTTGAAGCCGTGGAAGAGGGGCCGGTGGAGCACGATGCCGGGCTCGCGGCGCTGCCAGGCGATGAGCTCCGACCGGCATCGCGCGATGCCGTCCTGGATGGGCTGAGGGTTCTCGGGATCGCTGTTACGGGGGAGCAGGGCCAGGCCGACCAAGGCAACGAGATCCGGGCGCGTGCGGACCTTCCGCTGGGTACGGAGCTGAGTCGCAAGCCAGAGACGGTGCGCTCGAAGCTCGCCAATGGGCTGTTCGTAGCGGCGTAGGGCATAAAGGACGTACGCGGTCGAGAAGACGTCGCCGTCCGCCTGCGCCGCACCGGCGACCGCTGATGTCGGCGCCCAGAAGGGCTCATCACGCGCAAGGTCGAAGATCTCCGACACGATCGGCGGGCGGTCGGCTGTAGGGACGGAATCGCGCTCGGGCTCGAGGGCCTCCGCCACAAACGCCAGTCGGATGACGTTCTGAAGATCACCCTTATTTACCTTGGGCTGCAGAGCAGAATCGAACTTCGCGCGGTCTCGGGGGAGCAAGCGGAGGCCATCACGAATATGTCGAAGATCCAGGGGCGGGTCGGCTCTCAACGAGAGAGCTCGGACGGCGGCAGCGGTCCCGAAGAGGCCCCACTGATCAGGCGAATAGTGGTCTTCGTCGAGAAACTGTCCCCAGGCCGCGGCGCCCCCAACGTCGACGCGACGCTTTCCGAGCTGCGTGTCAATTGCGGCGCCGGCTTCGAGCGAGCGGGCCGCTAGATCCGCGATCTGCCCCTCTCGCCAGATCATGCGCGCGCTGACCTCGCGCGGATATCTGCTCCTACGGCGTGGTCGTACGGCTCACACGGGGGCGGTGGGAGTGGAAGCATTACAGTCGCCGACCCTACTCCCGGCTAGCGACCGACTTGGGTCCAGCTGAGCCGGCCGTGGCGTATGAGGGCATGTCGTGGCTCGTAAGGGGCCGACCGCCTTCGCGATGAAGTAACGGAGCCAGCACGGCGACGACCTCTGCTGAGAGTTCGCGCCCACGGGTCGGATCGAGTACCGGCCGGGCGCTGGCGCGCAGGGCGGAGTCGGGTCACAGGGAGTGTCGCCGACTCCGCCCTGCTCCGCTACTCCTCGACGTCCCGCAGCGCGTCGCGGATGTAGGCCGAGGTGAATCGGCCCCAGTCGCTGCGCAGGTCGCCGTAGACCGCATCCGGGTCGCTGTGCATGTTCTCGGCCTTGGCGTAGGCCATGAACAGCAGGTCGATCGCCGTCTCGACGCGACGGGCGAGGTCGAGAACCTCTTCGGCCTCGATCTCGCCGGAGTCCTTGTCGGCGAGCTCCTTGAGCGGTAGGTACACGTCCTTGATGAACGGGTGGCGCTGGTTGATCTGCACGATCGCCTTGCTGTTGAGATGTGTGATGTCGAGCATCTCCTTGCCGGGCCAGGAGCGGTCGACGATCGAGATCGGCAGGGCGCGCAGGCGCTCCTTGACCTCGTCGCGCTCCTCCAGGGAGGCATCCTCATCCATCACTTCGTCGAGGAGTCCATCGATGGCGAACGTCTGCTGCTCGTCGGACATGTCGTTGCCGGCGCGCCCTCGGGGCGTGGTCTGCTCGGCGCGATTGACGGCGTCCTGCGCTGCCGTGTGCTCGGGCTTCGTCGCCCGATTCTGTGTCGCGATCTCGGTCCAGTATCGCTTGATCTCCCGGCGTGCGGCCCGCACGGGCTTCTCGAGGAACGACTTGAGCTCCTGTCGCAGCTTGGACACCGGTACGAATCCCCGCTTGACGTTGCGGACCTGGAAGTACTCGTCCAGCGCCGCCGGGAAGCTCACCTCGATGCCGATGAAGCGGTCTTCCGGCTTGACTCCGCCGGGGAGCATCTTGGCGACGAGGTCGTAGTTGATCTCGCGACCCTGGCGCAGGATGCTGATCCGGCCCTCGTTGTCGGGGATGTAGAGGTCAGCGAACTTTTCGCCCGCGCGATCAGCGCGACCGCCCTTGTACCGCTCGCGCCGGAAGACCTCGGGGAGCATCGCGACGGTGACCTGCACTTCGTGGCCGTCGATCGTGAGTGTCGTCTCGTCGAAGACCGTCGATTTCACGTCGCCGAAGCGCTTTTCCACGCGAGGGTTGGGGAGGAGGAAGAGCGGGTCGTGCAGCGCGATCTCGCGATCGTTGAGCTCGATCGTGAGGCCGCCGTCGATGAAGCGTCGGTAGGCGCGACCGAGGAAGCGTGTGAGCTCCTGGAGGCGTTCCTGGTTGGCCTGACCGTAGTTGCCGCCCTCCTCGAGCTTGTCGATCTTTGACCAGATCACCAGGGTGCCCGAGTCAAACGGCTCGCCCTTGGACCCTGTCATGAGCTGAGCGAACTCCTTGGGGTAGTCCTGGATCGGGTTGGATTGGATGAACAGCTGCTCCTGCCGGCTGACCTCGCCGAGATCGAGGTAGGTGTGCAGCAGTTGGTCGCTGCCGGCCGGCTGGGTGTAGATGTCGACCCGGCGGGCGTGGGAGAGGGTCGCGAGCTTGAGACCGACGCCGAAGCGCCCGAGGCCGTCTCGGCTGCCGTAGCGGGTCGAGAACCCGAGCGAGAGGACGTGGGAGAGGATGTCGAGCGGGATGCCGACGCCGTTGTCGGCGAAGGCGATCTTCTCGATGCGCTTGTGCTGCTTGTCCCAGTCGGTGCGGATGCGAACGAGAGTGGCCTTGCCCTCGATCGAGTTGTCGACGACCTCCCCGACGGCGGCGGTGAGGTCGTAGCCGGAGTCTCGGGAGCTCTCAAGTGCCTTGTCGACCTGGACGAGCTCGGCGCGGGTCGTGTCGGTGGGATCGATGGTGGTGGTCATGCGTACTCCTTGTGGTTGTCGCCGAGGGAGCTTTCGAGTCGCCCTCGGCGCGAGGTCGCGAGGGTCGCGCGCAGCTCTTGCGCCGCGCTGACCGAGGCCTTGCAGAACGGGCACGGCACGTGGTGGCCGGCTGGTGCGGCGGGATGGATCAGGTTGCGGGTTTCGCCCTTGAGGGCGTGGTAGGCGGCGCATTCGGCCTCGTAGGCGCGGCGCGCGTCCGCGTGGACGTCGTAGGCGAAGTAGTCGCTGTGGCCGTCTGCGGCGTGTGCGAGCAGTCGGCGCCGTAGGTCTGTGTCGGACCGGCCCACATAGTGCACCTCGTCGGTGACGAGCAGGTAGGTCCCCGTCACGGCCGGCGGAAGCAGTATCCGTACGAGCCACGGCCGCAGGCGGTAGAGCCGCTCGCCGCGAGCGTCGGCGTTCATGCCGCCGCCCACGCAGCCCGAGCCCGCGAGTGGGCGCGGCTGAGGCGCACTTCGGCGGTCTTGGAGCGCACGCCCTCCAGCGCGGCGATGTCGCGTGCGGAGTAGCCCCGTCCGGCGAGGCGCAGATAGCCGCGATCGCGACCCGAGATGCTCGAGCGGTCGAGTGCGTCGTGGACTTCGATGAACTCGTGCGCCGAACGGTCGTCTGTCGTCGGCACGTGAGCGTAGGTCTTGTGGTCCGACTCAGTATCGGGCGGCGCCTCCACAGCGGCGACGAGCGGCACCAGGGTCGCGCGCCGGTGGACTTTGGTGCGCGCACGCGCAACGGCGGAGCCGGCGAGGTGCTTAGGGTCCGCGGAGCGCTCGGGGCTACGGATGAGATCGGCGAGGGCCTCGTCGAGAACATCGCCTTCGTAGGCGCGCTGCTCGCGCAGCGCCCGAACCTGAAGCGCCTCGATGGCGCTGATGACGTTGGTATGCACTTGTTCCCTTCATTGCTGAGGCCGCCATCTAGGTCGGCCTCGGCTTCGTTGTACGAGCAGGCTATCGCGGCTACCGGGCGAGTGCAGAGCGCCTCGTCCGGCCTCCCGGCCTACCTTCGATACTGCGCGAGCAAAACGAATCTTGCATCGCCTTGATGGCGGTGCTCGCGGGAGTCGGGCCGAGTCAGATGTGGCACATGGTGCAGGGCGCGGTGTCGTCCTCTGAGTCGAGGACACCGCCGAGCACTTCTGAGAGCGGCCGGTTCGGCTGGGTCGCCTTCTCTCGGACCATGGCCGCTTCGTGCTGGCGGATGATCTCGTCGCGGCGCACGATCAGCTCGAGCAGGCTCTCGCCCTGAGACCAGGTGAACCGCTGGGCGCTGGCTTTCGACTCGTAGTTGACCTTGTCTTCGTACTCGACGGCCTGCTGAAAGAGGTCGGGGTGCTCCTCGGCGAGGCGGACCCATTCGTACTTGCGCTGAAAGAAGCAAAAGAAGCAGCCTGAACGGGTGCGCCACTCGTAGTAGCTGGGCAGCCCAACGCCGGCGTCGTCGAGGATCTGGAGGATGTCGGCCTTGACGAGGCCGTCCTGCTTGAAGGGGAAGGCGGCGGTGACGTTGGCCCGGCGGGAGATGTAGCCCTCGCGGTCTTCGTCCGCGCGGATACCGATGTAGGTGACGACCTGGTCGTCCCCAATCCACGCTTCGAAGGGCTTGATCTTGAGGTTTTTGGTGCACCAGCGCATCTGCGGGGAGGGCAGCGCGCCGCCGAAGACCCACAGCCAGTGGTCGAAGTCGCGGTCGGCGTTGAGACGCGCGATCGGCTTGCCGAGGACCGTTTCGAGCTGGCGCAGGTAGTCGTAGGTCTCGGGCAGCTCGCGCCCGGTGTCGCAGAAGAAGTACTCCATCTCCGGCACCCGGTCGCGCATGTAGATCGCGAGCGCGGCGGAGTCCTTGCCCCCGGAGAGTCCGAGGACATGGCGGGTGGTGGTGGTCGTCGTCATGCGTGGTCAGCCGATCGGTCGAGGCGGGAGGCTTCGTCTGTTGTAGAGGGGTCGGCCGACAGAAGGCGGCCGGCGAGCGCTCCGAGCAATGCGTCCTCCGGTCGGGACACGGCCCTGCGCTCGAGCTCGGCGAGGGCCGTGCTCAGGACGTCGTCAACGAGGTTATGGGTCTGTGAGTCGGCGGCAACGAGTGCCGCGCGCTCCTGGCCGTCGGGCGCGGTGATCGTGACTCGCCGGGCGTCGAAGCCGCCGCCCTGGGCGGCGTGCATCTCGTGCCAAAGTAGTTCAAGGCGCAGGAACCACTGGGCGCGTTCGGCAGCGAGGGCTTCAAACAAGTCGGTGTCGCGATCGCTCCAGGCGCTGGGAGGCTTGGCGGCAAGGGTCATGGCGATCGCTTCGAGCCAGTCCTCGTCGTCGAGGTTCTCGTCGGCGGCGGTGGCGAGAAACGAGCGCATCTTGGGCTCGATGACTTGCTTGAGCAGCCGCCGACTTCGCGAGCGGAGGTCTTCGCGGAGCGCGCTGCGAGGCCCTTCGACGGCGAAGCCGGCGTACAGGAGATCCCCGACCTGAGCGAGCAGCCGCTCGTACGCAGAGCCAAGCTCGGAGAGCGCGGCGCGGAGTCGCTCGACGAATTCGGTCGCGAGCTGTGCGTCGCTGCTCGAGGAGTCAAGTGAGAAGGGCTGGAGGCCGCACGCGTCGGGAACCGCGGTAAAGAGCAGCTCGTCCGGTTCACGGGCGGCGAGAAGCGCCGAGCAGACATGCTGGGCGGTCGCGCTCGTACGGCGGGTGGTGCGGCTGTACTCGGGCAGTCCGGTGGCGAACGCGATGAGCGGCCGCACCACGGCGAGCGTTGTGGCGTTGCGAAGCCTGTGTGAGGCGGGCCGCTCGTCGGCGATGAGGGTGGTTCGCAGCTGCTCGAAGACGGTGGCGCGTAGACCGACCATGGCCGCTCGCTTGAGCGCGAAGCGCTCCGGGGTCTTGAGCAGGCGTTCGATGTGCGCAGGCTCGATGAGGGGCTGAAAGCTGCCTTCCTGATAGAGGAAGATGTCGTCGGCGCGGTGCTGTAGCGCGGCGACCAAGAGCAGCGGGATCGCTCCGACCTTCATCCCAAAGGGCGGATCGAGCAGCTCTGCGTAGATCGCGTCGACGCCGAGCGGTCGGTCGGTCGCGCCGTCGAGCAACTGCTCCAGGCGCCCCCAGACCTTGGTCAACGGGGTGTCGTCGCGCGGTGCTCCGAACTCCCAGCGGCCGTGGCCGCGGTCGCGATGCAGCCCGGTGTCGTGGAAGACCGCTTCGTACATCGCGCGTTCAGGGCCGTAGCCGTCGATGGCAAGCCGCGGCTCGTGCTCGCGGGTGAAGGCGCGCTCGAGCAGGACGCGTCGCGCCTTCGCGCCTTGTGAGGTGAGCTCTCGCCGGTTGATCATCTCGTTGCGGATCACCGGCGTGTCGGGGTAGCGCTGATCGCAGAGGTCAGACAGAAGCCGCGAGAAGTCAGCGCGCGAGAAGGCACGTGTTTGCTTGCCGCCGGTGAAGAGGCGGACGTCGGCGCGGTGGGGGTTGAACGCCTCGTCGATGCGCTCGGCGAGGGCCGCCTGTAGCGCAGCGACCCGGTGGCGCATCTCGCGTCGTGCGACCGGGTCATTGTCGAGTTCGCCGGCGCTAGAGAGGACGGCGGTCGCGGCGGCAAAGTCGAGCGCGAGAATGCCTACTTCGGGGCCGTACGGCGACCACATGACGATCAGCGGTTCACCGCTGGCGGTGGTGGCGGGCAGGGTGCGCGGCGCCACTCTGTCGGCGAGGACGTAGGTGATCAGGCCGTCAGCGTCGGGGGCGATCGTCTCAATTTCTGCGGTCGGCGGTGCGGTTGCGTAGCGGGCCTCGAAGTAGCGCAGGACGTGCTTTTGTTGACTATGGCGTCGGGCGACTTCCGGACGCAAGGGATAGGCGCGCTCGATGATGGTCAGCAGCCCCGCGTCGGTGCTCTCGAAGGAGAGCCGCTCGCGGGCGGCCGCGACTTGGCCGTAGGTATCGAAGTCTGAGCCCTGCCAGACCCGGTATTCGCCAGCGAAGTCTCGGTAGGTCAGCAGGCTTCGATCGCTGAGGCGGTCAAGGATCGCCCGGATCCCTTGACGTTCCGTCGGGGCGCCGCCCGGCCCTACGAGAGCTTCTTCTATGAGCGCGGCGCTGGCGGTGAGTCGAGCCGTTCCGCTGATGAGGTTGAACAGCCCGACGGTCTTGAGCACGCGCCGCTCGAGTTCATCGAGCGTGCCGGCGTCCTCCATGCGGCCGCGGATTTCGCGCGCGAGCTCGCCGTCGGGTCCGCTGAGCACGTTCGCCGCGCCGTCTGCGAAGAAGTAGTCATAGAGCTCAGACGCTCGGTAGAACGGCGTTGTGGCCTGGTCGAGGTGTTCGCGCTCGAGGAAGCGTGGTAGGGCATGAGGAGCGTCGCTTGTTAAGAAGGCGACCAGGGAGCGGTCGTGTTGGGCGAGCTTGGCGGCGAGCGTCGGTAGCGCCGACGCAACGGTTGGGTGAAGCGGATATGTGGATACGGCGCTGCCGGTTACTTCTGCGGGCAGCTCGACATGCTGGCTCGTGCGGCGCAGGCCGACCTCCGCGGCTGCGCAGGCCTGTTCGAGCTTCTGGAGTGTCGGTGGGGATGCTTCGAGGTGGAGGGCCTCGGCGAGCAGGTTGATGGAGTGCGCGGTGTTGGCGACGAAGGGGATGTCGTCGAAGCGCCCGTGGATCTTTCGCCACTCCTGACGGCGTGTGTCTCGGGAGCCAACCAGGTAGTCCTCGAAGGCGAGGTGGGTGAGTGTGAGCAGCCCGCCGGAGAATGTGGGGCTTGAGGAGAGCCGCTCGGCCAGTCGCTGGAGCAGGTGCAGATCGCCGTCGGCGCTGCGGTCGGCGGCGTATTCGAGGTTCTTGCCGAGCTCATCGACGACGACGAGCACGGGCGCCACGGCGGAGAGCTCGTCGATCACGGCGAGCACCGCCTCGGCCGTGTGCGGACGTTGATGCACCGCAGTCCGTAGGCGATGCACGAGGTCGGGTTTGCGCCCGGGCCCGCTCCAGTAGAGCTCGGCGCCGTGGTGGAGCGCTCGTACCACGGCGGTGGCGATCGGTTCGCGCTCGGCCGAGACGACGGCGAGGATCACGCCGCGACGGTCGATGTCCAGGCGGCGGCGCTCGCGCGCGAGCGTGCCCTCGAGCTGCGAATCCGCGGCCCGTAGGAGCTTGCTGGCTGTGCGCTGGGTTGGGGCTGCCTTGGGGGCGAGCAGCGAGCACAGGAGGTGCGCGAAGGACGACTTGCCCGAGCCGTAGGGGCCCGTGATCGACCAGGCGCGACTGCGTGGGCCGTCTTGTAGGGCGACGGTAATGCGGCGCAGGGCGTCGATGACGTGGGCGCCGGGCGCGTAGCCGGTGAGCACCTGCTGGTCGTGAAGGTCCTCTTCGAGGTTGACCGCTCGGACGCTGCGGTGCCGGACGTCGATCAGCTCGCGCAGCGCGGTCATCTCGGGTGGCCTCGGCGGCGGTAATAATCGTCAAGGACCGTTGCGGCTGCTTCTTCGGGGTGCTCTGGGATCACGAGCTGGCGGTTTCCCGCGGCGTGCGTCAGCGAGATTGGCTCGGCGTGGTGTTCGCTGTGTCGGGCGAGCGCGTCGCCTACGAAGGTTTCGGTTAGCGCGAAGGCTCGGCCGGGGGAGCCGGGGTTTCGCGCGAGTCCGGCAACCCCGATCATTCGCGCCGAGAGGTCCTGACTGGCGTAGTCAAGGCATGTGTAGACGACGATGTCGTCTGGCAGCTGCCGCTTCGGCGCGGTGTTGATCGTCCATTCCCGCTTGGCGCCAGGGATTGGGCGGATGAGACCAAGTTCAGCGAATGGCGAGTCGACGGAGTCCTCGAGCAGATCGCGGCCTTGGGTGACGCTTCCGTACATGCGCAGCAGGCAGCGCATGTCTTTGTCGAGCGACCCATCGACGATGTCGGCGAAGTGCTCGTGCTCGTCGCGGAAGCGGCGCAGGTCCTCGAGCAGGGCGTCCTCGGTGAACTCGGAGGCCCGCGGGGTGTTGAAGATCGCCCACCATGACGGCGCCCGGCACGGTGAGCGCAGGAGCTGCCAGTGCAGCAGCCAGAGCGATCCCGGGTCCTCAAGGTAGGGATCCCAACCATCTTCGCCGAGCAGGCGGCGTCCGAAGTCAGTGGGAACGAAGTTGTTGCGCCGCGTCTTGTCGGGCCGAGGCTCCTCGCGCAGGACCTTGTAGGCCAGGCACCAGTAGCGGATGGCGCGGACCATGTTCTTGCCCACGCCGAGGACGGTGGTGGCGTCGTCGCGCAGAAAGATGCCAGGATCGGCTTTGGCGGCGTCGAAGCCCTTTTTCAGCCAGCCGTAGCGGGGGTGGAAGGTCTCGTGGCGCGCGAAGGCGGCTTGCAGGTCGACAGGAGATGTGGCGATCGTGCTCATCGCGCTCCTACTGGCTGCGCGATCTTGCCGCGAATCCGCGCGACGGCGCTCGCCAGAGCGTCCACGGCGTCGTCGATCTCGGCGGGGGTGGTGAAGCGGCCGAGGCCGAAGCGTGCGGACTGTTCGGCGGCCTGCTCGCTAAGGCCGATCGCCGTCAGGACGTGTGACGGCGTGGGCGTGGCGGCCGAGCAGGCGCTGCCGGTCGAGAAGCACAAGTCGGGGCAGTTGGCGATGAGGGCGTCGGCGTCTACGCCCGGGATGCGCACGTTGCGATTCCCGGGCAGCCGCCCGCCGGCGGGTCCGTTGTGTTCGATGTCGGCGACCTGCTCTCGCAGCCTGGTCTCGAAGCGATCGGCGAGGTCTACCAGCCGGCGGGCTTCACTCGTGCGTTCGGTTGCGGCGATAGCGGCTGCGGCTCCGAGGCCGACGATGCCGGGCGTGTTGAGGGTGCCGCTGCGCAGTCCTCGCTCATGGCCGCCGCCGTCGAGCAGCGGGGTGAGGCGCCGCTGATGCTTCCGGCGGACGTAGAGGGCGCCGGCGCCCTTCGGACCGTAGAGCTTGTGGGCACTGATCGAGAGCAGGTCGATGTTGTCTTGTTCGACGTCGAGTTCGGTCTTGCCCGCGGCCTGCGCGGCGTCGGTGTGCAGGAGGGCTCCGTGGGCGTGTGCGATCTCAGCGATCGCGCCGAGCGGGGGCAGCGTGCCGATCTCGTTGTTCGCGGCGGCTACGGAGACGAGCAGCGTCCGCTCGTCCACGGCGGCGGTGAGCTCGTCGAGATCGGGCTGTCCGTCGCTATCCACGCCGAGGATGTGAAGCTCATAGCCGTTCTGAGCGAGAGTCCGCAGCGGGTCGAGAATGGCGGGGTGCTCTGTGGCGATGGTGACCAGCCCGCGCCGTCCGTCGTCGCTGGTGAGTCCCTTGAGAGCGAGGTTGTTGGCTTCGGTCGCGCCCGAGCAGAACACGATCTCGCGGCGGTCGACGCCGATGAGCTCGGCGACCTGTCGACGCGCGTGTTCGACGGCGTCGCCAGCGACGCGCCCCGACTTGTGCTGGATGCTGGCGGGGTTGGCGAACCGCTCCGAGAAGTAAGGGAGCATCGCGTCCAGTACGCGTGGGTCCACTGGGGTGGTGGCCTGGTAGTCGAGGTAGATCGGCGTCGTCATGGCGTTCTCACCTTCATTCTCGCGGCTGAGCCGGATGCCGCGCTGGGCGCCAGCTCCACCGGGCTTCCGTAGTGGTCGTAGGGCTGTCTGCGCGGAATTCGCCCCTGTCGGGCTGTGGGTTGGGTCCGTAGACGAGCGCGTGCAGCCGCTCCCGCTCCCCGGTGTCGCGGCGCATGAGGTGGGCGTAGACGCGGAGCGTGAACTTGGGGTCGGTGTGCCCGAGCTGAGCCATGACGGAGGCGGGATCCTCGCCGCAGGCGACGAGGAGCGACGCGAAGGTATGGCGCAGCTTGTGGGGAGTCACACCTGGCGGGAGTGGTGGGTGACCGCGTTCGGCGAGCAGCCGGTCGGCGCGGCTGAGCGCAGGGGCGAGCACCCGGTTTCGGAGGTTGTCCTTGTCGCGCAGGTTGCCGGTCGACGTCGGGAACACCAGGTCGTTGGCGCCGGTGCGCCCGGCGGTGGCCTTGTGGGTGGCGAGCTCGTCGCGCAGGACGGGTAGGAGGGTGATCTCGCGGAGTCCGGCTTGGGTCTTGGAGCGTCCGACGTGCAGGCGGCCGTTGGCGAGGTCGAGGTCGCGCCAGCGCAGACGGCAGAGCTCGCCGGCTCGGGGTCCGGCGAACAGCAGTGTGGCGATCGTGGCCCGCCGGCCGGTGGTCTGGGCGTGCGGGCGGTTGTCGAGCTCGGTGGCGGCGTCGAGCAGCGCCTCGATCTGCTGGGCGGTGTCGAGGTGGACGGGGCGGCGCGCGGCGCGCTTGAGCCGTCGGCGCTTGCCGGCAGCAGGGTTCGCGGGGATGTGGCCGTACTCGACGGCGAGCGCGAGGACCATCTGCAGCACTTCGAGCGTCTGGTTGATCGAGGTGACCGAGAGCGGGCGGATCCGCTTGCCCGAGCGGTCGCGTTCAGCGGTGTCGTCGTCGAGGTCGCGTTGGCGCTGCTCGGCTTGAGCGACCTTGTAGCGGCGGTAGTCGTCGACCGCCTCGATGGTGATCTCCGGCAGCCGCCAGTGCGCGAAGTACGGCAGCAGGTGATGGGTGAGGGCGCCTTCGTAGTACTTGAAGGTCGAGGAGGCGATTTCGCCACGACGCCCGGCAAGCCAGTCGGAGGCGAACTGATGGAAGGTCGGCTCACGCGAGAGAGTCTCGGCGAGCCCGGGGGTGGTGGGGCGGTGGCTGCGATCGGGTGGGATCCAGATGCCGCGGCGCACGTCGGCGAGCACGTTGGCGAGCTCGTCGTCGGCCCGCTCCCGGGACCACCCGTCGGCGTGGAAGCCGAGAGTGAGGTAGTGGCGCTGGCCGTAGGCGCGGACCCGCAGGGCGTAGCCGCGGCCGGCGGCCCAGTCGCGCTCGAGCACTTGTCCGGCGGCTTTCGGGGGCATGCGTATTTCTCCCTTCAGGGGGCGACATCGAGGGTGGCCTTGGCAGGCTCAGGAGACCGGGCTCGGGTAGCCTGATCAGCGTGCCGGAGGGCCTTTCTTCGGCGCCGTGGCCGGGGGCGTTGGCGCGCCGCCCGGCCGATCTGTTGAGCGTTTCGGCGACGTTAGCTCTGGTTGGCCCCGGATGGGAAGTAGTTGCGCGGAACCGGCGAGCATCCGCCGTGATCGCCGCCGATCGAAGGGCTGATGCTCGGCCGGTGCGGGGTGCGCGGTCCGGCCGAGGTGGCGGGCGACGAGCGAGGGGTCGAACCGCAGGCGCGGCCGTGAGCCGCGGCCGAGGCGCAGGGCCCCGAGCTCGGCGGCGTGCTGGTAGACCCAGGCGCGCTCGACGCCCCACCACACGGCCACTTCGGCCGCGCTGAGCAGCTGCTGGTGGCCGGCTGGCTCGGGCGGCGGCTCGGTCGGCACGGTGAGCAGCTCGGCGACGCGCTGGGCGATCGCGTCGATCGCGTCGGCGTCGAGCCGAACAAGTGGCGGTTGCGCCGCCGCTCCCTTGACCTCCAGCGGGGCGTGGCCGACCGCGACCGCACGCTCTTGGACGAGAGGCCCGGACTCGAAAGCTTTCTCGTCGACGCCGGCCCTCGCAGACGCCTCAGCGTGGCGGCCGGCGGGAACGGTGCCCGCTTCGTCCTGGATGGCGTTTGGCGTCGTGTCGCGGTGGCCCGCCCAGTGGGTGATGCGGGCTTGCGCGATCGTGACGTAGTCGGGTTCACGTTCGATGCCGAGGAACCGGCGCTTCTCGAGCACGGCGGCGCAGCCGGTGCTGCCCGAGCCGCAGAACGGGTCGAGTACGAGCCCGCCTGCTGGGGTGATGAGTCGCACGAGCCAGCGCATGAGGGTGAGCGGCTTAACGGTGGGGTGCGCGTTGGCCGCCGGTGGGGGTGTCTTGCCGTCGCCGTGGCTGTTGGGAAACAGGTCAAGCCGGCGGCGAGGCAACTCCTCGCAGCCGGCTTCGCGCTCGGCGCGGCTGGCTTTGGGGCAGTAGACGAGCCGGCTGGTGCGCCCGCTCGAGAGCTTGTCGAGCAGCGCGACCGCGCAGTCAGGGGTGCACGTCCCCGCTTCGCAGGCCGGGTCGTGGGAGCTGAGGACGTTGGCCGGCCACTTCTCGTCTTTGTCGGGCAGAACGAGTCGGCAGGCGTCGACGTTCAGGGCGCCAGTCCCGTGCTGGGCGAGGTTGCGCTCGACCGAGCCGGCGGGCTTCTTGCGGGCGAGGAGAATCGGCTCGTAGGCGGGCTTGAGGGCAGTACCGCGTCCCTCCGGGAGGCGGCGTGACTTGGGCATGCCGGTCCCGTAGAGCCAGAGCAGCACGTCACGGATCTCAAGGCCGGCGTCTTCGAGTCCGGTGACCAGGCGGTGGAATGTCCGCGGAGCGCCGAAGGCGACGAGGTGCCCGCCGGGCCTGAGCACTCGCTTGCACTCAGCCGCCCATGCGATCGCCCACCGCTCGAAGGCCTGGCCCGCTGATAGCCGGAGCCCGGTCTCCTCGCGGGCGGTTTGACGGATTGAGCGCCCGTCCCACGCTTGGCCCTGGAAGTCGATGCCGTAGGGCGGGTCGCACACCACCGCATCGATCGATGCTGCGGGCAGGTCAATGAGTGCCTGCAGGCTGTCGGCATGCACGACCGTCCAGCGCCGGGCGGACGCTGTCGAGGCTTCTGTGGCCACGGATCGGCACGGCGGGACGGTGACCGCCACCCTTACCGCTCCTCCCCAGACGCGGCCGTCGTGGGCGCCGTGTCGCCGAGCCAGTCCACGAGCTCGGCCGGATCGTGGAGGGCGACGAAGATCTGCTCGAGCGGACCGTCGGAGACAAGGTCCTCGAGCAGCGCGAACGACACGACCAGCTCGGACGCGCGCTCGACGTGGGGGTCGGCGCGCGAGCGCGATCGTCTGCTCGAGGCGCCGCTCCAGGGCGTCGCGGCGGGCGCCGGCGAGCAGCACGTGCAGCGCCGGGAAGGCCGGGTACTCGCCGCGCCACCCGGGCTGCCGGCGCTGCCCCTCCGGCGGGTCGGGGATGTAGGCATGCAGGCGGGCGTAGCGGCCGAGCTTGGCCGCCAGCGCCGGCACGGGGAGCGTCGCTCGGTCAAGCTCGATAAAGCGCAGGTGCACGCTCGCCTCCCCCTTCGCGTCGCTCTGGAGGTAGGTGAGCAGGGCGTCGGCGATGAGCAGCTCGCCGCGGCGGCGGCCGGGCAGCGCCCCGATCGGGTGCGCGACCTCGTGGCGCCACGCGAAGGCCTCGCATTCATCCCCCCTGGCGCGTGCGGCGTGGACGAAGGCGACGCCGGCGTCGTTGACGGCGAGGGTGTGCTGGCGCAGCGGGCCGGCGGCTTGGGCCGGCGCGATCACCTTGCGACGGATCTCCGCGCGGGTTGGGAGCTGCTCGACGGCGTCCGCGCCGGCCTCGGTGACGTACCACAGCTTGCTCGCGCCGTACGAGCGCACGAACCGCGCCAGCCCATGCAGCTCCAGTTCGCTGAGTAGCCGTTGCGTCCAGCGCCGCGACGTCTGGGGGGTGTGCAGGGCGTGGACCTGGGCGGTGGAGAGCAGCCGGTGCTGGTGCAGGCTCTCGAGGACCTCGACAGCGACCGCGGGCAGCGGCCGCTCCTCGACCCGGAGGGTGCGACTGGTCAGGAGCGCTCCTTCGGTGCGCGACGTGCCACGCGCTGGGTTCGAACGCGCTGCTGCGCGCCGCCCGATTCGGCTTCGTGCTCAGCCCGTTGAGCCGGCCCGGGCGGGCGCTCGAGGTGGCGAAGGATCCTCTTGTCGTGCTCGTCGAGCGCGGCGATCGTCTCGGTGACGGGGTGGCGGCCGCCGTGCTCGGTGATCGCCCGCTCGAGCTCGGGGAGCCCGTCGGGGTGGCGGTGCTCGTGGTGGAGCTCGGCGGCGGGGACGCCGCGGACGAGGAACGGCTTGGTGGTCCGGGCGCCGAGGGTGACCGAGGCGAGGTAGGTGTAGCGCTCGAGCTGGGTGACGGTCTGCGGCGTCGGGTCCCCGCCCCATTCCTTGGCGAGCAGCCCGGCCGCCCTGGCGTTGACGGTGGTGGTGTGCAGGTGTGAGCGGTTGGTGGTCACCGCGTTGAGCGTGGGGTCGGTGAGCCGTTCGGGGTTCTGGTTGAACAGGAACGCCCGCCCGCCGTACTTCGCCGACTGCTCCAGCAGGGCGGGGAGGTTGGGGCCGTCGTAGGTCTGCAGCTCGTCGAGGAACACCCAGAACGCCTTGCGGCGCTCCGGCGGCAGCGCGGCGCGGCCCTTGGCGGCGTGCAGGACGTCGTAGACGAGGAAGTTCGCCACGAGCCGGTCACGGGTGGACCCTGAGCCGGGGCACGCGAGCACGATCAGCCCGCGGTCCATCGCCGTGCGGACGTCGTAGGTGGAGACCGGGGAGCCGAGCAGCGCCGCGACAGGCCGGGCGGCGCGCAGCCGGTCGATGAGGTTCGTCACCGCGGTCACCGCCTCGGCGGGCAGCCTGGGGAAGCGCTGCTCAAAGAACTGCCGCGTCGCTGGCGCGAGGTGCGGCAGGATCGCTGCGCGCCAGTCCTCGTCGGAGAGCAGCGTGGGGAGCTGGAAGATGGTGGGGGCGAGCTCGGGCGGGAGCGCTTGGGAGAGCTCGACGAGTGCTTGGGCGGCTTGGGTGGCGAGGTTCAGCGCGCGGGTGTTGCGCTCGTCCCACTTCAACGCGGAGGCCATCGCGTCGACGACGGCCTCGACCTTGTCAGCGGCCTGGTGGGGTGGGAGGCCGTGGGCGGCGAACAGGTTCCAGGCGGGCTGGGCTTGGTCGGCGCCGCGGTCGGCGAGGTTGATCTCCACCACTCGCTCCCGAACGCCGGGGTCGGTGAGGTAGGTCTTAATCTCGGCGATCGCGTCCGCGTGCGGATCCAGGAACAGTCCGCCGTGCCCGGACCGGGCGAGGTGCACGAACTGCCCGATCGCCGTCTCGGTCTTGCCGTACCGGGAGCGGCCGGCCATGTAGGAGAAGAACGTCTCCGCCACCGGCACCCCGGCCAGCCGCTCCCCCGCAGGGCCGGCGACCCGCCCGAGCGGGATCAATGTCGGTTGCCCGGTGAACGTCGGCAGCTCGGGCGGCGGCGGGGGGATCGCACCGCCGGAGCGCAGCAGGTTGGCCGCGTGGCAGTGGACGGTCGGGGGCTTGAGCAGGCCGGCGATCTCTGACGGCGTCACCAGGCCCCGCCGCGCCGGCCGGAACAGCCCGGTCTCCACACGGCGGTCAAAGCGCCGCCGGCGGCCGGGAAGGTCTGAGCCCACGAACGCCACGCCGGGGATCCGCACCCCGGTGACGCGGAGGTGGTTCTCGGCGGCGAAGGCGTCAAAGCAGCCCAGCAGCGCCTCGAGCAGCACCGGCGGGCGCGCGGCGATCTGCGAGCGGCATTCGAGCAGGACCTGGAGCTCGAGCAGTGGCTCGCCGGTGCCGAGCTTTCCTTGCAGGCCGCGGACCTCGTCGCGGCGCTCGAGCAGCTCCACCGGCGTCGCCCTCCCCCGCCCCGGTGAGCTGCCGGCGAGCAGATCACCCAGGCCCAGGCTCTGACTTCGTGCGTGGGGACCGTCGTGGCGGGCGGCTCGCAGCAGCCGGGCGCGGAGGCGCCGCCGGCGACCGGGTGAGCAGGGCCGTACATCGACGGCGATGCGGGCGGCGTCGCCGAGGTCGAGGCGCAGACGGGCCAGCGCGGCTGCCACCGTCTGTAGCGGGTCAGGGTCCAGCCCGAGCCGGGCGAGCGGGTGGTGGCTGGGGCGGGCGAGCACGAGCTCGGCGCGAGCCACCCTCGACTTCCGGGCGCGGCCGGCGGGCTGCTGCGGGGGGTCGGGGTCGCGCAGCTCGACCTGCTCGTAGGTGCCGAGTGCAGTACGCAGCAGCCCGACCGAGCGAGCCGGAGCTTCGAGCGAGTAGCACAGCCGCCCGGTGGGGTCTGAGTCGATCAGCACGCGCAGTGCGCGGGCGCGCGGGTCAAGCCAGCCGCCGACCGTCGGACGCAGCCGGGCGAGCTGACCGGCGAAGCGAACCACCGCCTCCACCGACGGGTCGAAGTCCTCTGAGGGCAGCAGCACCAGCCGGGTCCGCGAGCCAAGCGTCCGCCGAGTCGCCAGCACACGAGCAGTCCCGAGTCCAGCACCAGCGAGCAGTGCCCCGACCACGAGCAGTGGATGAGCGAGCAGAAGCTCCAGCGGCGACCGGGTTCCCGACCACAGCTGCTGCAGCCATTTGTGAGCGTTGCGCACAGCGACCAGCACAAGGACCGTGACGGCTATGAGTACGAGGGTCACCGCATCCTGCGGACGAGTTGACTTCACGAGCGAGTTCCCTGGGGGGAGTAGATGTCGCCGTGGCCCCAGACCGCCAGACCGCCCAGCAACACTGGAGATCCGGCCACCGGACCCGCGGGCTGAACCGACGCCCGTGACGAGCCCTGCGACGAACCCCAACGCGAACCTCGACGCGAGCCCCGAGACGAACGCCAGCTGATCCGGCTCATCGCAGGCCCTCGGCGACGGCGAGCCCGAGCTGCTTGACGGCTAGCCGGGTCGCGCGGTCCAGGCCGCCGGGCTGGTAGGCGCCGGCGTCGAGCATCATCCGCAACCTCGGGTCGTAGGGGATGCTCACGCGTCGGGCGGGGCGCTGGCGGCGAAACGCGGCCTCGATCAGCCGCCGGTCGACCGCGGCGCCGTCCGGGGCTTGGTTGAGGATCAGCGTGAGGCGGTCCTCTGCGAGCGTGCCACCGAGGTTGTCCAGGGCGTGCAGGACGCGGTCGGCGGTCACCCACTCCGGCGTGGAGACCACGAGCGTCTGGTCGGCCTGGTCGAGCGCGTAGCGCGCGATCGGGTCCGTCAGCCCGGTCCCGAGGTCGAGCAGGATGACCTCGTAGAAGCGGTCGAGGAACGCGACGAGCTGGCGGTAGGAGTCGGCGGTCATCGTCGCCATCACCTCCGCCCGCGATGGCGCGGCGAGCAGGTGCAGGCCGCTCTCCAAAGGGGAGACGAACGGCCGCAGCTCACCCGGCGACACGATCCCGTCCAGGCTCGTGAGGAGGTCGGCGAGCGAGCGGTTGGCGCGGACCGGGTCGGGGGCGAGCGACCCGAGCGTCCCGTAGTCCGGATTGGCGTCGACCGCGATGACCCGCAGTCGCAGCTCGCGGGCGAGGACGTCGCCGGCAAGGAACGTGCAGGTCGTCTTGCCGACCCCGCCCTTGGGGGAGACCACCGCGACGTGGTTGCAGCGCGTCAGCGTCCGGGCGTGGGCGCGCAGGCGCAGATCGAGCTCGGCTTCCTCGCGCTCGGCGGCGCTCGCGGTCCGGCCGTGCAGCCACGCCTCCAGCCGGCCGCCGATGCTGCGCGGCGGGAGCTGCCCGTCGACGAGCTGGTCGCGGTAGACGTCGCCGCGAGCGAGCCGCCGCCCGCGCTCGCCATCGGGGGAGTGGGGCTGGTCAGGCATGCCGACCCCCACCGCTTGTCGTGGTGAAGACGTCGATCCAGCTCGGCGCGAAGTAGGAGCTGCGCGGCTGGTTCTCGGGCTGCCCGAGCGAGGCGGACGTCAGCCAGGAGACGTGCAGGTGCGCCCCGCCGGAGCACGGCACGCAGTGCGCAGGGTCGCCGTGGTTCGGAAAGCCGTTGTAGCCGATGAACCGAAACGGCGGACGCGCACACGCGGGGGCGACGCCGGAGACGGCGCAGCTCTCCCTCCAGCCGATCGCACGTGCGAGCTGGAGGGTGTGGTCCCAGTTGCCGTCGGCGGGGACGAGGTCGGTCGCGGCGCCGAGCGGGTGCTCACCGTCGAGGGAATGGATGGCATAGCAGGCGGTGACCCGCACCTTGAAGCGGCGCGTGAGGTACTCAACGTCGGGGATGATCCGCGCCTCGCACTGGATCGCCGCACCGCCGATCACCGCCGACGCCGGCAGCGCCGCCAGATGGCGAGGGGAGGAGATCCGGCGGACCTGTCCGAGCGACCCGCCCGTGACTGCGGAGGGCCCGGCCTGGCAGCCCGAGCCGCTGGACGTCGGTGTCGGTGTCGGGGCCGGCTGGGCCTGGGATTGTGTGGTGGGGGCGGGGGACCCCTTGCCGTGGAAGCCGTACTGCACGGCGCGGGCCATCACCTCATCGGCGTAGTTCGCCGACGCGTCGCTGCAGGCGCCGTAGTAGCGGCACGCGGCTTGCCGGTAGGCGGCGTAGGTGCCGCCGGTGGGTGGGGCGCTCTTCTGCTGGCGTAGGATGCGCGCGGCGCCGGGGATGGCGTCGGCGGGGTTCATGACGTCCTTGCGCCCGTCCCGGTTGCCGTCGACGCCGTATTGCTGCCATTCGTGCCCGCACGCCGCGACGCAGATCTGCATCGGTCCCGCCGCCCCCGCCGAGTTGACCGTGAAGGTGTCCGGGGCGCGGCCGTGGCCGGTCTCCTGCGCCCCGATCGACGCCAGGAAGGTCCAGTCGATCCGGTAGCGGCGCCCCGCCTGCTGATAGAGA
>JAABUZ0100001954.1_pt1 | contig 36289 bp, 38 predicted proteins | sample 5562091 | NCBI WGS metagenome assembly JAABUZ01 (sample SAMN12813069, study PRJNA571459) | rock metagenome | isolation source: Antarctica rocks | place: Antarctica: Victoria Land, Linnaeus Terrace sud | collected 2015-12-21 | reverse complement strand
AGACATCGGAGATCCATCACCATGTTGAAGTCCGTCACTCGCGCCCTTTCCTTCTGCCTTGTTTCCTCTGCGCTAGCTGCCCACGCACAGTTCTATAAGCTCCACAACGTCGACGTCGGTGTAAACGCGACCAGTCCCTTCACCAAGACGCTCACCAGCAACAACCCTCAGAATGTCCAAGGAACCACCGACACCACGGGCTTTCTCTTCAGCTTCAAGGAGCACCCCGTGTCCTGGGCCGGTGTCGAGTTCAACTACGGATATAACAAGTACTCTCAGCGATTCAGGGGCCCGGCAGGAACCGCGAACGTGAAGTCCTACAATCACGAGGCTACTGCCGCCTATATCTTTCACCCGCACTTTAGAAGGCTGCAGCCCTTCGTAGCTGTGGGTGGCGGTGCGATCGACTTCCTTCCTCAGCAGAACACCGCTTCGAACCAGTGGCGCGGAACTGGCCTGCTTGAGGCCGGACTGGACCTCCCCACTCACAACCCTCACCTCGGCTTCCGCGTTCAGGGACGAGGCCTGTTCTATCGCGCCCCGAACTTCTACGCCTCGTCCGTTTCATCGCGAAGCTGGGTAGTCACCACAGAGCCCTCAGCCGGAGTTTACTGGCGTTTCTAGCCCAGTCATTCGCGCATCGATGATGTACATCCCTCGCTACACCCAACAAAAGGGGGAAGCTCAGCGAGCTTGCCCCTTTTTCTCCTGAAGATGCTTCCCTGTCGCAACTCACCATTACGCCCGGCTCATGTAAGCACCTTCCGCCGTATCCACCCGGATCTTCTCACCCTCATTGATGAAGGGCGGCACCTGAACGACCAGCCCTGTCTCTGTCTTTGCCGGCTTCGTCACGCTGCTCGCGGTTGCCGACTTGATCCCCGGCTCCGTCTGGACAACTGTCATCTCCACGACGCTCGGCAGCTCGATACCCACAGCCTTACCATCGTGGAAGCTCACCCCAATCGACAGATTCGGTAGCAGGAACTCGACCGCGTCGCCAAGAGTGTTCCGTGTCAGCATCGTTTGCTCGTACTTGTCATCCATGAAGTAATACTCGTCCCCATCGTTGTAGAGGAACTCCATCTTCACCTCATCTACGACCACACGGTCGATCGGATCAGGTGAGCGGAAACGCTCCACATACATTGCGCCGGTCCGTATGTTGCGCAGCTTGGCTTGAATAAATGCCCGGAGATTTCCTGGCGTCCTGTGTTCCACCGAGAAAACAAGGTGCAGGTCATCCTTGAACTTGATAACCATGCCCGGGCGCATCTGTGTTGCGGGAATCGACATAAGAGAAGTTCCTTACCTGTGGAGGTCTTTGGTCACGCGGAGCAAAGCGCATCGGCGTCGCCGGAAGCCTGTCCACATCCCAACGATTGTAGCGCAGCTACAGGCGACAGATTTGGCCGCAGCTCCTACCCGCTTCGCTCGCTGCGCTCACCGCCGTCCGAAGATTCTCTTGAAGAACCTGCCTACTCGGTGCGCGATATCCGTAACTCCCGGGGGCGCAGGCGGAGGAGGGGCCGTGACCTCGACCGGAGCAACCGCCTGTGGAAGCTGCACTGCCGGAACGCCTGAGCTCGGCTTGCTGGCAGCGGAAGCTCGGCTTGTACTACCTCGGCCACTGTTACCGGAACCCGAACCACCGGGAGATCCTCCCCCACCCGCGCCAGGAATCGCGGTTCCTGGCGGCCTGGGTTCAGACACAGAATTCGCCGCATTAGCCTCGGCCTTTGTCGCATCCCCTGCCGCCCCGTATGCCATAGTCGCAGACACTTGAGCATGAACCTGTCCAGACGGAGCCTGCGGAACCTGCGCCACTCCCGTCGACGCTAGACCTTGGCTTTGCGCTACCGGAAACGGATGATCCTCGGGCTTCTGTGCCGCTTGGCCACCCGCCCTTGCCGCATCCTTCGGAGCGACCGTCACCCCAGTCTCTGCCAGCGACATCACGGGTGCAGGCGGGCATCCGCATGGTGAGCTTTCCCGGTCCACCACCTCGCGGATGCTGCCATGCTCGAATAACACATGCTGTCCTGGCCCAATCTGGTAAAGCCCGTCCCCGAACTGCTCTACCACCTCAACTGCCGGTGCGGCCGCCCCTCGGCTCTCCACGCATGTGTCCCCGTTGTTTGTCACTCGTATGCGCAAATCCAGGCGGCCCGCGGACTTGGCGCTGATACGTAGATCGGGTGTAATCACCGCGTCGCGCACACCCACAATCGTCTTCAACTCCATCGCCCCGCGATCCAGCGCAAATAGCAGCGGAGCCTTGTCCCCCGCACCCGAGGTGACATGGAGGCTGCTCGTTGCGCAGACCTCCACCCATCCGCCCCGGCTCAAGGCTAGCTCCGCTGTGTGGTCGAGAGCAACGATCGACGCTCCGCCCTGCAGCGTCGCTTCTCCCGCTGTCACCTCAAGCGAGCCAGTGACCGTCGCGTCATGAAGCGCAACCCGGCCAATCGTCTGCTGCCCCTGTGCCATCGCGCACAGCGTTGCCAGTCCAAGCACCAATCTAGTCCAGATCACGCCTCCAGCTTACATCCTCAGGAAGTTCGCGATCATATGCTTCCCGTGCACAGTCAGCACACTCTCCGGATGAAACTGCACGCCTTCAATCGGCAGATCGCGATGTCGGAGCCCCATAATGGTGGTTCCATTCTCATCCAACGTCCGCGCCGAGACTTCCAGCTCCACTGGCAACCCCTCCTCGCTCACTATGAGCGAGTGATATCGGGTGCATGTCATCGCACTCGGGATCCCCTCGAACAGGGTGCGGCCGTCGTGCTCCACCTCGCTGGTCTTTCCGTGCATCAGCTTCGCTGCGCGTACCACGTTGCCGCCGAACGCAGCCCCGATTGCCTGGTGGCCCAGGCAGACACCCAGAATCGGGACCCGGCGTCTCTCGTCCTCCGCTCCCACCCTTGCGAAATGACGTATCAGCTCAATCGAGATCCCCGCGTCTTGCGGCGTACACGGCCCAGGTGAGATCAGAATCCGCTCCGGCCGCATCTCCTCAACGTCCGCCGGCGTCAACTCGTCGTTGCGACGGATTACCATCTCCGCGCCGAGCTCTCCCATGTACTGCACCAAGTTGTACGTGAACGAATCGTAGTTATCGAGAACGAAGACCATTACATGGATTATCTTACGCGCGGTAAACGTGCGTTTGTCTCGTGCGTCGGCACGTGCGCACTCAGGGCATCGTTGCGTCGCGCAGCCCGGCGCGAGGTCACCCTCTGAGCCCGCAGAGCTCAGAAGGCCGTGCTGATGGCCGCTTCCTGAGCTGTGAGAAGTTGACGAATACCGGTCTCGGCAAGGTCCAGCATCTGCGTCAGTTCAGAGCGGGTGTATGAGTCCTTTTCTGCAGTGGCCTGCGTTTCGATGAGACCGCCGGAGGCCAGCATGACCACGTTCATATCAACTGTTGCGCGGGAATCTTCTTCATAACACAAATCAAGGAGAACGCTCCCGTCCACCACGCCAACGGAGGTGGCGGCAATCATCTCTCGGAGAGGAGACATCTTAAGAGTTCCGGCCGCGACAAGCTTGTTCAGCGCGAGCGCGAGGGCAACCGAGGCTCCGGTGATAGCCGCGGTTCGCGTGCCGCCGTCAGCCTGGATGACGTCGCAATCGAGGATGATCGTGCGCTCGCCGAGAGCCTTCATGTCGACGACGGAGCGTAGACTTCGGCCGATGAGGCGCTGGATCTCGTGGGTGCGTCCGCCGACCTTGCCGCGCTCGCTCTCGCGGGCGGTACGGGTGAGGGTGGCACGTGGCAACATGCCATACTCGGCGGTAACCCAGCCGCGGCCGGAGTTGCGAAGCCATCCCGGCACCCCTTGCTCGATCGTTGCATTGCAGAGGACGCGGGTGTTGCCGGCCTCGATGAGGACGGAGCCCTCGGCGGTGCGGACGAAGTCGGGGGTGAGGCGGATAGGGCGGAGTGAGTCGGCGGCGCGGTTATCTGGACGAAAGATGGTAGGGGGTGAAGCAAGTGAAGGCATCCGGAGATTATAGTTGCGCGTACACGAACCGAGCTTTCCCGACTCTGAAGCTCAGTGCAAGCAGGTTGGTATTCCAAAATGGTGAAATTGCTGACAGCCTTTCGCCCGAGAGGTCTGGGCAGAGCATCTGGACAGAGGGGTCTAGTGTTGCGGTAAAACTAAAGGCATCAGGGACCGGAGCTACACACCCATGCACGATATGTCCGACCAAACAATCATCATCTTCTTTCATTCGAGATTCGACATTTCCATGAGTAACGTTTCGACGTTGGGAAGGAGGGCCGGGTGGCGCTTCTGCTTATGCACAGTGGAACGGCATCAGAGGAGGCCTGCGCTAGCGCGGCAAGTGGGACCGTACGGGCCGAAGAGATCAGAACACAAACGAGGCCCGGCATGAGAGCACCGGCGCAGCTGATCGGAGCTTCAGTAGAGATGGACCGGCTGCAAAGGATTATTCAGAAAGTCGCGGGCTCCTCGCACTCTGTGCTGATCCTTGGCGAAAGCGGAAGCGGCAAAGAGACGGTGGCGCGGACGATTCACCTGCACGGACCGCATGCAGCGAAGCCGTTTCTACCGGTTGATTGCGGAACCTTGGCGCCCGGGCTGATGGAAAGCGAACTCTTCGGCCATACTCCGGGCGCCTTTACGAACGCGAATAGAGTTCGTGAAGGTCTGCTGGTGAGCGCCGGTGAGGGAACCGTATTCCTCGACGAGATCACAGAGCTCCCGCTGGATGTTCAGGTCAAGCTGCTGCGAGCTTTGCAAGACCGTGAGGTGCAGCCCGTGGGATCGGCGGAGCGGGTGCCGTTCGTGGCTAGAGTGCTGGCCGCGACCAGTCGGGATCTCTCGGCGATGGTGGAGCAGGGGAGCTTTCGTAGAGATCTGTACTTCCGGCTCAATGTGGTGAGTCTTAGGATCCCGTCCTTGCGCGAGCGGAGAGACGATATCCCGCTGCTCACCAGGTACTTTCTGGGCCGATTGGAGCGGGAACGGGGAGAACCTCTCGTGCTCTCAGAGGAGACTGTCAAGGTTCTGAGCGAGTACGAGTGGCCCGGCAATGTGCGGGAGCTTGAGAATGCGGTGGAGCTTCTGGCCGCGTTGAGCACTGGGCAGGAGTTGGAGGAGGCCAATCTGCCCACGCAGTTGAAGAACTTTCGCCGAAGCAAGAAGGAGGCCGAGGTTGCCCATCAGAACGCGCTTTTGCGGGAGAAGGGACTTCCAAATGGGGTGAGTGGGGTCACCCCGATTGCCGAGATGGAGAAGCAGGCCATACTTCGCACGATCCGGAAGCTGAATGGGGATAAGTTGATGGCTGCCCGGTTGCTCGGCATTGGGAAGACGACCCTCTACCGGAAGCTGAAGGAGTACGGCATCGACACCGAGTGACAGGAGAGCACAGGGGCATCCCTTACAGCGCTGGGCAGAGGCCGGCGGTGTCCCCGAGACCTCGGCGAGTTGGAGCTCGATGCAGCACCGGACGAGAAGGCATAGGATTTCTATGCGGGTGCTGCATAAGCAGTTCGGGTTAGTGGCTGGCGCTGGGAGGATTCGATGAGATGTACTCATTTGGGAGAGATACGAAAGGTGAGCCCGTCGGCGGATGGGTGTGAGGATTGTCTGCGGGAGGGGTCGGAGTGGGTGCATCTGCGGATGTGCCTGGAGTGCGGGCATATGGGCTGCTGCGACTCCTCTCCGAGGAAGCATGCGACGAAGCATTTCCACACGACAAAGCACCCCATCATGCGATCGGCTGAGACGGGTGAAAGCTGGGGGTGGTGCTACGTCGACGAGGTGATGCTGGACGGTGTGTAAGAGGCGATCGGGAGAGCAAGGTCCGGTGGCTCCCCCTCCCCTCCTGTTTCTTGTCAAAGTCTTCGAAACAGATAGTTTAGGCTCGGACTTCCATAAACAATGTAGGGATTTGGAGAACGGAAGCCCGGAGTGGATCTGTCGGGCTTTGCCTTGTGCCTTACGTACTCACTTTCCATTCTATGGAAAGTGACACAGGGTTTGCGCCATGGTTTGACCTGCCTGGGAGCAGCAGGGTATTGAGCAACGATGCCACATGGCTGCTTTGCTATGCTGGGCTGAGTTCACTTGAGAGGTTTTGAAGATTATGGCAGAGGAAGCAGTCAAGATTACAGTGCGTCCGAACGGACCTTTTCGGGTGGAGGGTCCGATATCGCTGGTGGATGTCAATGGGGTGGAGTGGGACTTGACGGGGAAGCCGGCGATCTCCTTGTGTCGGTGCGGGCTCTCGTCGAAGCGGCCGTTTTGCGATGGAACGCATGGACGCGAGGGGTGGAAGTGCGATGCGAATCCCATTCCGGTTGAGCCGGTTGCGATCGGCTGAATTGCGTTCCCTAACGATGATGATCCGCCCCCGATGCTGGGGCGGATGTCATTTGCGTGTGACTTCTCGAACATGGAACAACTCGAGATCGAGGTACCTTTTGAAGGCACGCTGGCCGTTGGTATGGATGGTTGCAGTCATCGCGCTCGGAGCGGGGGCGACAGGTTTTGGTCAGGATGCCACCAAACCGACAGGGACGCCCCCATTGCCGGATGCGGATGGGACCGCGGTCGTGGGGCTTTACACAGATGTGAACGAACCGGACCAGGTGACCTCGGTCTATCGCGAGCACGGCCATGTCTTTGAAGAGGGTGACCGAACTCCCCGCGCCGAGCTGTTTGCCAAGTCGCCGTTACAGTTCGTTACGGAGGGTTCGCAGGTTTTCGACTTCGTGCGGGACGCGAGCGGCACGGTGACCGGATTGAGGGTAAGGGGAGAGAAGGATTCAGACGACGTCCATACGTTGACCCGAACCAAGCAGGGGGAGCAGCGGATCAACCATTTCCGGGGGTACACCCGGCAGGAGGTAATGATTCCGGTGCGGGACGGGGTGAAGCTGCATGCGGTGGTTCTGAGGCCAATGGGATCGGAAAAGGGAGGGGAACGGCTGCCTATCCTGATGGAGCGGACCCCCTATGGTGTGGACGGAAGCACGTCGGACAAGGTGAACGGGGCTAAACCGGAGCTGGCTGCAAGCGGATACATCTTTGTGTACGCGGACATCCGGGGCAGGTATGGCTCGGGAGGGCAGTTTGTCATGAACCGTCCCGTTGTCGATCACAAGGACAAGAAGAGTGTCGACGAGACCACGGACACGCGGGACACAATCGACTGGCTGCTGAAGAACCTGCCGAACAACAGCGGCAAAGTGGGTGTGCTGGGGGTGTCGTACCCGGGGTTCCTGGCGATTATGGCGGGAATTGAGGCGCATCCGGCGGTAAAGGCGATCTCGCCCCAGGCGCCGATGACCGATATCTGGATGGGCGACGATTTCTTTCATAACGGGGCGTTCCGAGAGACCTATGGCTTCGATTATGTCCAGCAGCTCGAAGGGCAAAAGACGGATGTACGTGTTGACACGAAGGAGGACACGTACAACTTCTTTCTACAGAACGTGAACTTCGAAGGAGCAGCGAAGCAGGCCAAGATTACTGGTCTGCCGACTGCCAAGGTGTTTCTGGAGCAGCCGACCTATACGAAGTTCTGGCAGGCTATGGCGGTCGAGAGACACCTGACCAAGGTAGAGGTGCCCACCCTGGAGGTTGGGGGGTGGTGGGATCAGGAGGACATGTGGGGTCCGCAGGCGGAGTACGAGACGCTGAAGCCGCATGATGCCAAGCATGAGGTGTTTCTGGTTCTGGGACCGTGGAACCACGGTGGATGGGCGGGAACGACGCGGCATCTTGGGGCGCTTGACCTCCGTGCGGCGACGGGGGATGAGTATCGGAAGACCATCGAGGCGCCGTTCTTTGAGTTTTACCTCAAGGGCAAGCCGGGGTTCGATCTGAAGGACACGGCCAGCTTCCGGACCGGCGAGAACCGGTGGGAGCGGTATGCGGCATGGCCACCCAAGGTCGGGATTCAGGCCGAGAAGCTTTACCTGATGCCCGAGAAGAAGGCCGACTTCCGCGTGCCGGTGGGATCCTACGAGACGACCGCGGCGGCGTACGTAGCCGATCCGGCAGATCCGGTCCCGTACCGCAGCCGGCCTATCCAGGCGACGTATGGTGAGGGTTCGAAGTGGCGGACGTGGCTGGTCGAGGATCAGAGGTTTGTGAGCGCACGGAAAGATCTGGCGAATTTCTCAACACCGGCTCTCGACCATGACATAACCGTGACCGGCGATGTGGTGGCGGATCTGTTCGCGGCGACGACGGGAACGGATGCGGACTGGGTGGTGAAGCTGATCGATGTCTATCCCGATGATGCACCGGCACCGATGGCAGGCTACCAGCTGATGATTGCGGACGAGATCCTGCGTGGACGGTACCGCAAGAGCTTTGAGCAGCCGGAGCCGGTGAAGCCCGGCGAGGTGAATGAATATAAGTGGAGCCTCCATGGTGCGGACCATACCTTTCTGAAAGGCCACCGGATTATGGTGGAGGTGCAGTCGAGCTGGTTTCCGCTTTATGACCGCAACCCGCAGACGTATGTCGACAACATCATGAAGGCGCCTACGGAGGCGTACAAGGCAGAGACGGTGTCCATCTACGGATCACCGAAGTATCCGTCGCACCTGGAGCTGCCGTTGATGTCAGGGACAGGGGAGCAGACCGCCGCGCGATGAGCATAAAGACGATCAGCAGCAGGGAGGTCTATCGCAATCCTTGGGCGAGTGTGCGCGAGGATGTGATCGAGCGATCGAATAGGGCGCGCGGGATCTATGGGGTGATGGACAAGACGCCCGCCTCGATCATCATTCCGCTGGAGAAGACGCCAGAGGGCGACTTCGTGACGCTGGTGCGGCAGTTTCGATACACGGTGCAGGGGACGTACTTCGAGCTGCCGCAGGGTGGGTGGGAGACGGCGGAGGTCGATATCGAGGAGATGGCGCGAGGGGAGCTGCGGGAGGAGACGGGGCTGACCGCAGAGCGGATGACCTCGCTTGGCTGGCTCTGGATTGCGTATGGGGCGATGCGGCAGGAGCACCACATCTTTCTGGCGGAGGGGCTGACCAAGGGTCCGGCGCAGCGGGACCCGGAGGAGCATGACATGACGGTGCATCGGGTGTGGGTGGAAGAGTTTGAGCAGATGCTGCTGGATGGGCGGGTGATGGACAACTGCACGGTCGCTGCGTGGGGGATGTACCTGGTTTGGACGAAGCAGCAGATGCGGGAGAGAGCCGCAGCCCGTCTTGAGTAGCTCTGTGAAGCTGTCACGCCAGAGTCTGGAGGTCTCGCGGCGTGCCCATTATTCCAGGAGTTCTATGCGGCCCCGAGTTGCTGGAAGATCCCGAGCTGGTCGGAGCTGCCCCAGCGCTCGACCATCCTGGCATCGGAGTTGAAGCGTGATATCTGGAGGCCGCGGGCGCGGATCCTGCGGCCGGTCGCGGGGATGCCGAAGAACTCACCGCGGTGGGTGCCGGTTATGATGTAGGCAAAGGCCACATTCTCGTCGTCAGCGACCACATGTTCTACGTCGACGGCGAAGTCTGGAAACGCTGAGATCATCTGTCTGAAGAGAGCGATATAACCTTGTGGACCTCGGGCCTGTCCGGGGGCGGGATCGTGGTCGACACAGTCCTGGGCGACCAAGTCGTTGATCTCGTCGAGGTTATTTGCGTTGACAGCTTTTCCGAAGCGTTCCTGTGCGGCGATGTTTTCGGCTTTACTCATTCGCAGTTAGATGCTCGTCGGAAGCACTCAGGGCCCAGCGTCCCGAGGCGAAGTTTTGATCAGGAGAAGGAGCTATCGTCTCCACCCCCGGAGTCGAAGGAGCTGTCGTCGCCGGAATCGAACGAGCTGTCGTCAGATCCGGAGTCGAGCGAGCTATCGTCGGAGCTGCCGTAGTCGCTGCCGGTGTCGTCGGCGCTGCCTCCGGCGAACTGGTCTCCGGAGCTGTCTCCGCGACGGTCTTCGATGTCGGGGGAGAGCCCTCCGTTACCGGTATCGCGACCGCTATCGCCATAGTAGTTGTTGACGACCTCTTCCCGAGGAGCGCCACCTCCTCCGAAGCTGCCAAAGCCCTGCCCGCCGCTGAAGCCACCACCGCCGCCGAAGCCGTGCATCAGCGACTCGATGCCCTGGAAGGCAAGCGCGCCGGCAGCGACTCCGGTGGCAGTCTGCATGGCGCTGCGGAGAAAGCCACCACCACCACCCTGGGGCGCTCCAAATGAAGATGAGGCGCTTTGCGGCTGCGCGGGAGGGTAGCCGGATGACGGAGCATAACCCTGGACGGGGGCGTACTGGGGCGCGGCGTTCTGCTGGGGAGGCGGTGGCGGCGGCGGGGGATCATTGTGACCGAGAAGGCTGCCAAGGAAGCTGGTGGAATGGCGGGGCTGCTCCGGCTGCTGGCGGGCCTGATCCAGCTGAGACTTCAGATCGGTGAGCTGCTTCTGGGCCTGGTCGAGCGCGTACTTTTGGACAAGAACGGTTTGCGCGAGGATGTAGAGCGCGTCCGGATTGCGACCGAGGGACTGGCCGAGGAGCTGCTCGGCGTCCGAGTCCTTCTCCTGGAGCTTGGTCTGCTGGACGCGGTCGATGAGGCCTTGAATCATCTCTTGTTCTTGGGAGGTCATGGCGTTGTCGTTCTCCTTGAAGCGGGCAAATCTGCCCAGACTTCGGATTGAGTGACGTACGGCTTGGCGAAAGGTGTGGTCTGCCTTGCAGCCATACCGTTGGATGCTGCATTCCAACGGGACGAGAGAGCCTTAGTGAACGGTCTTCATCCGGCGGCTCATGAAGTCCATGAGGAGGTAGGAGCCGAGGCGGTCGGGGCTGGTGAAGTAGGCTTTGCCGCGGCACATGGCGCTAACCTTCTGGACAAACTGCATGAGGGCGAAGTCTTCGGCGAGCATGAAGGTGTTGATCATGATGTTGGAGCGCTTGCAACGGCTGACCTCTTCGAGGGTCTCGGAGATGACGAGGGGGTCGAGGCCGAAGGCGTTCTTGTAGATGCGGCCGTCAGGGAGGGTGAGCGCAGAGGGCTTGCCATCGGTGATCATGACGATCTGCTTCATGTCTTTGGTTTGACGGGCAAGGATGCGCTGGGCGACGCGGAGGCCTTCGCGGGTGTTGGTGTAGTGCGGGCCGACCTTGACCCGGGGGAGCTGGCCGATGGGGATCTCTTCGGCGGTGTCGTGAAAGAGAACGAGCGAGAGGGTGTCGCCGGGAAACTGGGTACGAATGAGGTGGGCCAAGGCCATGGCGACGCGTTTCGCAGGGGTGAAGCGATCTTCGCCGTAGAGGATCATGGAGTGCGAGCAGTCGAGAAGGACGACAGTGGCGCAGGAGGACTGGTAGTCAGCCTGGTGGACGTGGAGGTCGGTGTACTCGATGTTGAGGGTTCCGTTTTCGCCGGAGGAGAGGCTGAGCCCTTCGCGGGCGAAGACGGAAGACAGAGTGGCGGTGATGTCGAGGTTGAGGGTGTCGCCGAACTCGTACTGCTTGGAGGAGCCATTGGTCTCGACGCCTGAGGCCTCGTGACGGGTGTCATGACGGCCGAGCGAGGAGCGGCCGAGGGGGCCGAGGAGCTCGCGGAGCGCCTTGTAGCCGAGGAAATCCATTCCCTTGTCGGTGACCTCGAAGCGGGCTTCGCCGTTGCCGTCCCCCTGCTGGCCCTGGCCTTCGGGCGGCTGCTCGGCATTAATAAAATTTTGCTCCTGCATCTTCTGGATGATCTGGTCGATGAGCTCTTCGACCTGATCTTCGGAGAGGGTTTCGAACTTCTCCTGGGCTTCGTCGTCAAACAGTTCGCCGGACTCGAGGGCCTGCTTAATAGCGTCGCGGAGGTTGTCCATGGTCTGCTCGCCATCAAACTGCTGAAAGCGGGACATAGGGTCCTGGAAGCCGGAGTCGAGGAGAAAGTCGGAGAGCGCCTGCATGAGATCTTCGAGGCCGAAGGCGGAGGCGAGGTCGCCGGTGAACTTGGTATAGCGAATGCGTTTCATGAAAGGCCTCCTTTCGCTGATTTTAGACGTGTGTGGTGTGGTGTTGCCGACTGAAGGCGTTTCCCTGTTCAGGTGGCAACTAAAAGAGGGGCAGCCGTTGTGGCTGCCCCTCTCGGCGTACTGGATGTTGTTTCTAACGGAAGGAGGCCGCGATGCGGGCCGCGCCGTACTGCTCGGCGGCCTTGGCCTTCGCGACGACAGCTCCCATCCCGAAGAACTCGTGGGTGGTGCCGGTGTAGAGGCGATAGGCGACCTGGTTGCCAGATCCTTTCAGTTTGACGGCGTAGGCTACCCCGTCGCTCTGGAGCGGATCCTCCTCTGCGGCGATGATGGTGGTGGGCGGAAGATCGCGGAGGTCGGCATTGATTGGAGCGACTCCGGGATCATTAGCCTTTGAAGGGTCTGGGACGTAGAACTTGTAGAAGTAATTGAGGAGAGCAGTGTTGAGGGGAAGAAAGGAGCTGGTGTAAATGATATCGGAGGGCTGGCTGGTATTGACGCTGGTCACCGGGTAGACGAGAAGTTCATGTGTGGGGCGTTGGAGATCCTGGTCGCGCGCGGCGATTGCGACCTCTGTTGCCAGATTTCCGCCGGCGCTTTCTCCGGCAACAGCGACCTGCCTGCTGATGCCGTTGTAGGTACCGATGTTAGCGGTCACCCATTTGTAGGAGTCGATCGCGTCTTCGCGAGCTGCGGGATAAGGGTGCTCGGGAGCTTTACGGTACTCGACGGAGACGACGACGGCATTGGCGTAGTCGCAGAGGGCTCGGGCGCTGGCGTCATACGTGTCGATGGTCGCGATAACGAATCCGCCGCCATGGAAGTACAGGATGACGGGAAACGGTCCGGCACCAGCAGGGCTATAGATGCGGATCGGAATCTGGTTTCCGCTGCGGCCCGGGATGGCCTGGCCGTCAATCACCTTTCCGACGGGGAGCGGAACTTCCGCGAGCCCCGTTGCACGCGCGATGATTTTGGCGGCGTCCTGGGGGGAGAACTGCTGGCGAGCGTCCTGGGGAGTGAGATCGATGGCGGGCGTTCCCCTGATGACGTTGTAGAGCAGGATCACATCTGCCATGTCCTTATCGAGGTTGCCGAGGAGTTGTTGTTTTGTGAGAGGGGCAGACTGGTTCGGGAAGGTCTGGGCGTGGGCGCCGGGAATGGCAAGGATGGGGGAGAGCGCGATGAACAGAGCTTTTGCTAATGCGGGGCGGACCGAAGACATGGGACTTTCTCCAAGAAGCTTTCGTGGCCAGATCGTCTCTTACAGGCTTTAGCGCGTCGGATGCATGGGGTCGCTTAGCCAAGAGGGGTGTACCGGAGGAAGCCGGTACTTCGGTAACGTCGGAATCCTCATTCCGACTTACGATTTTCCATTAGGGATCATCCGCGCGGAAGAGTGCGGGAAGCGGACTTGGGGTATGTTCAAAGGTCCGCGTGTGTCGCCGGTCGTTCGCTTCGCTTTGGGTGCCAGCGACCTACCGGTATAGCGTCTCATCTTCGGGGCGCAAAGAAGCTGGATCCTAATTGAAGCCCCGCCGGGTGCGGGACTTGGCCGAGAAATCTTCATGTTCGCGTTCGCGCATGCGCTCGGCGTATTGGCCGGCCTGGTCGTTGCGGGACTTCTTTTCGGCGGCGGAGAAGCTCCGCTCCTCGGACCGGCTGATGCGTTTGTGAGCGTGCATGCCTTCCAGGAGGAACTCGGCTGCGGAGACGGCGACCTCCGGGACGGACTTCGCATTGATCTGAAGTGGAGAGAGCTTTTCAAAGAGGCCCTGGATCTGTTGCAGTTCGGCAAGCGAGGTGGCGGAGGGTTGTGCGTCGTTGAGCTGGACGGTGCCCCCGAGGTTGAACCACTGCTCGATCTGCTGGGTGTTGGTGTCCGCGAAGTACTGATCGAATATGCCCGCGACGGAGGTGCGGATGATCTCGCGAATGACGGTGTCGGCACCGCGCATCTCGCCCTCGTACTCCAGTTCGATCTTGCCGGTGATGCCGGGGAGGGCGGCGTAGATGTCGCCAACCCGGGGAACCACCGTGGACTCGCCGTGAATAAGGGCGCGGCGTTCGGCGTTGGAGACGACGAGCTCCATGGTGGAGATGGGAAGGCGTTGCGAGACGCCGGAGCGCTTATCGACCTTTTTATCTTCGCGGGCGGCAAAGGCGACCTGCTCGACGATCTCCCGGATGTAATGCGGGATCTCGATGCGCTGGACGGTGTCATTGTCGGCGGCGTACGAACGGGCGGTCCAGGCCTCCTGCTCGGTGATGGCGATGGCTTCCTCGATGGACTCGGGGTAGTGGGTGCGGATCTCCGAGCCAATGCGGTCTTTGAGCGGTGTAACGATCTTGCCGCGGGCCGTGTAGTCCTCTGGATTGGCGGAGAAGACGATGGCGACGTCGAGGGGAAGGCGGACGGGGTAGCCTTTGATCTGGATGTCGCCCTCCTGCATGATGTTGAAGAGCGCGACCTGGATCTTGCCGGCGAGGTCGGGCAGCTCGTTGATGGCGAAGATGCCGCGGTTGGCGCGGGGGAGGAGGCCGTAGTGCATGGTGAGCTCGGAGCCGAGCTCCTGGCCGGAGCGTGCGGCCTTGATGGGATCGACGTCGCCGACGAGGTCCGCGACCGTAACATCCGGGGTTGCAAGCTTCTCGACGTAGCGATCTTCCGGGACGAGCCAGGCGATAGGCGTATCGTCTCCCATCTTGGCAAGCAGATCGCGGGAGAACCTGCTAAGCGGAGCATAGGGGTTGTCACGGAGCTCGGAGCCGGCAACGTAGGGACAGTGGGGGTCGAGCAGGGTGGTGAGGGCTCGTAAGATGCGGGACTTTGCCTGTCCGCGGAGGCCGAGGAGGATGAAGTTGTGCCGGGAGAGCACGGCGTTGACGATCTGCGGGATAACCGTGTCGTCGTACCCGACGATACCGGGAAAGAGCGGTTCGCTATTGGTACCGTTAACGCGCAGGCGGGCGATGAGATTGTCGCGAAGTTCGTCCTTTACGCTGCGGGCGACGCGCTGTGGGGTGTATTCGCTGTTGCGGAGAGCGCCGAGAGTTACGGGGAGAGTCGAGGTCGCCATGTACGAAGTATAGATGTCGGGTGGAGTGGTCGGGGTTCAAGGACTCCGGTGCACGTGCGTGGCGTTGAATGTTTTCGGTCCGGTTGTCTGGCCTGTCAGGCCCGGCGTGAAAAGAGGCTCCGGTCAGGACCTCCAGGTAAGGCGCTTGACATCCGGTGCCGCGGCGAGTTGCTCGATAACTTCAGGGGTCGAGGGCTGATGGTGGCCCTTGCGCATCCAGCGCACCCCGCACTCGATGAGGCAAGGACGAGAGCCGACAAAGCGGACCTTCCACGTGGTGATGTGGAAGTCAGCCTTGTGCAGGGTCTGGCGCAGGGAGCGCTCAGTCCGGATCTCTGTCGAGTCGCCGTCCGAGAGCTCCACAATCAGGGTGCCGTTGCGTACGGAGGGGATGTGATCTTCAAGAGCTTTGAGGAGCCAAAGAATCACGATGGTGAGGACGCTGGCAGATAAGCCGAGGCGAAGAGGCCGGCACCGAAGAGCAGCCCGAGAACAGTCACGATCCAAAGAGTCGCTGCGGTGGTGAGGCCGCGCACCACCTCTCCGCGGCGGAGAATGGCTCCCGCACCGATGAAGCCGATGCCGGAGAGAATGCCCAGCGGCAGCCGCATGACATCGAGCTGAACGAATGAGCTGGGCGTCTTACCGGCGGTGGTGAGAAGGAGGTTGGCCTCGATCATGGCGAGCGTTGCTGCGAGGCAGACCAGCATGGTGGTGCGCATGCCCGCGGTCTTGCCGTGGCGATCGCGGTCGAGGCCGATGCAGAAGCTCGCTGCGGAGGCGAGGGCGAGTCGAAGGGCGATCTGCTGCCAGGTGAGAGTCAGAAGCATGTCTGTTGAGGATTATGCTCCGAGGTCGTCAAGCATGGCCCCCATCTCAGATTGGGCGTGGACATTTCCTGTTCGCTGGGCGGCGGCGAGCCCTTCCCTGAGGCGGACCCGGGCCTCCTTGGGGCGAGCGAGTTTGAGCAGGAGTTGTGCTGACATCTGATAGGCGGGCACGTAGTCCGGTGTTTGCTGGATGATCGTGCCGTACTCGGCGAGCGCCTGGTCATGGTGCTCCTCGGCCGCATAGGCCATGGCAAGGCCGTAGCGGGTGAAGGCGTCGGTGGGATGTTGCTTTAGGATCTCGGTGAGCATGGCGATTTTGTCCATGCGGTTAGCGTGCAGGGAAGCCGGCGTATTGGCAAGTCACCTGTGGGTGAGGCTGACCGAATACACCGGGCAATCCGGCTTCCGCTCCGAGCAAAATTGAGGAACTAGATACCAGCAGGCGCTGTCCTCTCCACCTCAGTTGCAGTCGTTTGTCCCGCGATCAGGGGCTTACCCGCATCGCCGATGTATTGCTCGAAGATCAGCACGATAGCGATAGCTGCGAAGGTGCAGAGCTCTCCGTAGATACGGGTTTCAACCAGGACACCGCTGACGAACATGACGGCGACCCAGGGCGCGAGAATGTAGAGGTAATTCGCAAAGCGTTGGGGGCGGATCCGGCTCCGGAAGATCCAAACGAAGGGTATGAGATAGCCGCAGATGTTGAGGAAGACGGGCCAATAGTAAGGCGTGACGACACGCACCAGATTTTCGTGAAAGCGGTTGAAATCCTCGCTGCGATCGTTGCCGGCGAAGAGGTGAGAGAGCGAAAACTTGATGCCGATCCAGATGGCAGAGAGAAGGAGGACACGTGGCCAGGAGATCTGCGATTCGTTGAACCGTGAACGGAACTGGGCGGCAGGACTGGCTGTGTCGACGGAAGCTGCGTCCAGGATGTAAATGCCGATGAGGAAAAGGGTGGTCTCCCGGTTCAGGGTTCCGAGGATCATCACGACCACGAGAGGAAGAAAGCGCCGCCCGTAGATGAAGTAGAGGCCCGCCGTAAAAAAGGCGAGGCTAATGAGGTCGTACGGATAGGAGAAGTTGCCCTCGATGTGAATGACAAACGTCCAGATCAAGGAAAAGAGCAAAACCGGGAAGACGAGGAAGCTCAACCTGCGGGTGGGGGAGAGGACCCCGTACAGCTTCATACAGAAGAAGTTTACAAAGGCAAACGCCACGAGCGAAACGATAAAGAAGGCAAGCCGGTTGGGGTTATGAAGGGGGCCGTAGCGGCCTGCCGCGATCCTTTGGACGAGGCGGCTGTGAATCAGTGGAGAGAGTAGAAAGATCGGAAGGACCCTACACTGAAACGGCAGCCGCTCCCGTCCGCTTAGGTACGCCCCGAGATTGAGGTAGAAGACGGGAAAGCTGACGTAGTAGCGAACGAACTGGTAACCGGCGGACAGATAGATGACGGGGAGGAGCAGGGAACGGATTCGCCGGGAAAGCAAAGGAAAACTCCGAGAGGTGCGAGGGATGAGCGGACGTGCTCGTGCGCAGAGGTCGGACTTTGCTTGCTGACGTCTCCCTCAAGGTTATCGTACGCAGGGTCTGCGGCACGAACGGTGGCCAACTGGTGCGAGAGCGGGATAGGTCAGGAGGAGGGGAGACCGGATGAGGGAACGGGTAGACTTCAGGTATGAGCGAAGATCCACAGACACGGAGGGTCGTCGAGTCGCAGTCCGAGCGAAGCGAGATCGTTCTGCCCGCAGACACGAACGCGATCGGAAACCTGTTTGGCGGTCGGTTGATGCAGTACATCGATTTGGTAGGCGCCATGGCGGCAAGCCGGCATGCGCGGGCGTTCACGGTAACGGCGAGCATGGATCACCTGGATTTTGTGGCTCCCGTGCGGCTTGGGGAGTTGCTAATTCTGAAGGCGAGCGTCAACCGCGCCTTTCGAACCTCGATGGAGATCGGGGTGAGGGTCATGGTGGAGGATGTGCGCGAGCAGCAGATGCGGCATGTCTCCTCGGCGTACCTGACGTTTGTGGCGGTCGGTCGTGATGGCGTGGGGATTGCGGTGCCGCAGGTCATTCCGGAGACGGAGCACCAGAAGCGGCGCTATGAAGATGCTGGCCGAAGGCGGGAGCTGCGGGCGGGGGAGACGCAGCGAAAGAAGGAGATTCGGGCGCTGCTGGGGAACGAATGGCACGTGTGACGGGCATGGCCGGAAGTGCGTAGGCCGAGGAGCAGGCTTCTCCGCTACGCTGCGGAATGACAACCAAGAAGACAGGCAACGGCAAGGGCGCGAACAGGGCTGAAAGGAATTTCGATGGGACATATGGGAGCGGGAGCTCAGGGGCAGGGGCCACAGCCTTTGCCGGGTGTGAATGCGGTGGTCGCGGTAGGCAGTGGAAAGGGCGGTGTGGGAAAGACGACGGTTGCAGTCAACCTGTCGGTAGCGCTGGGGAAGTTGGGGTACAAGGTAGGCCTGATCGATGCCGATATCTATGGGCCCAACGTGCCGACAATGCTGGGTGTGAGCCGACAGCCGAACGTTGTTGGCGAGAATCGGATCGAGCCGATTCTGTCGCATGGCGTTAAGTTCATCTCTGTAGGTCTGATCTCGCCGGGCGACAAGCCTATGGTGATGCGAGGGCCCATGCTGCACCAGATCATTCGGCAGTTTCTGATGCAGGTGGAGTGGGGCGAGCTGGATTTCTTGATCGTGGATCTGCCTCCGGGGACGGGCGATGTAGTGATCTCGTTGGTGCAGACGGTTCCGCTTACGGGTGCGATCGTGGTGTCGACTCCGAGCGATGTGGCGCTTGAGGATGCCCGGAAGGCCCTGGAGATGTTCCACCAGGTGCGAGTGGAGGTGCTGGGCATCGTCGAGAACATGAGTTCGTTCCACTGCCCGCACTGCGGCGAGGAGATTGACATCTTCTCAAAAGGCGGGGCGGAGCGGACGGCTAAGCAGTTCGGGGTGGAGTTCCTGGGATCGCTCGAGTTGGATCCTTCGATCCGGAAGGGTGGGGACCGGGGGATGCCGGTTACGTTGGGCGGGCCGGAGAGCGATTCTGCTTCAGAGTTCTACGCCCTTGCGAAGAGGGTTGTGGTGGCGGCGGAGCGAGTGGCGGCGCAAGGCGGTGGGGTTCTTGAGATCGAGTAGGGGTTGACGGGTTCGATAGAATAAGTGAGCGAGGTCCGCTGAGGTTTGCGGATCGGAGGTAGACGATGGCGGATGCGGAGCGTGTTACGGCACGGCAGCGATCCATTCTGGCGGCCATCATCGAGAGCTATGTCGAGTCCGGAGAACCAGTTGGGTCGGGAACCGTGGCTCGCCTGGGTGGGTGTGTAGCGGGCATGAGCCCGGCAACGGTACGCAATGAGATGGCGGCGCTGGCAGATGCGGGGTTGTTGGAGCAGCCGCATACCTCTGCGGGTCGGGTGCCGACGGCGCGGGCGTTTCGGATGTATGTGGATGAGCTTAGCGGTGTTGCGAGCAAAGGACTTCCGGAGCGGTCTAGGCAGGAGATCGACTCCAGGTTTGCAGGAATTTCAGGAACGCAGGCGCTACTGGAGCGAACCAGCCACGTGTTAGCGACACTTTCGAGTGGTGTCGGTGTGGCCATAGCGACGGTGGCGGATGGTGATCTGCTGGAACACGTACACTTTTCGCGGCTGGCGGCGGCCCGGGTGCTGGCGGTGGTGGTGACGAGGAGCGGCATGGTGCGGGACCGAGTGCTGGCGCTGCCGCGGGACTTCGAGCCCCGGGAGCTGGAGGCAGCCGCAGCGTTTCTGAACGAGAGCTTTCGTGGGTGGAGCGTGGAGCGGGTTCGGGCGGAGCTGGCGCGGCGGGTTGACCAAGAGAGGAGCGAGTACCAGCGGATGCTGACGGCCGTCGAGCAGCTTTGGGCGGGAGCGGTCCCCGAGGCCGGGTCTCAGGCCGTGTATGTGGGAGGTGTGGGGAACCTGCTTTTGGGGGTGGCCAGCGACGCGGACCGGGAGCGGCTGCGGGAGGTGTTATCGGCGCTAGAGGCGAAGCAACTGCTCGTGGAGCTGCTGAATGCGTATATCGACGCCCGGCAGCAGAGTGTGCGGGTGGTCTTTGACCTCGAGGAGCAGGCTCCGGAGATGGCGGGTTTAGTGCTGATCGCGGCGCCGGCACGGGTTGGGGGCGAGCAGAGGGGAACAGTTGGCGTGATCGGGACCAAGCGAATTGACTACGAGAGGACGATGAATGCCGTGAGCTATATCGCTGGGGCGTTTGACCGAATTCTGCATCCGAGTGGGTGAATTCAGGGATTAGGCACAAGGGAATAGGGAAGGTAGCGGGGCGGTCGTATTGAGAGCTCGCGAGTCGTGCCGAGTCGTGGGACATCTAACGTGGATGTCCCTAAGCGGAGGAAGATGTGTTTGGGGAGAGTGTGAATCTCTGGACAGGGCTCAGATATTGAGGTGGAGTGCCGATGGAGACACAGTGGGAAAAGGTCGCGCGATGGGCGGGGATGGGCAACAATAAAAGGACGAGTGAATCGATGACGAGTGAAGAAGCGACGCAGGAGGAGCTGATGGACCAAGGAAACGGGGTGGATGTGCAGGAGCCGGAGATGGTGACGGGAGTGCCTGAGGTGGAGCAATCGACGGCCGCGAGCGAGGCGGGCACGGATGCGGGGCAGATTGAGCTGGAGCAGATGCGGGGCGAGCGGGACCAGTTGAGGGACAGGCTGGCGCGACTGCAAGCGGAGTTCGATAACGCCCGGAAGCGGGAGGCCAAGGAGCGCCAGGATGCGCGCGACTACGCGATTCAGGGCGCGGTCGAGCCATTTCTTGGAGTGATGGATAACTTCAACCTTGCCTTGCGAGCGGAGGGCTCGGCCGAGCAGCTGAAGTCGGGGGTTGAGATGATCCTGAAGCAGATGGAGGACGCGCTGAAAGGACTGAACGTGCAGGCTGTAGAGACGGTGGGAACGCAGTTCGACCCACGTGTGCACGAGGCTTTGGGCAGCATAGAGACAAAGGAGTTCCCGGATCACCAGGTGCTCGAGGAGATCCGGCGGGGGTACAAGATTCGCGAGAAGCTGCTGCGGCCGGCGCTGGTGCGGATTGCCAGCAATCCGGACCAGGTGAGTGAGTAGGCGTGGGGGTTGCTGTGGGCAGCACCTCCGTCAGTCGGCTGAAAGGTTCCTGCGGTTATGGCCGGGCGAAGCTCTTCGGGTTCGTCCCCTTCGCGTCGCTCAAGGGGCAGGATGACAGCAAAGGACAATGCGGAGCGGCGGACGTGAATCGAATTTCTCGCTTCGCTCAGGATGACAAGCGATAGAGGATGTGTGGACCTCGTCGAGGATTCGGCGAGGGGTGAGACGAGACTAAGAGATGAGTGCGACGGCGAACGTGACGAAGATTGATTTTTACGAGTTACTGAGTGTTTCGCGGGACGCGAGTGACGCGGAGCTGAAGACGGCTTACCGGAAGCTGGCGATGCAGTACCACCCGGACCGGAACCCGAACAACCCGGAGGCTGAGGAGCAGTTCAAGGCCTGCAGCGAGGCGTACCAGGTGCTGAGCGATCCGGAGAAGCGGGCGGCCTATGACAGGTACGGGCATGCGGCGTTCACGGGCGGCGGGCCGGGTGCAGGAGGACCGTTCGCGGGTGGCGGATTCAGCGGAAATCCGCAGGACCTGGGAGACATCTTCGGCGACCTGTTCGGGGAGATGTTCTCAGGGGGCGGCGGTAACGGGCGGCGTGCCTCGCGGGTGCAGCGCGGGCGCGATGTCCGCTATGACCTGACGCTCGAGTTCGAGGAGGCGGTCTTCGGCAAGGAGAGGGAGATCACGGTCCGGCGAATGGATGCGTGCGGCGAATGCAAGGGAACGGGAGCGGCCAAGGGAAAGGCCCCGATCACATGCACGCAATGCGGCGGACGCGGACAGCAGAGGTTTCAGCAGGGCTTCTTTTCGGTGGCGCGGACGTGTTCGGTCTGCCAGGGCACGGGCACTTTGATCGTCGACCCGTGCCAGGTCTGCCGGGGCGAGACGCGGGTTCAGGGCGAGCACAAGATCAAGGTCAAGGTGCCGGCGGGCGTGGAGCAGGATACGCGGATACGGTATGGCGGAGAGGGTGAGGCAGGGAAGTTTGGCGGGCCGGCGGGCGACCTGTACGTGGTGCTGAACGTGAAGGCGCACGAGTTTTTTGAGCGTGACGGCGATGACCTCCACTGCGTGCTGCCGATCAGCTTCCCACAGGCCTCGCTGGGGACGGAGGTCGACATCCAGACGATGGAGGGCTTGGAGTCGATCAAGGTGCCGGAAGGGACGCAGAGCGGGCGGGAGTTCCGGCTGCGCGGGAAGGGTGTGCCCCACCTGAACGAGCGCGGGAAGGGCGACCTGATCGTAGAGGTTCGGGTGGAGACGCCAAGCAAGATGACGAAGCAGCAGAAGGAGCTGATGCGGCAGTTGGCGGAGACGATGACGGTGAACAATGTGCCGCACTCGCGCGGGCTGTTCGAGAAGGTGAAGGAGATCTTCAGTTAGCTTGCTGTCAGTTCGTCGAAGTTATCAAGCGAGGCCGAACGAAGGATGAACCTCAGGACCTGGTTACACAATGCGGTCATCGACCTGCGCGTAACTGACATCTTGGTCGCCATCTTCACTGTCGTTTTGGCGATTGTCGCTTATCTGCAATATCGAGAACTTCATTCTGGTGGAGAAGACACTAAAAAGCTCATAAGCCACGCGCAGCATAGTGCCGATGCAGCTGACAGAAGTACAAAGGCAGCAGAAACGAGTGCACTCGCTGCCAGTAGCTTTTCAAAGAGCGCCAAAGCAATTGTAGTTGGACTCAACACTGCCACGGACAAGATGCAGGTCGCGGTGAAGGAATCGGTGTCATGGCGGAGAGCTCTCGAGATTCTGTCAGAATCGCCCACGATCAGCTTAGAATTGATCGCGGAGCGTGGGTAGCGGGGGCTAGCGAGAAGATCTCAGCTTTTGATTCTCTTAGACCTTTCGCGGCAGACATAATAGAGATTAGTTCAGGTAAAACTTCGGCTCTCGGAGTGCGTCGGAATGTCTATGCCTTTGATCTCTCATCAAAGGCGACCGAAAAGGAACTTCAGGCACGAAATCGATGAGTTGGACTCGACCTTTCTCTTCCAAGGGAGCGTCACACTTCGACCCGGTGGTACGGTGGACACCGTTCTTTATGACACTTTGCCGCTTAGTAAACGCGTCTCGATTCCTGCCCTGGAGCAGGGTCGGAGAGTTCAACATGTCCGAGCGAGAGTACAGTACCGTGACATCTTTAGCGACCAGACCCACCATACTAGTCAGTGCTTCTACGTGACATTTGATCGCCATACATCGGAAGGTCTCCCAAATCTTCGGCTCTGCGATTTCGGCAACACGATGGATTAAATTTTGCTCGTCACCCGAGATGGGCGGAGGCTATGGCAATGGCGGCTATGGCAGCGGTTTCCGCGCGGAGGATGCGGGGGCCGAGGGTTACGGGTTGCCATTGGTGGTCGAGGAAGAGCTGTAATTCTTCCGGGGTCCAGCCGCCTTCCGGGCCTATGGCGAGGGCGTGGGTGGTTTGGCGCAAGGCGAATACGGGGGTCTCTCCACTCCGCTGCGCTGCTGTCGAGATGACGGCGGTTTGGGGCGCTTCGGTCGAAATGACGGCCGTTTGGGGCGCTATGGTTGAGATGACGGTGTCTTGGGGCGCTGCGTTTGGGATGACGGGGGTTTGGGGGTGAGCGAGGGCGGTATGGAGAGGAGTGGACTGCTCGAGTTCGCTGAGCAGGATGCGGTTGGGGATGTTGCCGGTAGCGAGGAGTGCTTGCTTGAGCGCGGTCGGATCGGCGATCTCGGGGATGGAAGTGCGGCGGGACTGCTTGGAGGCTTCGAGGGCGATGCGACGCCAGCGTTCGACACGTTTGCCGGCTGCTTGAGAGAGGTGTTTCTCGGTGCGGCGGGCGAGGATGGGGGTGATGCGGCTGACGCCGAGCTCGGTGGCTTTTTCGATGGCCCACTCGAGATGGTCGAACTTAAAGATGGCGATGAGGAGGTGGAGGGGAAGTGCGGTGTCGGACTCGAGCTCCTCGTGCAGATCGAAGTGGACGGTCTCGGGGGAGACGGAGGTGATCTCGGCGCGGTGGAGGAAGCCACCGGCGACGACGTCGTAGATCTCCCCGGGTTCCGCACGGAGGACGCGGGACAGGTGGGCGGCCTGGTCGCCGGTGAGGGTGGCTGTGGTTGGGGTCCAGGTATCGGCGATGAAGCGGCGTCGGGTCATAAGCTGGGGCTGGGGCTGGGGCTGGGGCTGGGGCTGGGGCTGGGGAGCAGGGCTAAGGGCTTCTGGGTTCGAGCTGAGGGCCAGGGATCAAGGTTGAGCGGGAGTGGTGTTGGGGATGTCGGCGGTGAGCGATGGCTGGTGGTAGAGGTCGATGGAGATGGTGGCGTTCTCCCGGTGATCCCAGAGGGCTTGGGGACCGGAGAAGTGGAGGACGATGTAGCCCTCGGCGGTCTGGCCGGGATCGATCTTTGTCTCACGGTAGAGGGGCTGGGCACCCTGGGTGTCGGCCAGCTTTCTGATGGCGGGGAAGGTGGCGAAGAGGTTGGCGAGATCGGGCTTCTCGACGGCGCTGGCCGTGAGGGGCAGGCCGCCGGTCTGGGCGGAAGGGATGAGGGTGGCGATGAAGTCCTTGAGGAAGAGGGGGAGCCGGAGGTGATTGGTGATGCGGAGAGTGGTGAGGATGTAGAGGTCGTCCTGGGCCTGATCACTGTTGAGGACGATGGAATTGGACTTGAAGACGATGTGGGAGGGGTAGACGGTGGTGCGGGTGACGACGACGTCTGCGGTGGAGTGTGGCGTGAAGCGGAGGACGGCGAAGATGGCGGCGGCGAGGACGGCCAGTGCGAGGAGGATAGGAAGGAGGAGGTTGCGGCGGGCGGGCTGGGAGAAGGTGAGATCGGCCACAGGTTGAGGATAGCAGCGCGGGCGTTGGTGCAAGAATGACGGTAAGTTTTGGGTAGAGAAGCGGGTTCTTTCCCTTCGGAAGGCTCGGGGCGGAGCTAGTCGGGGATGTGGGCTTCGGCTTCGATCTCGACGCGCCAGGTGGGGTTGAGGAGGGCGGCGACGACGACCATGGTGGCGGCGGGGCGGGTGATGGAGAAGAACTTGCCATGGATGCGGGCGACCTCTTCCCAGTCTTCGGCGCGGGTGAGGTAGATGCGGGTGCGGGTGACGTGCTCAATGGAGGAGCCGGCCTCTTTGAGGGCGGCGGCGATGATGGTGAGGGCCTGGTCGGTCTGGGTGGCGGGGTCGGCATCGTCGGCGCCGACGGGACCGGTGCCGGAGACGTGGACGTGGGGGCCGACGCGAACGGCGCGGGAGAAGCCGATGATGGGCTCGTAGGGGGAGGAGCCGGGGATGTTAGTGCGGGTGGTCATGCTGAACCTCCGTCTTCCTGGTTGTTCGCGGCTCGGGCTTGCCGGACAGCTTCTACGTCTGCCAAGTCCTGTGGGCGTCCGGAGGCGAGTTTGTTGACGATGAGGTGGTCGGCTGAGATGTATCGCGCTGGGATCTCTCCGTCGATGACATACTCGACACTTGCTTCCCATACCGGACCAAACTCGACACCGTCAATCTGCTGAAGGATGTCGATGCAGATCGGTGGAACGCCGATTCGGACAAGTGATGTGGGCTTCTGTCAAAGGCGCGCCGAAGTCTGCGAGTGCTGCGTACACAGCGGTTGCGTTGCTCTCGCTCATCTCGATGAAGATGTCGATATCGTTGGTGACGCGCGGCGGGGCAGGACGCCAACCGCATAGCCGCCGACTACGACGTACTTAGCGTCTCGGGCGTTCAAAGCGCACAAGAGTTCTTGTCAGTCCCTGTCCATCAGCTTCGATCCCCTTCATGCGATACATGTCGACGCTGTGCTGGAATGTTGCCTCGATGCGGGCAGCGGGAGGAACGCTCTGCCAGTAAAGGTACTCTTCGTTCTTTGCGTCTTGGAACTTGCGAATTTTCGGACTGTCTTGTCCATGCGTGACCCTCGCTCTAGTGTATCGAGAAGCTCAGCGAGCCTTCGAAGAAACTTGGAAGCGTCTTCGCGTGAGCAGCCGAGGCGGGTCTGGAATTAGGAATTGGTAGTGCATGCAGCACCTCGTTGAGAGCGTTGTTAGGCACGATCAACTCCTGCTTGGTGAAGCGCAGGAGCTGATCGTCTTGCAGGCTTTCGAGACGGAGGTGGTCCACTGGTCAGAGGCCCTTTTGGACCAGGAAGAGGATGAGGTCTTTGACTCGGTTGGAGTAGCCCCACTCGTTGTCGTACCAGGAGATGACCTTGCCGGTCTGGCCGACGACCTTGGTGAGTTTGGAGTCGACGATGGAGGAGAGTGGGTTGCCTTTGAAGTCGGAGGAGACGAGCTCTTCTTCGGTGAAGCCGAGGAAGGACTTGAGCGGGCCATCTGCGGCTGTCTTGAGGGCCTGGTTGATGCCCGCGACGCTAATGGGCTTTTCGGCGACAAAGGTGAGGTCGACGACCGAGACGTTGGGGGTGGGCACGCGGATGGCGAAGCCGTCGAGCTTGCCGTCCATCTCGGGGATGACGAGCTTAAGGGCCTTGGCGGCGCCGGTGGAGCTCGGGATCATGGAGAGGGCAGCGGCGCGGGCGCGGCGGAGGTCCTTATGTGGGGTGTCGAGGATGACCTGGTCGTTGGTGTAGGAGTGGATGGTGGTCATGATGCCCGACTGGATGGTGAAGGCCTCGTGGATGACCTTGACGACGGGGGCGAGACAGTTGGTAGTGCAGGAGGCGTTGGAGATGATGTTGTGCTTCGCGGGCTCGTACTTGTTCTCGTTGACGCCGAGAACGACGGTGAGGTCCTCGTTGGTGGCGGGCGCGGAGATGATGACCTTTTTTACCGTCGACTTCGCGCCGTCTGCACCGAGGTGAGCTCTGGCCTTGGTGGCGTCGGTGAAGAAGCCGGTGGACTCGACGATGATTTGGGCGCTGACGGAGGCCCAGTCGAGCTGGGCGGGGTCGCGCTGAGCAAAGACCTTGATCTTTTTGCCGTCGACGGTGATGGAGTCGGCATCGGCGGAGATCTCCTGCTGGAGGTTGCCGAGGATGGAATCGTACTTGAGAAGATGCGCGAGGGTCGCGGGCGTAGTGAGATCGTTGACGGCGACGATCTCGATATCTGGATTGCCGATCGCGGTGCGGAAGACGTTGCGACCGATGCGGCCGAAGCCGTTGATGCCTACCTTAACTGCCATAGCTTGCGATTGCTCCTGTCGTGGGTGCGTGGATGTTCAAGACTGATTGTAAAGCGGCGGGGCGGCGGGTGCGGGGCTGGAGGGACGGCCAGGATCTCGCGAGGGGGTTGTTAGCGGGTGTGGGTCCAGGAGTTTGCGGGGCGTTGGGGGCTGTGTTACAAGCGAGGGATGCGCGACCTGCGCGAATGGATTAGCGAAAAGATGAGACGACGCCCCAGACGTGGACCAAACGAATCAGAGTCCACCGGCAAGATCGGTCAGGAGCTGCCGGCGAACCAGATGGCGCCGCTGCGGCCAACGTACCCTGAACCACTTCCGCCGCGAGCCGCCGAATCGGAGGGGTGGGCGGTGAGCGAGACGCCGCTGGCCGGGGGTGGGACGGCGTCGGTGCTGCATGCGGGTGACCGCGAGCAGATGCCCGCGATAGCGGCGACGGAGCTGCAAGATCCTGTCCATGCGCAGGCGGAGCCTCCCGTCGCGCCGGAGCGAAAGATTGAGGTGGAGACGCAGCCAGAAAGCCTTGGGACTCCGCCTGCGGAGCTGACGGCGGCTAAATCGCCGAAGGGCTACGTGGTGCTGGCGATCGGGCTGCCGGGGTCGGGTAAGACGACGTGGTACAAGCGCCGGGGGGTAACGCCGCTTTCGAGCGATCTGCTGCGGACGCTGTTGTTCGACGACATTACGGACCAACGGTATCAGGGGCTGGTGTTTTCGACGCTGCGGAGCCTCTTGCGGGCCCGGCTGATCGCGAAGATGCCGTGGAACTATGTGGATGCGACGAACCTGAGTCCGCATGAGCGGCGGCAATGGATCAAGATGGCGAAGAGCTTCGGGTATGAGGTGCAGGCGGTGTTCTTCGATGTGCCGCTGGCGGTGTGCATGGAGCGGAACTCGAAGCGGGACCGTGTGGTGACGGACGAGGTAATGGGGAAGATGGCGGAGCGGTTGAAGCCGCCTACATTCAAGGAAGGGTTCGACAAGATTACGGTGGTGCGGGTGAAGGGAGCTCCGGGGACGGAGCCTGCGGCGGCAGGTGTGGGCGAAGGTGAGGCCCCTCCTGTGGCGAGTCCTCCCGATGCCTAGCTTCTTTGCAGGGGCTTGCTGACCGTGCGGTGAGTCAGGAGAATGTGAGCGGTTATGACTGAGGGCGGGGTCGTGTTCGCGGAGGTGCGATTCCGGCTGCCGGACGGGCGCGAGCTGCTGCGGGGAGTTTCGCTCGAGGTGGAAGAGGGGACGACGACGGCGCTGCTGGGACGGAGCGGGTCGGGCAAGACGACGCTGCTGCGGACGGTGAATGCGCTGGTGACGCCGAGCTCGGGCGAGGTGCGGGTGGCGGGGCGACGGAGCGGGGACGGCGACCTTGTGGGGTTGCGGCGGAGAATCGGGTACGTGATCCAGGAGACGGGGCTGTTTCCGCATATGACGATCGAGCGCAATGTGGGGCTGGCGCTGGAGCTGGCGGGGCAGTCGCGTGATCAGCGAAGAGAGCGAGTCGACGAGCTGTTGGGGATGGTGGGGCTCGATGCGGGGCAGTTCCGCGACCGGTACCCGTGGCAGCTCTCGGGCGGGCAGAGGCAGAGGGTGGGGCTGGCGCGGGCGCTGACAACGGATCCTGCGGTGCTGCTGATGGATGAGCCGTTTGGGGCGCTCGATCCGATCACGCGGGCGGAGATGCAGACGATGTTGCGGGAGCTGTTGGGGCGGGTGCGGAAGACGGTGCTGATCGTGACGCACGATCTGGATGAGGCGCTTTACCTGGCTGAGCGCGTCGTGTTTCTGGCGGACGGGCTCGTGGTGGCGGATCTCGCTTCGGGTGAGGTGGGGCGGAGTGCAGATGCGGCGGTGCAGGAGTATGTGCGGGCGGTGCATCGGGCAGGGCGGGGCATCGAGAGTAGGGAAGAGGGCCTAGGGGGCAGGAGAGCCGGGGGTGCGGGGTGATGCGGTTTTTGCACCAGCATGGGTGGGAGATCGCTCGGCTGACGTTTGAGCATCTTTGGCTGACGGGCTTTGCGATGTTGTTGGCGGCGGCGATTGCGCTGCCACTGGGGGTGCTGCTGACGCGTCGGCAGCGACTGGCAAAGCCGGTGATCGCGTTTGCGAATGTGGTGCAGGTGGTGCCGAGTCTGGCGCTGTTTGGGCTGTTGCTGCCCGTGCCGTGGCTGGGCGCGAATGCGGCGCGGCTGGCGATCCTGGCGTTGACGGGATATGCGCTGCTGCCGATCTTGCGAAACACGTATGCGGGAATCGGGAGTATGGATCCGGCGTTGCGCGATGTGGCGAATGCGCTGGGGATGACGGGGTCGCAGCGGCTGTGGAAGGTGGAGCTGCCGCTCGCGGCCAGCGTGATCCTGGCGGGGCTGCGGACGGCTACGGTAACGTGCGTAGGAGTGGCGACGATTGCGGCGGCGATCGGTGCGGGTGGGTTGGGAGAGCTGATCTTTCGGGGGGTGGCTTCGGTCGATAACGGGCTGGTGCTGGCGGGAGCGATTCCGGCGGCTCTGCTGGCGCTGGCGGCGGACGGAGGGCTGGGGCTGCTGGAGCGGCGGTTTGCGGTGCGGGAGCGGTGAGGCACAGGGCACAGGGCGGAGGGCACAGGGGACAGCAGGCGGGTGGCGTCCTATTGATTGCCTCCATCGTGCTTTCGATGGGGTGTGCGCCGCCGCGGTCCTCGCGAATTACGATTGGGGCGAAGAACTTTACGGAGCAGGTGATTGCGGGGGAGCTGCTGGCGCAGGAGATCGAGGCGGTTGGACACGGGCGGGTGGAGCGGCGGTTCTACCTGGCGGGGAGTTATATCTGTCAGCAGGCGCTGGTGGGCGGGCGGATCGATGCGTATGTGGAGTACACGGGGACGGCGCTGACGGCGATTCTGAAGCAGCCTGTGGACCGGGACCGTGCCCGGGTGCTCGAGACGGTGCGGGATTTGTACGCGAAACGGTATCAGATTCGGGTGGAGGCGCCGTTGGGATTCGAAGATACGTTTGCGATGGTGGTGCGCGGGGATGAGGCGAGTCGGCTCCGTCTGCGGACTTTGAGCGAGGCGGTGCCGCATGCGGTGGGTTGGAGGCTGGGTGTGGGGTATGAGTTTGAGGAGAGGCCGGATGGGCTGCGCGGGATGGAGGCGTCGTATGGGCTGCGGTTCGCGGGGGCTCCGCGGGTGATGGACCTGGGTCTGCTGTATCGGTCGCTCTCGGCAGGGCAGGTGGATATCGTTGCGGGGAACTCGACGGATGGGCCGATCCAGGCGCTGGGATTCGCAGTGCTGGAGGATGATAAGCACTACTTCCCGCCGTATGAGGCGGTGCCGCTGGTGCGCGAGGATGCGCTGCGGGCGCATCCTGAGATGCAGGTCGCGATGGAGCGGCTGGCGGGGAAGGTGACGGCGGAGGAGATGCGGGCGATGAACGAGGCGGTGGATGCGGAGCATCGGGATGCGGGGGATGTGGTGCGGGAGTTTCGTGTGAGGAAGGGGTTGTGAGAATGCCGGAGAATACATTGCCGGAACCTTGGCTGCGAGGGACGTTGCGGGACGTGGATGCGATGCGGCGGCAGGTGCTGCATGCGCTGCAGCTGGCGGATGAGGATGTGTCGCGCTGGTGCGAGGATCTGAGCGATGTGGAGATGCACGCGCGGCCGTTTGGGGTGGCGTCAGTGGCGTATCACCTCCGGCACATTGCGAGATCGTTGGATCGGTTGTTGACGTATGCGGAGGGGCGAGCGCTTTCGGAGGAGCAGCTTGCGGCGCTTGCTCGCGAGATGAATGAGCCAGCTACGGTGGCGGAACTGTTTCGGGAGTTTCGGGCGGGGTTGGAGGCAGCTGGGATGCGGGTGCTGAGGGTTGCGCCGAGGACGTTTGAGGACGTCCGGGGCGTCGGGCGGAAGATGCTGCCGACTACGGTAGGTGGCCTGCTGGTGCATTGCGCGGAGCATACGCAGAGGCACGTCGGGCAGGCGGTGACTACGGCCAACGTCATGGTGGGAATGCGGCAGGTGTGATCGAGAATGAATCGTTTCCGGCGAATTGACCGAGCAGCGCGGCAGGCAGGGTAGAGGGGGTTCAGCCGACGAGGTGGCCCATCTTTTCGCGTTTGGTTTCCAGGTAGTGCGAGTTGTGGATGGACTCGGGGACGACCGCGGAGATGCGTTCGACGACGCGGATGCCGGCGAGTTCGAGAGCTTCAACCTTTTCGGGGTTGTTGGTGATGAGGCGAACGGCCTTGACGTTGAGCTTTGCCAGGATCTCCGCGGGAAGTTCGAAGACGCGGCAGTCGGCCTTGTAGCCGAGCTCGAGGTTGGCTTCGATGGTATCGCGGCCGTGGTCCTGGAGCTCGTAGGCCCGGAGCTTGGCCATAAGGCCGATGCCGCGCCCCTCCTGCTGCTCGTAGAGGAGGATGCCGGCGCCTGCGGCTGAGATGGTGGCGAGGGCGAGCTCGAGCTGCTGGCGGCAGTCGCAACGGAGAGAGTGGAAGACGTCTCCGGTGAGGCACTGGGAGTGAATGCGGACGATTGGCGGGGCGGCGTGGATGTCGCCCATGATGAGGGCGACGGCGGACTCGACGCGACGGAGCGGCGCGGGGATGGACTCGTTGCACGGGGCTGGATTGTCGATAACGCCCTCGAAGCCCAGGATGCGGAAGTGGCCCCAGATGGTGGGGAAGTCTGCGTCCGCGACTTTGGTGACGCTCGTGAAGGGCATAGCTGGATTATATGATTCGCGGTTTGGCGGATCGATGCAGAGTGTCACGGAACGAGTTGGCGGTGGAGGTGGAGATGAAAAGGGCGGGGGCAAAGCAAGTGCAAAGACAAGGGTCCTTCTACTCCGCGCTACTTCGCTCAGGATGACTGCGTATGACACAGGAACGTGCAATGCGAATACAAATGCACCTCGTTCCCTTTCGGCTTAAGCTCAAGTCAGGATGACGGCGAAGAGCGGGAGCAAGGCAACTGCAACCGCCGATACAAGGGTCTTTCCACTTCGACAGGGGCCTTTCCACTCGCTGCGCTTTGGTCGCCATGACGACGGAAGACATGTGGCGGCGTAGACTTGTGTTGTGACGCAGCCCGATCCGAAGCTGATCCTGATTACGCTGTTGGTGGAGCTTGGGGTGGCGGCGGCGTTTTCGAGTTCCCTGGCGCGGTCGAAGACGTTTAAAGATCTGTTGTTGAAGCCGTTTCGGACGTCGCGCGAGACGGTGGGTCTTTTGGCGATGATTTGTATCCCGATGACCCTGGGTGTGTGGATCCGGGTCTCGGTGCCAAATTTCCTAGCCGCGGACCTTTCGTTTGAGACGACGATTCTGTTGGGCATACTGATGGGACCTTTGGCCGCGATGACGGGAGGAGCGGTGCTGGCGGTTCCGGCCCTTCTCCACCACGAGTATTGGGCGCTGCCGGTGAACCTGATGACTGCGGGTGTGGCGAGCATGTTTGGCCGGTTCGCGGATGTGGAGGATGTGTGGTCGTTTTCGCCAATGATCGATCTGAGTATCTACCGCTGGGTGACACGCAATCTCCGTCGGCCACACCTGGACCGGCAGATCCTGCTGCTTATTCTGATTACGGCGATCCAGTTTGCGACGAGCTTTCTGGCCCGGATGTACCCGCGGCGATTGTTTGAGCTGCACTCGAACTCGTGGCTGATTGAGCTGGCGATCTGTGCGTGTGCGCCGGTGGTGGTTGGAATACCGCTGAAGATCTGGAACGCGATTCGGATCGAGCGCAAGCTAGAGGAGCAGGGAAGATTGCTGCTCGAGGCTCGTCTGGATGCGCTGCAGCGGCAGATCAATCCGCACTTCCTGTTCAACACCTTGAACTCGATCACGTCGCTGATCCGGTCGAAGCCGGAGCTAGCGCGCGAGATGATTGGAAAGCTGGCGAGCATCTTGCGGGTGCTGCTCAAAGACCGGGACGCGTTTGTACCATTTCGCGACGAGCTTGAGTTTACAGATGACTACCTTGCGATCGAGGTGGTGCGCTTTGGAGAGAAGCTGCGGGTGGTGAAGATAATCTCGAAGGAGACGCTGGATATCGTGGTGCCGTCCATGCTGCTGCAGCCGCTGATTGAGAACAGCATCAAGCATGGGCTGGAGCCGAGGATCAGCGGAGGGACGGTGACGCTGCGCAGTCGCATTACACCGGAAGGGCAGCTGATGCTTGAGGTAGAGGATGACGGCGTGGGCATGGCGCCGGACTTTTCGGGTGCTGATGCTGTGTCGCCTGAAGGCGGGATCGTGCGATCGGGGACAGGCATTGGCATGCGCAACGTGCGGGAGCGGATGAAGGTGCTGTATGGCGAGCTTGCATCGGTCGAGATCAACAGCCGGCCGGGGCGCGGAACCCAGGTGCGTCTTCTGATGCCGGTGCTGGAGACGGGCGCGGAGACGTGGTCGAGTTCTTCCAACAGCGGCGCGGCTGGCTATGCGGGTGTGGACGCGGCACGAGCGATGACGCGCTCGTAGTACGCCTCGTAGAGGGGAATGATGCGGGAGGCGCAGAAGTAATCCTGGGCGGTTCTGCGGGCAGCTGTGGACATCGTAGCAAGCCGTTCCGTGTCGCCCAGCAAGCTGATCGCGGCGGAGCTCATCGCGTCGATGTCGCCTGCTTCGAAGAGAAGTCCATTCTTTCCGTCTTCAATCAGCTCCGGAACGCCGCCGACGCGGGTGGCGATCGCGGGCACACTGCACGCCATGGCTTCGAGCGCGGCGAGGCCGAAGGACTCCATCTCGCTGGGCATGAGCATGAGGTCGGCGAGGGGAAGGAGCTCGTTGACGTTGTCCTGCTTGCCGAGGAAGTGTACGCGGTCCTGGATGCCGTGCCTCGCCGCGAGGTACTCGGCGGTGGAACGGTCGGGACCGTCGCCGATGAGCATGAGGCGGGCGGGCATGGCTTTGGCCACGCGGGCGAAGACTTCAACGACATCCGTAACTCGCTTGACCGGACGAAAGTTGGAGAGGTGGACGAGGAGGCGTTCGCCACCCTGTGTTGCTGTCGCGGGACGGGCGAAGCGTGGACGCATGCTGCCGACGAGCTCCGGCCTGCGGACGTAGACATCGCAATTGACGAAGTTTCGAACCACCTCGATCTCTGAGGTGATGTTGAAGGCCTGGTAGGTTCGATCTCGAAGGTAGCTCGAAATAGCGGTGACGCCGTTGGACTGCTCGATGCCGAAGCGCGTGATGGGCAGGTAGGAGCGGTCGAGGCCGACGAGAGTGATGTCTGTGCCGTGGAGGGTGGTGATGAATGGAAGGGAGCGGCCGCGGGTGGCGAGCATCTGCTGCGCGAGGTAAGCGCTGACGGAGTGCGGGATGGCGTAGTGAACGTGGAGGAGATCGAGCGAGTAGAACTCGGCAACCTCCGCCATACGAGTGGCGAGGGCGAGATCGTACGGTGGGTGCTCGAACAGGGGGTAGTTCGAAACCGCAACCTCGTGGAAGTGGATGTTGGCTTCGCGACCGGAGAGGCGAAAGGGCTGGGAGTAGGTGATGAAATGGATATCGTGGCCGCGAGCGGCGAGCTCGATGCCGAGCTCCGTGGCAACAACGCCGCTGCCGCCGTAGGTGGGATAGCAGGTGATGCCGATCTTCATGCGAGCCTTTCGTGATGCGGCGCGTAAACCCTGTTCACGGCCTGCGATGTGAGCTGAGAGCGGACCCAGGGGCGAAGCCGCGCGGCAGATCTCCATAGTGGATGAGTGAAGGCGCGTCCGGTCGCGAAAGAACCTGGGGGACCACATCGAGCAGAGCTTTCCGCTCGATGTCGCGGTGAGTGCGTAGACGCGTTCTGACGAGATCGAGGTCGGGGTCGCCATAGCCGGGATGGCAGACAAGCTCCCATGTGCCTTCAGGGAGGTTCTGGAGAAGATCCCGGAGAACGGGCTCGTCCAGGTGACCAGTGGCGGCGATCCCGATGGTTCCATCGGTGGTTGCAAGGAGGCCGTGGTGCAGATTGAAAGCGGCGTGGAAGCGAGGTTTGAGCCGGTTGAGGAGGCGAACCTCCATCTGTCGGTCGCGCGCGCCAGAGGCTCTACCAAGGCTCCAGGGCGGTTCGAAAGGATATCGAATAGCGGGCACAGAGGTTTGTCGGGCGGCGTCGAAGAGAGGCCGGCTTACGGCGGGAAAAAGGTGGGCGTGCTTATGTGTATCGAGATGCGTTACAGATAGGCCGGCATGCTGGAGCTTTCGGATCTGGGCCAGCGCTTCGGTGCAGATGTCCTGCTCTCGAAGCTGCCCGAGTACGGCAGCGCTGGCGAACTGGAGGAGGGAAGGGCGGAAGCTGCGGCCGTCTGAGCCAAGGAGGGACGGGATGGATTCAGGGGGCGAGACGGGCAGGCCATCGGTGAGGACGACATGACAGCCAACGCCGAGCGATGCGTTGCGGTTTGCGACGGTGAGCGCGTCCTGAAAGGCTGGGCCGTTGGCCATCAGTGTCGCGGAGCGTAGGACGCCGGCTCGATGCAGCTCTTCGATCGAGCGATTGATGCCCGGGGTGAGCCCGAAGTCGTCCGCGTTGATGATGAGTCGAGCGCGCATGTCTTGACTCGGGTCGACTGGCAAAGAGAGGGGCAGTGCGGGATTGGTGGGCAGTGAGGGACTCGAACCCCCGACATCCTGCTTGTAAGGCAGGCGCTCTAACCAACTGAGCTAACCGCCCACACTATGCTTGGCAGACCCTAGTCTATGGGAGGTCAACCGGGTGTTGCAACATGCGTGCGTCGAATGCACAGGGGAGCAGGCCTTCGGCTCCACGCCAGCTTGATGGCGGGATCCGAGCCGCTGCCGACATCTCTTGTGTGAAGACGAACGGCCTGGTTGTTCTGTGAGGAGAGGGGCGACCGAGGTTCCGCGTGCGGGAACTCTGGTCTAAATCATGCGGACTTCTGATAGACTTTTTCTACGCGGGTTGATGGGTAGCGTCCTGGATCGGTATACGAGTTTCGCGCCGAAGGTTAGCTGCCGCCATCAAGACGCGAGTTGGGGACGTAGCTCAGTTGGTTAGAGCGCTGCCCTGTCACGGCAGAGGTCGCGGGTTCGAGCCCCGTCGTCCCCGCCATAAACCAAACATAATGGGTGGTTTACGGCTTACCAATTGTGACAGCACCACGGTCTACGGTACTGGACGGTACGGAACGGTT
>JAABUZ0100001948.1_pt1 | contig 36365 bp, 34 predicted proteins | sample 5562091 | NCBI WGS metagenome assembly JAABUZ01 (sample SAMN12813069, study PRJNA571459) | rock metagenome | isolation source: Antarctica rocks | place: Antarctica: Victoria Land, Linnaeus Terrace sud | collected 2015-12-21 | reverse complement strand
TTCCGCGCGCTCACTAGTCTATCACAGCGTTCGCAACAGGCTCGACGTTTATCGTGGCGGTAGGATAGCAAGGTCTTTACAGATTTTTCTGGCGAGGATGTCGGCAATTTCGATATGCCGTGGTACTGTTGAGGTCTTCCCATTCAACGTGTTTGGGTAAATATCGTGCTTTGACTCCTCGCGGAGGAATTTGCAATCATGCTCTCTGAGGTCCTTCAACAACGAATACCGTTTCATTCGGAGGAAAGTACGAGTTCTTCGCGAACAACCTCTCTGCCGACAAACTCACGGCGTGCCACTTCCCGATTGGCTTCAAGAACGAGATGAACCGCTTCTTTGAGATTCTCGCGTGCTTCGTCGAGTGTACGCCCCTGCGTGTTCGCTCCCGGCAACTCTTCTACGTAGCCAGTCCACCAGTCACCCTCGTGATCGAAGACAACGGTAAATTTCTCCATAAAGGTATTTCTTATTCCTGCGTGCCTCATGCGCATCTCACTGGACTACGGCGCGCACGTACAGTTTACCATCACAGCCCAATACGATGCATCCAATGATCCGTCCAGCGACGGAGGGGATCGAGGTCAGATGACTGAATCGTACGGCCCGGAAGCCCTATTTTGCGTTCCTGATCCCGCACCGTCTGCATCCCCGCCATCGCATAGAACGGTCCCATGTTACGCACCGGCCCTGCAATCCGTTGATAGCCGAACCACCACGCCCGCAGAAAGACGCGCACGGTGGCAGCCTCGTGCGGGCGCACGGAAATAGCAGGCGGGAAACGAAGCACGACCAGCGTCCGCGCGAGATCGGCACGCGGATCACCGGCGCGTCCGTTCGGCCAGTCGAGCACGCCGGTGATCTGTTTGCCATCCGTCATCACATTGAGCGGATGATAATCGAGATGCAGAAGCGTATCCGTGCGCGTTGCCGTCGCGCGGAGATGATCCCGCAATCGCGGGTCGAGCGGCCCTCCCCAATCGAGCCACATGTCCCGCGATTGGCGGAGCGCTTCCGGCGCGGTCACGGCATGGATGCGCGCCTGCATCCGCCCGAACATCGTTCCAAATGACCAGACGCGCCATGGTTGCCGCGCGACCGCCGCCAGAAGCGTCTCCCCTGGACACCACGCGAGCAGCATTGCCGGATGCTCCCGCCATGTGTCTTCCGCGCGAACGGCGGGGACGGACAGACCGCTCACGATGGCGGCGCGGATGGTCATCGTTTCTCGCTGGCAGCCACGCAATTGGTCGGGGCGGAAGACCCGCAATGCGGAGACGAGATCGCCATGCTCGACACGCCAGATTGCCGCGTCTTGTCCGCCGGAAACGGGCACCGCCGCTGTAGCATCGGTGACACCGAGCGACGCGAGGATGTCGAAGGGATCAAGACGTTCGCGTTCCATTCGTGAAGACTTCTCCATTTCGCGGGAAATTTCCGGTGGTGGCAGGCTTCCATCCTGTTTAAAACGCAGGCTGGAAGTCTGCCATCACCATTGACGATTCAGCCGACTGGTGGTGCGATCTCCCGCGCCAGCGGGCCGCGCAGGCGCGCGTCGCCCGCCCGCCGCGTGATCCGCCGCGCATCGAGGTATTCCATCACCGCTTGCGCGTACTTACGGCTCGTACCGATCGCGTCGCGGAACTGCGCGAGTGTGACGCTGCCGTGCGCGTCAATCAATGCGAGGGTTTGCATCACCATTCGGTCGTAGGCGTCACGCGAAAAGATGATTCCCTCCGCGACACGGACAATGCTCCCTTCCGCCGCCAGTACCGCCAGCGTCTCCGGGCTGACACCGAGCGTCGCGGGGTCGGGCGGCGCGTATGGCTCACCAGCGAGCGCGGCAAGCAAGGCATCGGCGGCGGCGCGCTCGGTAGGTGGCAGGGTCACTGCATGGCCCGGCATGCGCAAGACAGGCGCACTGCCACCTTCGGCGACGATACTTCCATTCTTCTGCAGGTGGGCGACAAAAGCATCGAAGAGGCGCGGCGCAAGGCCGAGGCGCGATTTCGCCTCCTCGCGTGGCATCCCACGTTTCAGTGGGTTCGCGGTGTGGAAGCTGGCAAGGAGAAGCGTCATCCGCGATTCCATCGCGCCTGCACCGCTTTCAAGTAGCAGGAAGGCGTTTGGTGACAGGACGTCAGCCGCCGGTTGCAATACAAGCAGTTCGCCCTCGCCGATCAGCGCCGCAAGGATGAGACGCGCGGCCTCCTGCTCCAGTCCCATCGCCGCGATCACCTCACGCACCTCGCGCGGGCCATTTGCGAGTAGCTGCCGGGCGAGGTCCTGTGGTGTGCCCCGCTTCAGGCTTTCCAGCCGTTCGAGCGTCGAGGCGTGGAAGCGGCGATGACGGCGCGGTGCGCTGTCCACGACTATACCGCCGCCAATCGTCTCGCTCGGTGACGGGCGGCGGAGGATGAAGCGGTCGCCACGCACGACGGCGACGGGTTCCGCGAGCCGGAGTTGCACCCAGCCTTTGTCGCCCGCTTCGAGCCGGTCCCCACCGAGCATCGTCACGCGCCCCTGCACCTCCGACGCCCCGATGAAGAGGTCAACGGGATCGTTCTGTTCGAGTGCGGGCGCGCTCGCCGTCATCCGCAGCCAGACATCGAGCAGATGCGTTGGCACGAGCCAAGCCGGTGTCGTCAGCACGTCGCCCCGGCGCACGTCCTCCACCGCGACGCCGCTGATGTTGATAGCGGCGCGGCTCCCCGGCAGCGCGATTGGCACTTTCGCCTGGTGCGTCTGCACACCACGCACGCGGCCCCGAATGCCACGCGGTAGCAATTCGACTTCCTGCCCGGCGGCGAGCGTGCCGTCCAGAAGTGTCCCGGTGACAACCGTGCCGAAGCCGGTAATCGTGAAGGCACGATCCACCGGCAGGCGCGGACGGCCATGCGGCGCGTGGGGCGGCGTATCGGCGAGGAGCGCATCGAGCGCGGCCTTCAAGGCATCCAATCCCTGCCCGGTCGTCGCGGCGGTCGCGATCAGCGGGGCGTTGGCAAGCGTTGTCCCGGCCGTCGCCTCGCGCGTCGCCTCCGTCGCCAGTTCAAGGAACTCCTCATCCACCGTGTCCGCTTTCGTCAGCACGATCACGCCACGATTAATACCAAGCAGATCGAGGATTGCGAGGTGCTCGCGCGTCTGCGGCATCGGCCCCTCGTCCGCCGCGACGACGAGTAGGGCGGCGTCTATCCCGCCGACACCGGCGAGCATGTTTTTGATGAAACGCTCGTGCCCCGGTACATCCACGACGCTGACGACCTGCCCGGAAGGCAGCGTCAGCCACGCGAAGCCGAGGTCAATCGTCATCTCGCGCGCTTTCTCCTCCACCAGCCGGTCCGGGTCAATCCCCGTGAGCGCGCGCACGAGCGTGCTCTTTCCATGATCCACATGCCCTGCCGTCCCGACGACGTACGCACGCTCCGTTGCGCCATTTGTGCCCGAAGAATTCGCCGCATTCATAGCCATGATTGTAGCAGAGGAAATCACTTGAACCGCGAAGGCGCGAAGGGCGCGAAGGGCGCGGAGAGGGGAAGAGAATCGAAGGAAATTTCTTGTTTCTTCCTTTTCTCCCCTTCGTGCTCTTTGTGCCTTCGTAGTTAAAAAAGTCTGTTAGCCGCTGGAAGGTAGGGGGGCATCGAGCCAGTCGTAGGTGAGGTAGTCGTGGAGAGCGGGGCGGAGATCGGTCGCGCTGTGCTGCTGGAAGACGCTTAGAAGAGCGCGGCCGGTAATGATACCGTAGCGATCCTGTGTGTAGAGATCGTGGAGGGCGGCGACGAAGCGGTCTGATCCCATCGTATCCCGGATCGTTGCGTAGACTTTCGCGCCACCCGTGTAGACACAGTAGTAATGATCGCGATCGCTGACGCTGTGATTCCAGACCGTGATATTCACCGGGCAGGGGAGCGGACGGGAGAGGATCACTGGAACATCGATCCCTTGGTTGATCGCGTTCTCGAAGAAACTCGCGGCACCCTCATCTACCCACGTCTCGGTCTGCGGATGGGTACCGAGGAGAGCAAAGAACCATTGATGTGCAGTTTCATGCGCGATGAGTGTCTGCATCGGCACGCCACGAACGCGCGTGCCAATCATCACGAGTGTCGGAAATTCGACGCCGCCGGGCATCGTCAGCCCTGCATCGGCAACATGGAAGACGGGATACGGGTAGGGACCGACCGTCGCGCTCATCCATTCGATTGCGTGGATCGCATAAGCAAGAATATCTGCCTCGGACAGCGAAGCAATCGCGAGGTTGCTGGGTTCGATGTATACCTCGACGCGCACATTGTCTTTCGTCATGCCGTGCGTCATGTGGTAGGACGATGACAGAAGCGCGGCGAAGTCCCGCACATTCGGCGCGTCAATCGTGTACGTCGTGCGCGCCCCGCTCGTCTCCTGATGCTGGACAACGCCAGTGCTGACAAGGGCCTGCGCTGACGGCACCGACAGCGTCACATGGAAGTTACCCGTCGCGGTGTAGACAGCGTCAAACTGGTCGTGGTAGCCATGATCGTCGGAGAGCATCGGGAACCAGTAGCCGAGGCGGAGAATATCGCCATCCCGCCGTGTAACATCAAACCCGTCTCCGCCATCCTGAATGTCGAGGTGAAAGGTGAAGCCAACCGTCCGCGTATCACCGGGAGCGAGCGCGGGCCACTCCGGGAACGACAAGCGCACCTCGGTCTGATCCACTACCGCCGGGACGCCGTCAATCGTGCCGCTGTCGAGCGCAAACCAGCCGTAATGCGCCGCCGCGACATTGAAAGTAACAGCAGGAACGGATTGTTTGCCAGTATTTGTCAGGCGCACCTGCTCCGTGCCAGTGATGTGGATCGCACCGTTCGACCCGACATCGCCGACCGTCGCGACGAGCGTGTAGTCCGCCGCGAGCGGGGGGATATCCGTCGTCGCGGGATGTGGGTTTTGCGGGTCTTCACCGCGCACGGCAGGCGCGAGCGTCGGCACAAAGGGCGGTGCATCCGCCGCGACAGCAGCCGGGAAGAGCAACACAACGAGAAGCAGGAGCGCGAAGGGGCGTCGTCGTTTCATGCCGCTAGTGTACCGACGCCGTTTTGTCGCGTCAAACAGATAGGCGAGGAGAGGATTGAACCGCCAATACGCCTAGTGGGCAGTATTGGCGGTTCAGCATACATTCCTATTGTGGGATGCGGAAGACCTGCCCCGGAAAGATCAGGTTCGGGTCGGCGATCTCGTCGGTGTTCGCCGCGAAAATGCGGGGCCATTGCGTCACATCGCCGTACCAATGCTGCGCGATGCCCGAGAGCGTGTCGCCCGCGACGACGGTGTACTCCGCGAAACCATGGTACGGGTCAATTAAGGCGCGTCCGAAGATGACCGGTACTGTCACCTTGTTCAACTCGTCGCCCATACCGCTCGGTGGGAACTCGAAGACTTCGACGGTCCCATTCTTCGTCGCAGGGATTGCGCCGATGGCAAGCGTGGTGTGATAGTTGCCCCAGAGACCGAGGCCACCCGCACTGATACTGGTTAGTGCGAGTTGCGCGCCGTTGCCGTCGCGCACACGGGCGAAAAAGGTTCCCTCAAATCCGGTGCCGACGCCGCAGATCGAGACAGGATCGTCCACGATGTCATACGGTTGCGGCTGCCGGACGGTGATTGGTGCGAAACTCGGCATGGCTTTCCTCCTCACGTACGGCGAACAAATGTGAACACTGGTATAACGCCATCGAGATGCAGCTGGTTCCGTAGGTCATCTGTAGCGGTCGTGATGCATCACTGTATACTACGCTTGTTGTGCGAAGCGGAAGGAAGAGGGCATGCAAAAAAGCGGGTATGAGACGGTTTTCACACTGGAAACGACGCCGATCAAGTTTGGGCCGGGCGCGTCCGATGAGGCGGGATGGGAGTTGCGGCGGCTCGGTGTGACGCGCGCGCTGCTTGTCTCCGATCCCGGCATCGTTCGGGCGGGGATCACCGAGCGGGTACGGCGATCTATCGAGGCGGCGGGCGTCGCCTGCGTCGTCTACGACCGCGTCCGCGTCGAACCGACGCTGCAATCGCTGCAAGACGCCGCTGATTTCGCACGCGCGGAAGGGGTGGACGGCTTCGTCGGCCTCGGTGGCGGCTCATCCATAGATACGGCGAAAGTCGCGAACCTACTCGTTACGCACCCCGCGCCGCTGCTGGATTACGTCAACAAGCCAATCGGCGCAGCGCGCGTCCCACCCGGTCCGCTCATGCCGCTACTTGCGATGCCGACGACCGCCGGGACCGGATCGGAGGCGACCTCCGTCGCCGCGTTGGAAGTCCCGGAGCAGCACGTCAAGACTGGCCTCTCGAACCGCTGGCTCCGCCCGAATCTCGGCATCGTGGACCCACTCCTCACCCTGACGATGACACCCGAAGTGACCTCATCGTGCGGACTGGATGCTCTCTGCCATGCTGTGGAATCCTACCTCGCGCGGGACTTCACCTCGCGCTCCGTGCCGGAGACGCCCGGCGACCGCCCAATGTTTCAAGGCTCGACGCCGATCTCCGATATCTGGGCGATAAAGACGCTCGAACTCGGCGGAAAATATCTCCGGCGCGCCGTGCAGAACGGCCAGGACATTGAGGCGCGCACGCAAATGTCGCTGGCGGCGATGATCGCGGGGATCGGTTTCGGCAATGCGGGCACCCACATCCCACACGCCTGCTCCTATCCGATTGCCGGCCTGAAGCATGTCTACCAGCCACCCGGCTACCCAACCGATCATCCTTTCGTGCCGCATGGCCACTCGGTGATCGTCACCGCCCCCGCCGCCTTCCGCTTCACCTACGCGACGAACCCGGCGAAGCATCACCACGCGGCGGAACTACTCGCCGACCACCCGTTGCCGAACGCGGACGAAAACACCCTGCCGACCGTGCTCATCCAACTGATGCGCAACATCGAAGCGCCGCGCGGCCTCGCCGAACTCGGTTATGACAACGGTGACATTGATGGATTGGTCGAAGGCGCGGAGAAGCAGCAGCGCCTCCTCGTCATCTCCCCGCGCGCGCCGACCCCAAATGACCTCGGGGACATCCTGCGATCTTCAATGGCGAATTGGTAATCTCGGTAGCGTAGGCTTCAGCCTGCGGTTCCCTCTGGGGAAACCGCAGGAAAGAACGCAGGCTCAAGCCTATGCTACCTGTGCGGCTCAATCGAAAACGATTAATCCTCTGCCGACCTCGCCGCGATCCAAAGCGTCGTACGCTTCGTTGATCTCTTCGAGCGGATAGTGCCGTGTGACGAGCGAGTCGAGGTCGAGCTTGCCCGCTTGCGCCAGTGCGATGTACTTCGGCATGTCCACATGAGTGCGTGCGGAGCCGTAGAAGCAGCCCTTGAGCGTTTTCTCCTGCGCCGCCAGCAGATAGGCGTCAATCTGCGCATACTCCCCGACCGCCGCCATGCCGACCGCGATCGCCGTACCGCCCGAACGGATCGCCTCGAACGCCGTGCGCACCGTCTCACCGCTTCCGAGCACCTCGAAGGCGTAGTCCGCTCCGCCGCCTGTCAGTCGCCGGATCGCTTGCACGGGGTTCTCTTCGCGCGCATCTACCGTGTCCGTCGCTCCGAAGCGCTCCGCGAACTCCAGTTTCTGCTGGCTGATGTCCACTGCGATGATGCGCGACGCGTTAGCGAACCGCGCCCCCTGAATGACGTTTAGCCCGACGCCGCCACAGCCGATCACCGCGACCGTGCTGCCAGGGCGCACCTGCGCGGTATTCAACACCGCACCGACTCCCGTCGTCACGGAACAACCGACGAGCGCCGCCAGTTCAAGCGATGTCTCCGCGTCAATGGCGACCGCGCTGCTTTCGTGAATCACCGCGTACTCGGCGAACGACGAGGTCGAGGCGAAGTGATGGATCGGTTGCCCATCCCTGGAGAGCCGCATGTGCCCGCCGGGCAGTGTCCCCGCCGGACTACGGAGTCCTGTGCAAAGTTGCGGGTGGCCGGACATACACTGCTCGCAGTAGCCGCAATTGGGCTTGAACGAGAGGACGACCGGGTCCCCCTCCTTGACCCGTGTGACACCGGGGCCGACTGCCGCGATACGCCCCGCCGCCTCATGCCCAAGGATTGTGGGGAGAGGCGGCTTCCATTCGCCCTTCAGCACATGGAGATCGCTGCGGCAGACGCCGCTGGCAGCCATCTTCACCAGCACCTCGTTCGGCCCCGGATCGTCGAGTTGCACCTGCTCGATCACCATCGGCGTATTGTAATCATAAAGAACAGCGGCCTTGATCGTGCGCATCTTTTCCCCATTCCGAATCACGCGAACACCAGGCAGATGAAGGGTCAGTCCGCTGGGATAGATTGACGATGGCGCTCTTGTGCCAATCGCGCCAACGTCGCGTCTGCGGTAATCACGTTACCGCTTCCGTCAGGCTCATGCCGCACCAGGGCAACCCCTTCAATGCTTTCTTCGCCGTCATCCTCGATGAATGTTCGTACCGCCGATAATGCCTCATCCTCGGAATCGTATGTCGCAATGAGGTTCCGGCTTACTGCATCCCACATTTCATAGAGAGTCTTCATGCTCCTGCTCCTCATCGGAGATCGCGAGTACACGTCCCACATAGCCCAATATTTCGTCGGGGTCGCCCCATACGGTGTGATGGACCCGGCTGATTCGCGAACGTTCGCTCAATGCGAATGACCGCGCCCTCCGGGATCACCAACGCGGCCATATGTGTACCGAGCATCGGAAAACGGATCGCTGCCACGCGTGCCTGTGTAGACATCTCGAAGACAGATACACCGTCGTATGTGCGAAGCGTTTCCGGTGTCGAACGCCGCAGGACACGGCCCAAGGCCCGATTCGAGAGAAAATCGCGGTGTGCCGCAGACGGTCCCGTAATGATCCGATAGAACCTCCGCGCCACGCGCCGGTATCCTCCCGTTTCCAATGATACATCTCTCGGCCACTCCATGGCCGGTTCTCGATCTACCGTTCTCACTGCCCCCTCCACTCCTTCAAGGCAGCGAGGAGGCGAGCGTTCTCGTCCGCCGTGCGGATAGTGATGCGGAGATGACCGGGCAACAAGGGATGTGCGGAGAAGTTGCGGACGACCATGCCGCGCGCTTCCAGCCAGTCGTAGACGGACTGTGCGACAGCGGGGTTTTCCCAGCGCGTCAGCACGAAGTTCGTCACCGAAGGATAGACATGTGCGCCGCATTCCCAGAGAGCGTCCGCGAACGGCTCGCGCTCAGCGATCACCGCCGCGACATTCGCGCGCATCGAAGGGATGTCCCGCAAGGCCGCCGCGCCGACCCGCGCCGTGACACGGCTGACGCTGTTCGGCGGACGGACGCGGTTCATCATGCCCATCACCTCCGGCGCGGCGATGCCACAGGCGAGGCGCATCCCCGCCATGCCGAATGCCTTGGACATCGTGCGGACGACGACGAGGTGCGGATACGTTGCGATCAACGGTACGGCGGACCAGCCGATATACTCCGCATACGCCTCGTCCACGACGACCATACAGGGCGCATTGGCGATCAGCCGTTCCATGTCGGCGGGGTCGGTCGCGTTGCCGGTCGGGCTGTTCGGGTTACAGTGCCAGATGATTTTCGCACCTATTGCCGCCGCAAGCATCCCGTCAATATTGGGCGCAAACTCCGCCAGGAGCGGCACGCGTTGTACAGTCGCGCCCATCTGCTCGGAGACAATCGGGTACATCGAATAGGTCGGCGCCGAGACGATCACGCGATCGCCATTGTCGAGAAACGTCTTCGTCACGATGTCGAGGATTTCGTCCGCGCCCGCACCGACGATTAGGTGATCCGTACCGACGCCGTAGTACGCACTGAATAAGGCCGTCAGTTCGGCGTACGATGTATCAAAATACTCGTTCGGCTGCCCCGCCACGCGCGCCGCCTCCATCGCCACATCCCACGACGTGGGTGGGAAGGGTGACGTGTTGAGGTCGAAACGGATCACGTCCCGCGCGCGCAGACCATGCCGCGCTGCGACTGCCTCGCTGGAGAGTTCCCATACATACGGATCAATATTGCGGACTGATTTGCGTATGAAGTGCTCGAGCATGTACCTACCCCCTAACCCTCTCCCGACGCGGGAGGGGGAACCCGTTGCGATTATCCTGCTCTTTGCCATCGGCCTCGGCGCTCCCGTATTTGCTCCCCTCCCGCGTCGGGAGGGGCCAGGGGTGGGTTCAATCCTACCGTACCCGCACGTTCCCTGCATAATCCGCGCGTGCGATACTGTGACCAACAGGTTTCGATGCTTCAGGAAAGGATTGCACAATGGCAAAGGCGATAACGGACATGACGCTCCTCGATCTGCTGGCCGGTGCGGATGACCATCCGGCCCTCGTCGCACCGGAAAAGCCGTCGCTCACGTACGCACGGATGCGGGCAAATGTCGTCGCGCTGGCGGCGCAGTTACATGGCATGGGATTCGGTCAGGGAGACCGGATCGCGATTGCGATGGGCAACGGCCCGGAGATGGTGCTGACCTACTGCGGCGCGACCCTCTGCGGCGCAGCCGCACCGCTCAACCCAAACTACAAGCAGGATGAGTTCGCCTTTTATTTCGCGGATACGCAGGCGAAGGCGCTGATTACGTTGCCCGATACGATCCCAGCGGCGCACGCGGCGGCATCCGCCGACATGACGATTATCGAGGTGCTACCACAGCAGGATGGGACGCTCGTCCTGAAGACGGTCAAGAACGCGCGCTCCCCCCGCCCTGCAGCGCTCGCCGGGCCGGACGATATCGCGATGATCCTCCACACGAGTGGCACGACGAGCCGCCCGAAGCGCGTGCCGATTCGCCACCGCAACCTCGCGGCATCCGCGCATAACATTGCGCGCACCTACGAATTATCCGCGGCGGATCGCTCGCTCTGCGTCATGCCCCTCTTCCACATCCACGCGCTCGTCGCCTCGATGCTGGCTGCGTTTACGTCGGGTGGCACGGTGATCTGCCCGACGGGCGGCTTCAACGCCTTGGAGTTCTGGAACATCGTGGATACCTTCAAGCCAACATGGTATTCCGCCGTGCCGACGATGCATCAGGTGCTACTCTCCCGCGCCGACCGCAATGCGGCGGTCATCAAGGCGAACCCCTTCCGCTTCATCCGCTCCGGCAGCTCATCGCTCGCGCCAATCGTCATGGAGCGCATGGAGGCGACTTTCGGCGCGCCGGTGCTGGAAAACTACGGCATGACTGAGGCGACCCACCAGATGACCTCCAATCCCCTGCCACCCAAGCCGCACAAGGCGGGTACGGTAGGCATCGGCTTCGGCGTTGATGTCGGCATCATGGACGACGATGGGAATATACTCCCGCAGGGTGCGCTCGGCGAGGTCGTCGTCAAGGGGCCGAACGTCATTGACGGCTATGAGAATAACCCGGAGGCGAACGCGACCGCTTTCGTCAACGGCTGGTTCCGTACCGGCGATCAGGGCCGGATGGACGAGGACGGCTTCCTCTCGCTCACCGGGCGGCTGAAGGAATTGATTAACCGGGGCGGCGAGAAGATTTCGCCCTTAGAGATTGACGACATCCTGCTGCGGCACGCGGCAGTCGCGGAGGCGCTCGCCTTCGCCGTGCCCCACCCGACGCTCGGCGAGGAAGTTCACGCAGCGGTCGTCCTCAAAGGCGAGGCAACGGAGCGCGAGTTGCGGACATATTGCGCCGAACATCTGGCGGAGTACAAGGTACCGCGCCGCTTCCATGTCCTGGAAGCCCTGCCGCGCGGCGCGACCGGCAAGTTGCAGCGCATCACGATGGCGAAGGCGCTCAATCTGACGGGTGAGGCATGAAAATCTGTGTCGTCGGAGCGGGGGCAATCGGCGGCTATCTCGGCGCGAAACTGGCGCTGGCGGGCGAGGACGTGACGCTGATCGCCCGCGGCCCGCACCTCGCCGCCATCCAGCAGCATGGCTTGAAACTCGTTGCGCCGGACGGTACGGAAGCCGTCGCAACGAATGTGCGCGCAACGAGCGATCTGGTAGAAGCCGGGCAGCAGGACGCCGTTTTCCTGACGCTCAAAACTCATAGCGTGCCTGCTATCACCTCGGCGATGCGTGCCCTCTACGGCCCGGAAACGATGGTCGTGACGATGCAGAATGGCATTCCGTGGTGGTACTTCCGCAAGCACGGCGGGCCATATGAGGGAACACGCATCGAGTCCGTGGACCCCGGCGGCATCGTGGAGGCGAATACGGAGATCGAGCGCGTGATTGCCTCCGTCGTCTACCCGGCGGCGGAACTGGCCGCGCCCGGCGTCGTTCGGCATATCGAGGGCGACCGCTTCTCGCTCGGTGAATTGGACGGCGTGAAGACGGCGCGCATCCAGACGCTCGCACAGATGCTGATCCACGCCGGGCTGAAAGCGCCGATCCGTCCGCGCATCCGCGCCGAAATCTGGGTCAAGCTCTGGGGTAACCTCGCCTTCAACCCGATCAGCGCCCTCACCCGCGCGACGCTCGTGGACATCTGCCAGTATCCGCCCACTCGTGATCTCGCCCGCACGATGATGACCGAGGCGCAGGCTATCGCAGAAAAGTTGAACGTGAAATTTCCCATCTCCATCGACCAGCGCATTGCCGGTGCGGAAGAAGTCGGCGCGCACAAGACTTCGATGTTGCAGGACATCGAAACTGGCCGCCCCGCCGAAGTGGACGCGATTATCGGCTCCGTCGCCGAACTCGGTCGCCGCACCGGCACTCCAACCCCGGCTATTGATGCCATCTATGCGAGCGTCAAGCTCCTCGAAAAGACCTTGCGGCAGGATTAATTGCAATGACAGATGACCCAATGGAAACGAATAGACCGATCCTGTCGGGCTGGAAACCGATTAATCCACCGCGCGCATTAAACATCTGGGAGCGCGCGATGATTAAGCACCTGACGACGGATCCGTTACCTCATCACGATATGATTGAGCGCCAACTCTCATTTGCCTGGGTCACACACGAGCTCGCCAGTGATCCAAGCGTCAGAATTGAGGTACACCGCAACCCGGATGATCGCATTCCGGGTATCTCTAATACCAGCCTCTATTGGGCACTTTCATATATCGAAGGACGCGACGTCGACGGAATGTACATGTGGGCGATCCTCAAAGCTGGTGACGGTTACATCGAGATGCTGGAGGTTCAGCGCGCCGACGGCTCTCTGTTTGCTCATCTGCCATCGCCCAAGAAATTCTTGCTAATGAGCGAAGACGATCCGGCTGACATCGGTACACAATAGACAGACGTGTCAGCGTATCATTGGTGCTTGCTCTCACGCCGACAATGACCGATACGCGCCGCGCAGACCTGCTATATCAACGAACCGATCCTCTTTGCAACGGTTTATCGTCACATGCTTCCCGGAGGAATAATCGGGTCAAAGCGCGTCCAGCCGGTGCTCGCTCTCCACTCCCACAACTCGTTCCGAAGAGTCGGATGGTCGTGGAGAAATGCACCGATTTGCTCCGCCGCCCGCTCAGATGACCAGATTTGCGGGATGATGAGGATACCGAAGTGTGCCAGTGTCGTTTGCCAGCGTGTCCAGGCATCATGAAGCATGCGGAAATCTTCGCGGTCGTAGGTGACAACAATACGGCCTTGCCGCACGGCGGTCAGCACGTTCTCAGGATCGCTCGCACGGTCACGGTTCTGGCTGATCGCGGTAACAGCGGTATGCCCTCGCGCCTGAAGTTCATACGCAATCTGCTGCTTCGCATTGTGATCCAGATAAAAGTCGGCCACTGCGAATCATGCCGCCACATTGTTCGCTTCGATGCGGGCATCAATCACCTGAGTGTGCCAATAGTAATAGGCCACCGCAGCCTGTACCGCTTCGACTGATACGCCGTACTCTTTGGCCGTTCGCCGAATCGCGGTATCATCGAGGAAACGGTCGTAATAACCGGATCGCCCGTCCGGCACCGGTGCGGCCTTCATCGAACCAATGATTGCCCAAACCGGAATGCCTTCGGGCTGAACGCAGACGGCATCTTCGCCCGGATGGTCAGGGTCGGGGCCGATATAGTGAGACAGAAGCGGCATTCCGCTGTCTAAGAAATCCTTCAAGCGATAGAGATATGCTCTGATTTTCGCGCCGAGATCATGCTCCGCCCGCTGATTATCTGTCCCTTCGCCAACGAAGCCCGGCATCGCTGGCACGCTGGCGCGCACGCTGTCCCCCGCCGGTTCGAGCGCAACTCGGTAGTAATTGCCCTGTTGCGGCCCGGATCCGAACGGCCACAGAACAAAGTACGGTCCATCGCCGCTCTGCCGTACTTCCAGACCTTCGTTCATGCCAATATCAACCATTCAGATTCTCCCTCCGCGATCGTCTGCCAGTATTCTACCGCATGCGCTACGCGATCGGTTATTGCCCTCGCGCCCGGGATGTCCGATACTCGCCGCATGGAAACCGCTGTACAACGCACTGCTATAGACGCATGGGTTCGTCGTTGCGCACGTCCCGGATGAAGGAGGATACCGTTGTCCACGACATCAGCCACGAAGCGGCCGCTCAAGGTTGGATTGTTCTTCCCGCACGCGCAGGTCGGGCCGGACGGGCGCAAACCGGCGTGGGCGAATATCGTTTCGCTCGCGCAACGGGCCGAGCAGGCAGGATTCGACTCACTCTGGTTCCCGGATCATTTCTTGTACCCACGAGGCGATCTCGGATTAAACCCCGATGGCACGCCGCGCGGCGAGCAGGAGGCAGCATCCGGCTTCTGGGATTGCTGGACGCTGATCAGCGCCATCGCGGCGAGCGTGCCGCGCGTCGAACTCGGCACCTTAGTCTCCTGCACGGGCTACCGCAACCCCGGTGTGCTCGCCAAGATCGTGGATACGATCGAGGAAGTGAGCGGCGGGCGGGTGATACTCGGCATCGGCGGCGGCGACTCCGGCTACGAGCATCACGCCCTCGGCCTCTCGTACGACAACCGGATCGGCCGCTTCGAGGAGGCGATGAAGATCATTCACCAATATTTCCACGACGGCGTCGCGAACGTCGCGGGCACGCACTATTCAGCACATGAACTGGAACGCCGCCCAGCGGGGCCGCGTCCGAACGGCCCGCCTGTGATGATCGGCACGCTCGCCACCGGCCAGCGGATGCTCCGCCTTACCGCGCAGTATGCCGACCTCTGGAATGGCTGGATTATCCGCCACAGCACTGACGTATCTGCCATCCCGCTCCTGCGAGACGCGATTGACGCCGCCTGCACCGCGCAAGGCCGCGACCCCGCGACCCTTGGGCGAACCCTGACAGTCGGCGTCTCCGTGCTCGGGCGCACGATGCCGGGCAGTGAGACAATCACCGGCACGCCGGAGCAGATGGCCGACACCTTCCGCGCCTTCGCGCGCGAGGGCATCACGCATGTCCAAATTTGGCTGACGCCGACCAGTAGCGCGGGCATCGAAGCCTTCGCTCCCGTCTTGGAACTACTCGACCAAGGATAAAGAGTGGGCGGTTTAGCACGGAGACTGCAGCGGATGCAGAGTGACCAAAGGAGACTCCTGAAATTCTCCGCTGCGCTCCGTCGTTTTCCGCTTGATGAAAGGAATCTCATATGATTCGTCCCTGCAAGCTTGGCGTGTTTCTGCCGATTGTTGAGACGCAGATGGCGGGTGTGACGCCGCGCTGGACGGATCTGCTCGCCATGGCGCGGACGGCGGAGGAGGTCGGCCTCGATTCGATCTGGATTCCCGATCATCTCCACTTCGAGTACCCCGGCATCAATGAGAGCACGTACGAGTGCATGTCCATCCTCTCCGCGCTCGCCGCTGTGACGGCGCGCGTGGAGATCGGCACGCTCGTTATCTGCACCACCTTCCGTTACCCGGCGGTGTTCGCCGCAATGGTGAACACGATTGAGGAGATCTCCAATGGGCGGCTGATCCTCGGCCTCGGCGCGGGCTACCACGAGCCGGAGTACCGCGCCTTCGGCATCCCGTACGACCATCGGGTGAGCCGCTTCGAGGAGGCGCTGCACATCATCGCCACGCTCCTGCGCGAGCGGAAAGTGGACTTCACGGGGACGTACTACTCCGCGCGAGAGTGCGAGTTCCACATTCCCGGTCCGCGCCCGCATGGGCCGCCAATCATGATCGGCTCGACCAGCCCGCGAATGCTTCGCCTCACCGCGCAGCACGCCGATCTGTGGAACAAGTATCTCGTCACCGGCAAGAGCGATGCGAGCGAGATCCCGCCCCTCCGCGAGACCGTGGACGCGGCCTGTGTCGAGGTCGGGCGCGACCCCGCGACCCTCGGGCGAACGGCCTCCGTGCTGGTGGACTTCATCAGCCGGCCCGATGCCCCACCCTCTCCCGACCGACCCTTCGCTACCCCGGAGCCGATTACCGGCACGCCGGGGGAAATGGCGGCGCAGTTGCGTGCCTTCGCCGACGAGGGAATCTCGCACATCCAAATCTGGACAAATCCGCGCACCGTCGAAGGCGTTGAACGCCTCGCGCCGGTGCTGGAAGCATTGGATCAGGGATAGGGCGGTATTGTAGGGGCGCATAGCATGCGCCCGATCTCCTTTGCCGCAGGCGATATGGCGTTCCGGGCGGGGAGGGCGCATGCTATGCGCCCCTACAAACGAATGTGGAGGAATGGGCGTGACGAAGAATAGCAAGGTGCGGGTCGGTGTGCTTGGGGCGGGCGCATGGGCGAAGGGGGCGCACATCCCCGGTTGGCAACGCGATCCCCGCTGCGAGGTCGTCGCGATCTGCGACGTGGAGAAAGAGCGCGCGGAAGATTTTGCCCGACACTTCGGCATCCTCGAGGCAACGGACGACTGGCAGGCTGTCGTCGGGCGGTCCGACATTGATGTTATTGACATCGCTACGCCCTCAGCCACGCATTGGGAACTGGCTACCGCCGCACTCGACGCGGGCAAGCACGTCCTCTGCGAGAAGCCCGTCGCTTACGACTTTCGGGACACGCGTAAAGCGGCGGAGACGGCGAAAGCAAAAGGGCTGAAGACAAAACTCGGCTTTACCTTCCGCTACAGCCCCGGCGTGCGCTACGCGAAGGAGTTGATTGATGCGGGGTTCGTTGGCACGCCCTATATCTTCAACGGCTACGAGCAGAACTCGCAGTGGCTCAACCCGCAAACGCCGCTCCGTCAGGCGGACCCGGACGCCGACCAGTCGGTCATCCAGGTTTCCTCGCTCGAAGGCTACGGCGCGCCAGTCATTGACCTCAGCCATTGGTGGGTTGGCGCGGACTACACACAAGTCGTCGGCACGATGCGCAACTTCGTGCCTGAGCGGGTTGTGCGACAGACAGGCCAGATGATGCGGATGAACATAGATGACGGCGACATCTACATGGCGGAATACACGAACGGAGCGCTCGCCTCGATCCAGACAAGTTACGTGACGGTCGGCAACTACCCCGGCATCGAGGCGCGCATCTATGGCGAGAAAGGCGCGATCATCTGCCGCCTGATCGAGGAGTTCGGCAAGGCGGAGACGATCAAGATCGCCACGCCCGAATCCGTTGAGTTCGTCGAGCAGGAAATCCCGGCACGGTTCTACCCGCGCGGCGGCAGCAACAGCGAGTCGTGGCGCTCGCTCTTCTACGCCAACCTGATCGCCAGTTTCCTCGACGAGATCATTGACGACGTACCGACGCAGGGTGACTTCACCGACGGCGCGTGGGTGCAGGAGGCGATCAACGCCGTCGAATTATCCTTCCGCGAGCGGCGATGGGTCTCGCTACCGCTGTAATGCGAGCGGCCAGTCGGCCACGAAGGCACGAAGAGCGCAAAGGACCATCACCGCCACCCGGTCAGGCACTGTCAGGTTCGGGGCGGATACGACAGGAGGGCAGACCGTGGGACAGTACGGCGCCGCTCGGCCCTTGAAGCGCAGGAAGAGCGGATATATTCTACGCGCGCCGTGTCATAGTTCCACACGACTGGCGCTGAGGCCCGGTGGGGCGAGTAGTATGAAGGAGCCGACGATGGATGCACGCCCTCCGACTGCGACTATGGGACCGCAGACTGCCCGGTGGCGCCGGTTGGCCATACTCGGTAGTCTGACCGCCCTGCTGCTCCTTGCCCCCCTTATACCCATGACCGCCGGGACCAGCGCCAGCGCTGCCACCTGCGTCACCTTTCAAGAGACCGGCCAAGCCCTCTGCGACCGCTTCCTCGACTACTGGAATGCACACGGCGGCCTGGCGATCAATGGCTACCCGCTGACTGCGGCGCGCATGGAGACGCTGGAGGACGGCAAACACTATCAGGTGCAGTGGTTTGAGCGGGTGCACATGGAATACCATCCGGAGGTCACCGACCCGCACTACCAGGTCCTGCTCGGCCAGTTTGGGCGTAAGATTCACCCCGCTGATCCGGCCGTGGTCGCCAAGCCCGGGCAGCACTTCTTCCCGGAGACCGGGCATAACCTCGGTGGCGACTTCCTCACCTACTGGACGGCGCAGAGCGGACTGGCGCAGTTCGGCTATCCACTGAGTGAGCAGTTTCAGGAGACGTTGGACGGCAAGGCCTCTACCGTGCAGTACACCGAGCGGGCGCGCTTCGAGCGGCACCCGGAGAATCAGCCACCCTATACCGTCCTGCTGGGGCAGTTCAGGCGGTTGTTACTGAACCAGAGTGGGTCGCCACCAGCGGTGGCATCACCCGTATCGCCGCCGCTGCAGGACGGCACGCCCTATCGCGACCAGTTCGGGCGCTTCACGACGCGTTATCCGGTGGGCTGGAGTGTGAACGTGGATGGCGACCGCAATGTGAACTTCCTGGCACCGCAAGCCCCCCCCGCAGCGGGGATCAATGTGTCGCCGCGCCCAGTGACCGACGACGTCACCCTCGACAGCTATCGCCAGAACGACTACGACTATCTGCTCCCGCGCCTGAAGGATTACCGCTTGATTAGCGACACGAAGATCATGGTCGGCCCCTACAACGCCTACAAGCGGGTCTTCACGCACACGAATGAGGAAGGGCAGTTTGAGGAGATTGTGCGCTATCACATCCGCGCAGAGAGCTACGTCATCGTGGTGAATTGCTTCGCGGCGCCGCAAAACGAGGGGCTCTCCATGCCGCTCTTCGATGGAACGACCGGAGCAATCGCGCCGCTGAGTCCGTAGGGTGGCGGACCGTCGCCCAGCCCGAATGCCGACATTCCGATCCGTCCAAACTCGCTGCCCATACATTATGTCAAGTAGCGGAGTGTACAAGTCTGCCTGGGTCACTGCTAACAGGTGCCGCTCGTTCCGTCACCGGGCCATGTGTTTTCGATCCACGACTCGTATGAAGCTGTTTTGAGAGATAGGCGAGTCGTCTCACAAGCGAACGTTTGCTTGGTCACGGCTCGGTCATCAGCCCCAAAATGCCTCTATTTGTGGCAAATCTGCATGCTAGTCGGCGTCATCGGTTTGACCATGTTCCGGGTTTCGCTAACCGTCTCTGTATCAGCATCCTCTTTCCTTGTTACTTCGACTGACTTTCGCGCCAATCATCACCGTCTCAATGATCCGGGAAATCACGCTATTCTCCCATTCGCAGGCCGCTCCGCGTCGCGATCTCCTGCAAATTTGTCCACTCCATGCCGCGTGTGCCGTCCTCGATCTCGTGGATAATGGTGAGGACGGCAGCGTTGACGGGAGTGGGGATGCCCTGTGCGCGACCGGTTTCGACGATCACGGCGACCTGCATATCCACTTCGGTCTTGCGCTTCTTGACAGCGAGGTCGCGCCAGATGCCCATATGCTGCTTGACGGAGGCACGCATCGCGTTCGCCATCTCCATCAGCGCGCTCTCGCCGCGTGCCTGCGCGTCGTCGCCGGGCGCGAAGAGATTGGGGTTGAACTCGCCGATATTCTCCAACCGATCCGCCTGTGATTTCGCGACGCGGTACGCCTCGGCGGATGCCTCGTAGCAGACGCGGCGACCGAGCGGGTCATCCATCACCTGCGGCACGATCGCATCCACGGTCGAGCAGGCGAAGGCCATCGCGCCGTAGACGAGTTTGCCCCACAAAAAGCCCCAGATATTCGTTGTCACCTCGGCGGGCATGACGTGAGAGAGCATGTCGCGTAGCGCCTCAGCGCGCGGCGTGACGCGGCCATCGAGTTCGCCGATGAAGATCGTTTGCTCCGCGCCGAGTTGGATCACGCCCGGCCCCATCAGGTCCGCACCGAAATGGACGAAGGCACCGACCGTCCGCTGCTCGCCGACGTGCCGTGCGATCACCGCTTCGTTGAGACCGTTCTGAAGAGACAGGACATAGCCGTCCGGCGCGAGGAGCGAGCCGATCTGCTCCATCGCCCCCTCAGTGAAATGCCCTTTGACGCAGAGGATCGTCACGCCGAGCGGGCCACGCAGATTGTCACCGTGGATGGCGCGCGGGTGGAAAGCGCGGTCGCCCCGGACGCCGGTAATCCGCAGCCCACGTTCGTTGATCGCCTCAACATGTGCGGCGTCGCGATCCACCAACGTCACATCGTACCTGGCGTCGGCAAGGAACGCGCCGACCGTCCCGCCAATCGCCCCCGCGCCGACAATCGTGATCGGCACGCCGTGCAAGTCATTCGTGGGCATCGCAGCCTCCTTTTGAATCAGGGAAGGGCAGTTCGCGAACCGCCCGTACGTCTTTCCCGCTATCGTATCGCAGATTGCCGCGCGGCGTGTATCATCGGTGGCGGCGGGCTTCAGCCTGCCGAACCTCGCTGCAGCAGGCTGAAGCCCGCCGCCACCCGGAAAAACACGAGGAGGAGAACGATGACCGGAACGATGTACAATCTCGCGGCCCATCAACAGCGGTTCGCGCGGGCGGACGCGATGCTCGCCGGGGGCGTCTCCGCAACACTACGGATCAACATGGCAATTGGGCACCCGATCTACATGGAGCACGCCGACGGTCCCTACCTCTTCGACGCGGACGGGCAACGATTCATTGACTTCAATCTCGGCAATGGCGCGGCGCTGCTTGGCCACCGGCACCCCGCCGTGCAGGCAGCGATGATCGAGGCGGTCGAGCGCGGTCTGCTCACTGGCAGCGAGACGGAGGAGCACGCGCGCCTCGCGGAAACCCTTGCCGCGTGCATCCCCAGTGCCGAACGCTCCCGCTTCTCTACTGCCGGGACGGAAGCGCCAATGCTCGCAGTCCGTGTCGCTCGCGCATACACCGGACGGCGGCGGATCGTAAAGTTCGAGGGGCATTTCCACGGTTTGTATGACGCTTTCATGTACAACCAGAAGGTGCCGCTCGCCACACCGGACGCACCGCCAACCGCCGAATCTGCCGGAATGATTGGCAGCGCGGACGACACAATTGTCCTACCATGGAACGACGCCGACCGTTTCGTGGAGCGGATCGCGCGCGACGGCGAGACGATTGCGGCAGTAATCTGCGAGCCGATCAACTACAACTCCGGCTGCATCCCGCCCGCGCCCGGTTTTCTCCAACTACTGCGCGATGTGACAAAGACGCACGGCATTGTGCTCATTTTCGACGAAGTGCTCTCCGGGTTCCGTACGGGCATCGGCGGCGCGCAGGCATATTACGGCGTCACGCCGGACATGACGACGCTCGCCAAGGCGCTGGCGAACGGCGCGCCGATCAGTGCGACGGTGGGCACAGCAGATGTGATGGGCGCGATCCGGCCCGGCGGCGCGGTCCATAGCGGCACGTATTCCGGCAACCTCTTTGGCGTACTGGCGTCACTGGCAACACTTGGCGTGCTGAAGCAGCCCGATACGTACACGATCCTGAACGGCAACGCGGACTGGTTCTACCGCGAGATACAGGACGTTTTCGACCGTGCCCGCCTCCCTGCCCGTGTGCAGGGGATCGGGGCACGTTTCGGCCTCTTCTTCGGCGTTGACCCAACCGTTCCGATTACCACCTACACACAGGCCGCCGCCCACGACCCTGCCCTCGCAGGGCGGTTTATCAGCGCCGCGCTCATGCATGGCGTTTACATCCACGGCTATTCGGCGGCCTATGCGCCCGGTCATGCCGGAATCTCTCTCGCTCATACCCGTGCTGTCCTTTCCGACGCGCTGGAACGGCTGGAAGCGGCAGCACGAATAGTAGTCGGTAGTCAGTAGTCAGAACGGGAAACGGTTCCTCTAACTACCGACTACTGTCTGCTTCCGTTGCGTCAACTCAACATAACGCATACACTCGGAGGGATAGCGAAACGGCATGAATGCGTGGTACGCTGTATTAGGAGCGAATCCAGCGGGCAAACCCGCGTTGCATTGGCCGCGATGCGGTGATATTTCCGGCGCGATCAACAACGGCGAGAGCGAGTGAGGGGCATCGCCGGATGGAGAGAGGGAAGCGATGGCGGAACCGGAACGGAAGTGCAGCACCTGCAAGTTTTATGAGCCTGCGCCGATCTGGCGTAAGGGTTGGTGCCGCAATCCTCTCTTGTATGCGCCGCAGCAATCGCACCTCGTCGCCGAAGATGATCTGGACTGCTCGCGTGGCCTCAGTGACTACTGGGAAGCGGGGGACGGCACGGGCCCCAACGCAGGAGTGAATTTAGCGATGAGTGGACGCGATCCCTTCGGGCGGAACATAGACCGAGGTGAACGAGGCAATCCAGAACCGACAGCCGATTCGTGGAGCGGTAGCCCACAGCCGTACGGGGGCGGGCGAAACGCGCCAATGCCGGATGACGATGGCTACGCACCACACGAATCCGCGCCACCGATCCCTACAGCCGACCCGCGCTATGCCGGCGCTGCTGGCAGTGAGAATGATGTCCGCAATCCGTGGGACAACTCCCAGCCTGGCTATGGAGCACCCCCCGCGCGACCCGAAGACGACCCAAACTATGGCCGCAGCTATGGCTATGGTACGGATCAGCACGAGCAAAACCCTTGGCAAACTCCCCCGCCGCCGAATGAGTACGGGCAGGAGCAGCAAGGGTACGACCAGGGCGGCTATGGTCAGAGCGGATATGAGCAGCAGCAGCAGCAAGGCTACCCGCCGGGCGCGTATGGCGGCTACCAACAGCCCCCAAATACGCCACCACCAATCTCCGCAGGCGTTACTGGATCGGGGCAACGCTACGCTGTCCCAGCGCCCGCCGCGACGGGCAAAGAGCGCTCACTCTCCTATTACACCGAAGAGCGATACTGGACTGACTACGCGAAGTTAATCGTCCCGGTCGTGATCCTGGTCGTGATCCTTTTGGCCGCATGGTTCGTCGGTGCCAATAAACTGCGTGGTGGTAGCAGCAATGCAACCGCCACCCCTAACAGCACCACGACAGCGGCAAGCGCTGCCGCAAGTACGCGCGCCATTGGCGGATCGGCTGTCGTGGGTGGCAGTGTCCGTCCTGGCACCGGTCCCGCTGGGACGGCGGGGGCTGGGGTCATCACGCCGAGTGGCGTCGCTGGCATTGCTCCGAGTGGTCAGGCGACTCTACCCGCTGGATCAGCGCGTGCTGGAACACCGGGAGCAAACACGGGTACCACCGCTGGCTCGGGCCAGCCTGGTCTCCCAATCCAGCGGTTCAAGGTGGCAAACACCGGTGGCACAGGCGTCAACTTGCGCGATCAATCGAGCACAAAGACTGGCAAAGTGATCACAAATGTCCCTGAGGGGACTGAAGTACAAGCAACCGGACCGTCCGTTGACGGCGAGGGTGGCACATGGACACCAGTACAGGTCGGTAATTTCAAGGGTTTTATCCGTAATGACTTTCTCGTCGCAGTTAACCCGTAGCGGTACTGCTCATCGAGATGTGGACAGGCGACCCCAGCAGGTCGCCTGTTTCGTTAGTGGGGCTTTGGCGGTTTGCGGGCTGCCGGTCGCGCCACTTCAGTAAAGGTGACACGGAAGGGTGTTTGGGTACTGTAGCGATTCGTCTCCGCGCGTAAGTTTTCCAATTCGCGCACAAAATCGCGTGATCCCGTCACTGCAACATGCTCGCGCATTGCAAGGGCATGGATGAGCCGATCAGAGGTCGCGACAGTGATGGAGAGATATTCGTCTGTCGCCTCGCGCACCTCGACGATCAGCCGCTCGATCAGGTGATCGGCGGAAAGACCCTGACTGGAAAAGCGCGTCTCCACGGCAGACGCGGACTGCGGCCCAAGGGGCTGTTTTCGGTTGCCGTCGAAAATCAGGATGGCATGTACGCCGCGCGTCGCCTCGTATTCCGCGAGCCGGTCCGCCAGCCGCTCCCGCGCCGTCTGCAGATCGCCGCTCGCGTCGCGCAGCAACACCGGCCACGCATAGAGCACATTGTACCCATCCACAATCAACAGCGGCTCACGAGACACCGGGCACTAACCACGAAGGCGCGAAGAACACGAAAGAGGAAAGAAGGAATCCGTTTCCGTTTTCTTCTTTCCGATTCGGTTTTTCTTCGTGCTCTTCGTGCCTTCGTGGTTCAAACTTCATCCCTGTCTGCGGTGAAGGAGGAGACGAGATCGGACATTGCGGCGTCTTCCATGCGCTGGCGGACGACTTCGTAGAGAAGGATCGAACCGGCAGTGGCGGCATTGAGTGAGCCAACCTTGCCGACGAGCGGAATGCGCACCGTGAGATCGCACGTCTCGCGGAGGAGGCGGCCAACACCCTGCCCCTCGCTCCCGATGACGAGGACAAGTGGCCCCGTCAGGTCCGCCGACGCAGGCGGGACGGCATCGGGCGCCGCTTCCGCCGCGACGATCCATGCGCCCGCTTCTTTCGCCTGCTCGACCGCCCGCACGAGGTTCGTGACGACCGCGACCGGCAGATGTTCGACCGCGCCCGCACTCGCGTTGACAACCGCTGGTGTCACCTGCACCGCCCGATGCTCGGGGATGACGACGCCCGTCACGCCCGCCGCCTCCGCCGTGCGCAGAAGCGTGCCGAGGTTCTGCGGGTCCTGCACTGAGTCGAGAACCAACAGCAGCGCGTGCGGATTCTCTCGCATCGCGGTGAGCAGGTCGTCGTAGTCGGCATACGGATACGGGCCGACTTCGAGGATGGCGCCTTGATGGTTCACGCCAGGCGCACGCCGTTCGAGTTCCGTACGCGAGACATATTCGACTTCGACGCCGCGCGTACCAGCGAGTTCGGCCAGATCAGCGACCGTCTTGCGATCATCAGTACCCTCGGCCAGAAGGAGCAGGCGGGCCTTGCGCCGTGCCGCACGCAGCGCTTCGGCAACCGCGTTGCGCCCGTAGAGTACGTCCCGATCAACGGCGACTTCGCCCCCATACCGGTAGGCCCGACGGCGTTCGAGCGGCGTCGGGCCGGTCGGTGCGGGGGAACGCGGCAAACGCACCGGGGCGGATGAAGCGGCACCGCGCGAGGGACGCATCTCACTCCGTTCCGTGCGGCGCGGGGCGAGTGGGCGGGCGGAACGTTCATCCTGCTCGCGCCGCTCCCCTTGCGCGGTGCGTTCGGCGCGGCGCTCCGCTGCGGGGCGGTTCGCCCACGGCTTGTTCGCCTTGCCGCCCTCGCGTGTCGGTCGCTCCGCCCGCTGCGTCGGCTCCGTTCGCCCCGGCTTCCCCGGCTGTGCCCGCCCTTGCCGCGCGAATCCCTCTTCAGACGCGGATGAACGTGGAGCGCGGCTGCGGTCGGTGGCAACAGGCTTTCCAGCCTGTCCCCGCTCATCATCCGCAGATTGCGCCCCAGCGCCACTATGATCCTTGCGCAGCGGGCGGGCGGTGCTATCCTTCGTCTTTCGCGGTGAGAAAGGCTGCTGGCTAGTTTTCCCGCGCTGTGGCCCGCCCTTCCAGGGTCCACTGGACCGCCCGCTCGTGCCTTTACCCTTTGCCATGACGACCTAACCCCCTAACCCCCTTCCGTCACTCGGCGTGGGAAGGGGGAAGTTTCATCCAATTATTTTGACCCTGCTGCGATGAATCACCCCCTCCTCGCGGGAAGGGGCCGGGGATCAGGTCCTTAGGTCCCGTCCATCCAACGCCAGATCGTACCCTGCGCATTGTCTTCAAGCGCGACGCCGAGCGTTGTCATGCTATCACGGATCGTGTCAGCAAGTTGCCACTGTTTCGCTGCCCGCAAATCGCGCCGTATCTGCAAGAGCAATGTGATGAACGGCTCCGCCGCCTGCCCGCCATCATTGGTGGCTTCCGCTTCCGGTCGCAAGCCGAGAACCATCATCAGGGCGCGCAGTTTCGCCTGCGCCGCCGCGACATCCCCCCCCGCTACCCCTTCATCCTTCGCGCGGTTGATGGCGCGGGCGAAGTCGAACAGGGCGGCGAGCGCGTTCGGCGTGTTGAAATCGTCGTCCATTGCGGCGCGGAACTGCTCCTCCGTGCCCGCCGCGACACTGGCAAGCGGTCCATCGGCGGAAAAACCCGCTCCCGCCGCAGCCGTGCCACTGCTCTCGCGCAACGCCGTACGGAGCCGGTCAAGCCCCTTTGCCGCCGCATCGTAAATCTCCTCGGAGTAAGTCAACGGCGTGCGGTAGTTCGCGGACAGCACCATAAAACGCAGAATATCCCCGCCATTGCGTCGTGTGAGCAGATCGCTAATCGTTACAAGATTGCCGAGCGACTTAGACATCTTGATGATCTCGCCCGTCGCCGTGTCCTTCATCTGCAAGAGGCCGTTGTGGACCCAGTAGCGCGCGAAGGGCTGGACGCCGAGCGCGGCCTCGCTCTGGGCGATCTCGTTCTCATGGTGTGGAAAGATCAGGTCTGCACCGCCGCCATGGATGTCAATCCGCTCGCCCAAATGCCCTTTGATCATCGCGGAGCACTCGATATGCCAACCAGGTCGGCCGCCGCCCCACGGCGAGTCCCACGCCGGCTCGCCGGGTTTGACACCCTTCCAGAGCGCGAAATCCATTGGGTCTTCCTTGCGCTCGTCCACCGCGACGCGCTCGCCCGCACGCATATCGTCCAGCGAGCGGTGCGAGAGTTTGCCGTAGCCATCGAACGAGCGGACGCGGTAATAGACATCGCCGTCCATCGGGTAAGCATTGCCCCTGTCAATTAGCGTCTGGATCATCGCGTGGATGTTGCCGAGTTCCTGCGTCGCACGCGGATAGACCGTTGCGGGCTTGACATTCAAGGCTGCGGTCTGGTGTAGCCACTGATTAATGTATTCCTCGGCCAGTTCGTTTGGATCGCGCCCCTCGGCGTTCGCGCGGTTGATGATCTTATCGTCTATGTCCGTGAAGTTCTGCGCGTGCGTTACCTCGTACCCGGCGAATTCGAGATAGCGCCGGATGACATCGAAAATCATCGCGCTCATTGCGTGGCCGATATGGGCGCCCGCATAGACCGTCGGGCCGCAGACGTACATCCGCACCTTGCCCGGTTCGATCGTCTCGAACGGTTCTTCCTCCCGCGTCAGGGTGTTATATACGCGCAGTGTCATGCGACCGTTCGCCTCCTCGTGGCAATTTCGTTCGTGTCGCGCTCCTCGAGCGCGGCCAATCGCTCTTCCAGTTCCCCGACGCGGTCATGCAGCGCCTTGATCTCGTCCCCTTCGGGATCGGGCATCTGCTCCAGACGCCGCGTTTCGCCAGTATCCGGGTTACGATAGAGGATCGCCTTCGCGGGGACACCCGCCGCTGTCGTGTGCGGCGGCACATCGTTGATGACGACCGCGCCCGCCGCGACCCGTGCACCGTCGCCTATCGTGATTGGGCCGAGCACCTTCGCACCCGCGCCGATCACGACGTTGTTCCCGACCGTCGGATGCCGCTTGCCGTGCTGGAAGCGCGCATTGCCGAGCGTAACACCTTGATAAAGCAGTACGTCGTCGCCGACTTCTGCTGTTTCACCAATGACGATACCCATGCCATGGTCAATCGTCAGACGGTGGCCAAGGCGCGCGCCGGGATGAATCTCGATGCCCGTAATCCAGCGATTGAAGTGTGAGACGAGGCGCGGCAGCACCGGCACCTGCCGCACATAGAGCCGGTGTGCCAGTCGGTGCAAAACTACCGCGTGGAAGCCGGGGTACGCCAGAATGATTTCCAGCGTGCTCTTCGCCGCCGGGTCTTTATCGTAGAAGGCGCAAATATCTTCGCGAATCCGGTCGAACATTGGGCATGCTCCTATCGGCACGTCCCGGTCGGCAAAACCACCGACCGACAGGTACGTTGATTGGGCAGCGGCCGTATCGTACGGCACGCTCCCCTCACCGACAGAGGCAACATCCTCCCGCGTTGCGAAACGCAGCCAGGGGCGGGTAACGCAACTGGAAGAGTGGCACGAGGGCCGCCATCCGCGTCGGTAGCATCAGGACGCCGCCGCTGGCGTGGCAGGCTTGTCCGCCGTTTTCTTGATCTCCGTCGTGGTCTTTGCCGTTGCCTCACTCACCGCTTCCTTGGCGCTCTTGGGTTCGGTCGTTGCCCCATCACTCTTGTCAGCAGTCGTCGTCGCAGCCTCCGGCGTTTTTGTCTCCGCCTTGTCACTTGATGCGGTCACGCGGCTATCAGTCTTGTACCAGCCGGACCCCTTAAAAATCACCGGAGCAGGCTGCATAATCCGCCGAACCGACACGCCTGTCTCCGGGTCCACAACGAAGCTTTCATCGTTGAACCCCTGGCGGATCTCAAATCGGCTTCCATCGGGTCGTTCGTAGACATAGATTGGCATCCGGTTGTATATCCTCCGACGCATGCTCTGGTGCGGTAATCATTCTCCCATTCATCCCAACGCGGCATTGTAGGGGCAATATTCCCCATCCGCAAGCCATACACGCGCAATTATATTCTTGATTATATTGAGTGGTTAAGTCATGTATTACCATATTCGTCAATCATTGGGACGATTCTTACCCTACCCATCGCCAGCGGAAAGTTGTGCATTCCCGCCCCGACCAGCAAAGCGGCCGGGGCGGAAGAAGTAGGCGTGGCTCTTCGGATCGAGATCCTCGGAGCGGCGGGGGCGCACGACGCCGTCGCTGCTTTCATCTGTAATCAGCCGCGCAACCATCTCCCCGACAGCAGGAGCGAGAGCGAAACTGTACCCGCCCATACCGACCGCGCAATAATATCCCTCGACGCCATCGACCGGGCCGATCATCGGATACCAATCCGGTGAGACATCGTGCGAGGTCGCCCACGCGGCCTGGACAGTCGCCGCTGCCAGTCCAGGATAGCGGCGGCGGAGCACCGTCTGATATTCAGGAGCAGCGGATGCGTCGGTGCGTGGGTCGTCCCAACCGGGTGGTACGACATCCTCTGCGACCGCGCCGAGCGGGCCGACGAGCGTGAGACGGGAACCACTTGGCCGCATCACCGCGCCGTTAACGAGATCGAGCGTGATCGGGTGCGCCGTGCCGAATGCGGGCGGATGGCGCAGGACGACACCGAGATAACGATACGAGAGTACCGGCAATGCGACGCCAACCATCTCGCCGACCGCCGGACCCAATAGACCGCCCGCGTTGACAACGCAGCCCGTGTTGACATAGCCGCCATCGGTAAGCACGCCCGTGATCCGCCGGTCACCCGGCTCACCGTCCGTATCAATGTTAAGGATGCGAATGCCCTGCCGTATCTGTGCGCCGAGGTCCCGCGCGCGGATGGCGAACGCTGCCGCAGTCTGCACCAGATCGCCGTACCCAGCGCCCGGCTCGTACGCGGCGGCGGCGACGCCATCCAAATTAATGCGCGATTCGACCGAGCGGACGTCATCACTCGTCGCGAGTAATCGCATGGTGCTGCCGAGGTGTGTCGCGACGCCGACGTTCGCTTCGAGCATCTCTTGCTCACCTGCCGGGACGAGAACGAGCAGGCCGGTGCGTGTAAATACCGCCGCTCCGCTCTCCTCCTCGAATTGCTCGTAGAGCCGCACCGACCGCCGCGCCATCGAGACCATCACGCGACTCGCGTGGTAGGTACGGACGATACCGAACGCACCCCGCGTGGTATTGCCTGCCGTCATGCGCTGTTCGAGCAGCAGGACATTACGGACGCCCCGCCGCGCGAGCGCATAGGCGATGGAGGTTCCCATAACGCCGCCGCCGATCACGACGACATCCATCTCAATCGTGGCCATTCCTGCCGGTTTCCCTTCCCCCACGCGTTTCCCCATCAGCCGCCAACCCGCCGCACCCACGGCATGGCCGGTCATTGATGTACACCCATCATATGCGCTGAAGGATCACTTGGGGAGGGGTTTTCGGCAGAGATTTCGGATAATACTGACGCAGGTTTCGCGGTATCGAGCGGCACAAAATATTTTGCGCCGAAGGTTGTCAGAAAGCGTGTACGTCTCATCATATGGGACACCGTGCGGCACACATCGCATGGTACACTGTGCAAATACGATACTGCGGCACGCCCTTCCGCCGCAATTAACATCCTGGAGGAGAGAACGTGAACGAGATGGAAGACGACGTTGAAACATTAGGGTGGGAGGAACTCGACCGCGCTAACCGGGGCATTCCCGTCGCGGCGACGACTCTCCCCGCGTCGCCGTTGCAGACGGTACAGGTCTGGTATGGTCGTGAGGCAAGCGGGCGGATCGCCGCGCTCGCTATCCAATTGGCAGTTGTCGAAACAGCACAAGGCCCGATGCAGAGCGTCATCATCAGCCGCGTGCGCGAGGATGATGACGGCAAGACGCGCGTCTCCGCCACACAGGTAACGGCGACGACGGTCGAGACCGCGCAACGGGATATGGAAACGCAGATCAAAAACCTCGAAGAGGCTGGTTTCAAGGCCGCTGCGCCGCCAGACACTTATGAGCCGGAACCATGGGGCGAAGAAAAGAAGCCAACCTTGTTTATCCCACCTGCTGGCTTCACCCTGCCGGATCGCAAGCGGTAAGGGACAGTTCGGAGTTCGAGGTTCGGAGTAATACATTGAACTTCGAACTCAGAAATTCCCTACCCCGCTTGGCCGCGAGGGACGATTCGCCACTGCATGACAGGACTTGTCGTGAGAGATTTGTCTTCCGGCCCTGGATCGGCGCGGATGACGGCGAGGCGGGCATACCCAGACGAATCGGGCACGGCACCAACGATGTCCGCCCGCTCCCAGCCGCGCAGGCTGTGACCACCGGTGATCTCAAATCCGCCATCCGGGTGACGCATCACATGATAGGTCGAACCCGTCGCGGTGTTCGCTTCGAATACTTCCATACTACCCATCCAGCGCAACGCGCGCGCCAAGGCGATCGCGCGATCTTCGTCTTCCATCCTCTGCTACTCCCGTGCGCGTCCTGACCGTGAAAAGACGGTCAACATTCCTCAGATTCACTTCGTTAAGGATACCCCGCGATGGCGGCGGGCGCAACGTGCACGGCAAGCAACGAGCAACAGCAACGAGCAACGAGCAATGAGGAAGGGATAGCGCCCAATATACTTAGCACTCAGCACTCAGCACTCAGCACTCAGCATTTCGTTCTCGGCCAGCCGTTCGAGAACAGCATACAGGAACGATCCTGCACGTTTGCCCAGTTCACGTTCCAGCGCCGTGAATGTTCCATCTTCGCCGAAAGTCGAGACAGCGTGAAACTCGTTATTGGAGATGTCCTTAACGGTCAGAAACGGTACGTCGTGGAGGGTGCATATCTGCGCGATAGCGGCGGCCTCCATATCCTCGCAGAGCGTCGCGTGCTGCGCGTGGAGAGCGCGGAGAGCGTCGGCATCTTGCGTGAAGCGATCCGCCGACGCGACGGGGCCGAACCAGACGCGCGGCGCGCGATGCGGAATTCCCTGCGGCCAGTGCGCTTCCGGCCATGGCTCACGTTGCCACCGCCCACTCCCAGCGACGGATTCCGCGACCGCAAACAGCGCGTCACCGACGGGAAAGGCATCTACATCGTGGTGTTTCCCATCCGCAAACAGACGTGCAGGCCGGTACTCGAAGCGACCACCGGGGCGCAATCGCCCGTGATCCGCCGCGATGCATGCCGTTCCGACGACAACATCGCCAACCAGAATGTCTTCACGGTGCGCGCCGGTGCAGCCATAGTTGAGGACGGCGCGGGGCTGATACCGATCAATCACCGCCTCCGTCGTCGCGCCTGCAGCGACCATTCCCATTCCGCTCGTTGTCAGCACGAGCGGGATGCCATTGAATGTCACGCGGTCGAACCGGCGCGGCCCGTGCTCCTCCCTACCGTCCCATGTCGCCCCATACGCGCGGGGCAGCCCTTCGAGGTGCGCCATCTCCTCCGCCATCGCCACGACGATAGCGATTGGTGATATGTCGGTCATAAATCTCACCTCCAATCCCTCAATTCGCCCGGATCGCCACCTTACGGATCGGCTCGTCGTCAATCGTGTAGCGGCCACTCATCGCAGCAATGCCGTCCGCAAGGCGTTCGAGCGGTAATTGGTGTGAGACGAAGGCAGCAAACGGGTACTTCCCGCTCTCGATCAGTTGTCGCGCCTGGACGAAATGACCGTGCGCGGAGCCCCAGACGCCGTAGAGCGTGATCTGCTTGAAGGTGAAATGTCCCCACGGGTTGAGCGACACATCACCGACATTCGTGAAGTGGCCGCACGTCACATACTGCCCGCCGCGCCGCAGGAGGTCGAACCCTTCCGGCAGCGCCGCGAGGACGCCCGTCGCCTCGATGATGATGTCCGCACCATAGCCGTGACCGGACGCCTCCCGCACCATCTTCTGACGCTCGGCGGGATCGGTCACGTTGGTGATGTCAATGGTCAGGTCCGCGCCGAGTTCGCGGGCGAAGGCGAGGCGGTCAGCGGGCGCGCCGATAACGATCGTCTTGAATGCACCGAGTTCCTTCGCGCCGATCAGCGCCATCAGGCCGATCGGTCCCGCCCCCTGGATGACGACAGTGTCGCCGATCTGGTACGTCGCCCGCCCCGCCGCGTGAATGCCGACACTGAGTGGTTCAAGAATCGAGGCGGCAGCCGGATTGGCGTTCATCTTGTAAAACTTCGTGCCGGGGATCAGCCATTGATACCCTGCGAAGCCGCCCGTCACTTCCAACGGCAGATGCTTCATCCCGGCGGCGGCGAAGCCGTACGCGCCGAAACCCGCCGAGAGTGTCGGCTGGAAGGCCATCGAGCCGAAGAAATCGCTACTATCCGAGACGCCCGGCTTGATACCGATCAGATCGCCCTCTTTAACCGGCCGTCCCGTGCAGTCCATTGTCACGCCCGCACCGAGCGCGACAATTGTGCCGACGATCTCGTGCCCGAGCACGACCGGCATCGGCACCGATTTCATATGCCCCTGGAAGACATGCACATCCGTCCCGCAGATACCGCACAGTTCTTGTTTGACGATCACGCTTCCCGGCCCCGGCTCCGGCACCGCCGCCTCCACGAACGAGAAATTGCCCTTCACCCCATCCAGCACCGCCGCCCGACTCATTAGCCCCATTGCTCCCCCCCTCATGTGAACGCAGCATGTCCCGACCAACGTGATGGGGACAGTATAGAGTAACGAGTAGCGAGACGGAGCACGATCCCCTCGTTACTCGTTACTTATCGCTCATCACGCCGCCCTATCCCACTGCTCCTGCTCCCAGAGATAGAGGGCACGGGCGACTTCGCGCAGGAGGCGGTCATCGAAGTTGGGGTGGGAGCGCAGTTCGGCATCGGGCACAGCGGAGAGGTGCTCGGCGGTGTGGTAGCCGCGCCGATGGAGCATCGCGCAGACCCGCTCGCTGACAGCGAGGCGGTCCACCGGCGTCAGGTGACGCGTGAGGAAGCGATGGATCGCGGTGACGGCGCCTTCGATCGTGCAGATAAAGAGGATGATAATGCCGAAGACAAGTCCTGCCCATGTGGCAATCGAGAGCGCCATAAAGATGCCGACGAACCCGGCGACGACCGGATTGATCTGAAGCAACCAGTCCAGCTGACGCGGCGCGAAGGTAAGAATCGCTGCCGGTGTCCCCGCGAGGATCATACCGACCGCTTTGCGGACCGGATGCGTCGCGAAAGGGTCCGTCGTCGTGCTACCAGGATATGATGCCATATCGTACCGGCGTGTTAGTGTTGCATGTGTGCTTCCCATCGCCGATTACTTCCCCGTGTGTCAACGAATTGCGCAATCCCTCCAGGCGCGAAATGCGTGCCGAATGCACGGTAACGCACAGAGAAATCCGTGGCAAGGGGAATGCCATGAACCGACCCACGCCATCATTTCAGCGTCTCGTAGTTAATACTCATCCGGCGGCGTCGCTCAACCGCTGCCTTCACCGCCTCGTCAGCCTCCGTCTCAGCGCCGATGTAGGTGACGAGTGCATACAGGCGCACGCGATCACCGAGTGGCGCGATCATCGAGACCGTCGGCCGGGCGGTAAGCGGGATCGTCGCTAATGCGGCATTGACGGCGCGTTCGAGCGTCGCCGCGTCCGTCCCGCTGAGGATTTTCGCAAAGAGCCGCCGCCCGGCACTATTCTCGTTCGGTGTCTCAGTCGGTGGTATCTCGTTCATGTATCGCCCCCTCTAGCACAACGTACCACGCCCGACCGTAATTGCGCCATTGTAGCGCGGCGGGTATGGTACGGGAGTAGTCGGTAGTCAGAAGATTCGGGCCCGTTCTGACTACCGACTACTGGCTACTAACTACTGAAAAGGAATCAGTATGCGAGACTGGTCAACACGGTATTCCCAGCAAGCGGCGCGGATGCACCTGACAGTCGTTTCCGGGCCATCGTATCCGAAGCAGGGCGCGGAGTTTATCTCACTTCGCAGTGGTGCGCCGCCGGCCGAATGCATCCCGCGCGCGTGGCTGGAACGCGGGATGGAGCGTGCCTGGGCATGTACGCAGGACTTGTTCGGCTATCAGAGCGCGATGGGTGCGTGGGACCTCCGCGCGCTCGTTGCCGAGCGGATGTACGCCCTCGGATGCCGCGATGTGGACGCCAGGAATATCATGCTCCTGAGCGGTGCGCAGCAGGGAATTGATTTTCTCGCCCGCCTTTTCATCAACCCCGGCGATGCAGTCGCGCTCGAAGACCCGGTGTATCCCGGCGCACTCCAAACCTTCGACCTCTGTGCACCGCACTATCTGCCCATTCCCATACGGGCGGGCGGACTTGATCTCGATGCGTTGGAAGCGGTATTGGGGCACGAACAGCCGAAGTTCCTTTACATCGTCCCGACCTTCCAGAACCCGACCGGCACGACGATGCCGCTGGCGCACCGCAAGCGATTAATCGCCCTCGCCCGCGCGCGCGACCTCGTCATCATCGAGGACGACCCATACAGCGCCTTGCGCTACGCCGGGGCAGACGTACCGCCGCTGCGCGCCCTTGATTCCGATGTGGTCTATCTCGGCACCTTCTCGAAGACCATCGCCCCCGGTATCCGCGTCGGCTGGATGGTGATGCCGGAGGCGCTACGGGACAAACTCTACGCAATGAAGGAGGCGGCGGACATCAACTCCGACCGTGTCATGCAGCAGGCGGTCTACGAGATGATGCAGACCGGCTTCTTCCCCGATCACCTCGACCGCATCCGCGCTGTCTACGCTGAGCGTCGCGCTGCAATGCTCGACGCCCTCTACGAATACATGCCGCCGGATGTGACCTGGACCGAACCGGAGGGCGGCTTCTTCGTCTGGCTCACCCTACCGACCGACATGGATGTTGCGGACGTTCTCGTGCGTGGCAACGAGCGCGGCGTGGGCATCGTCCCCGGTACTGGCTGCACGGCAAATCCGGGCAGTCAATCCAATAGCCTCCGCCTCTCCTTCTGCGCCCAGCCACCTGACATTATCACTGAAGGCATCCGCCGTCTCGCGGACGCCATTCGCGACCCGCGCGTTTAGCAGTATGTCACCACAAGGGGATGATGCCGACGCCATATACCTTCCGAACCGTGATTGTGGGATGAGCGAGGTTAGCAAACTGACTGGATATCTGCTTGATCTCATGCACACGGACAGACGCATTCCATCGCCATGACACGGCTTACTCCGCACGGGATGCAGTACACTTAATAGGATGCTTACCACCCCAAATGGCCGGACACGCCTCGTTCACACCGTCTGGCAGGTGGATTCGGGAGACGAATGTTCCACGCCTTATCACGGCGCATCCCGATGATTGAAAAGGAACGCAGCACTGATGGACATGACACCTCATCTCTATGATCGTGTGGAACTCGTCGTTGCCTTACCAGATGAGCCGTATGCGGGCAGCCATCCGCTAGCGACGTGGCGCGGGTTAGAACCCGGTGACCGGGGAGCGGTGGTAGAATTTTCGACACGCCACCCGGATATATCATCGAGTTCTTTCATGTGGTCTGTCTCGGCATCGGACGAATTGGGGATGACGTTCGTCCTCCGCGATGATGGCCGGAAACTGATGGCGTCCTGCAGCCAGCATTACCAATGCTAAGTAGGTGCAGGTAAGTTCGCGAGAATAGCGTATGCTGTGGGGAGGAGGTGTCGTATGGAACAACCCGTCCCGACCGTGATCCCCGTCACGCTCGAACAACAGGTCGTCATCGCGGCGATGCT
>JAABUZ0100001947.1_pt1 | contig 36368 bp, 37 predicted proteins | sample 5562091 | NCBI WGS metagenome assembly JAABUZ01 (sample SAMN12813069, study PRJNA571459) | rock metagenome | isolation source: Antarctica rocks | place: Antarctica: Victoria Land, Linnaeus Terrace sud | collected 2015-12-21 | reverse complement strand
GTGACGACGTAGGATCGGGCGCTCATTCGATCGGCGCAAGGACTTATCGACGCCGAGGATCCGTCCTAACCTCACTCGTCACTCGTCACTCGTCACTCGTCACTTCGCTATGATGTAGCTGGCCAGGCGGCTCAGTTCGTCGTCGTAGACGCGCTTGAGGGCGGTGGGGGCGAAGAGGCGCTCGAAGAAGCCGCCGACGCCGCCATGTCCCTGCCACTCGGTGCGGATGCTCACCCGTGAGCCGCTGCCCTGCGCCACGACCGTCCAGGTGGTGACGAGGCTCGAACCGGTGTCACTCTCGGTCAGCTGCGAGCCGGGGCGCGGCTCGGCCACGGCCATGCGATAGGTTCGCTCACGGTTGCCTACCTTGAGCCGGTAGCTGTAGACGGTGCCCTTGCCCTGGCCGCCCTTCTCGACGGCATAGTCGCTGACGTTGGGCGGCAGCCAACGCTGCCGTTCCTCCTTCTTATAGCCGGCGATGACCCGATAGACCTGCTGTTGGGGCGCCGCCACGTCACGGGAGGACTCGACCCGAATGACGCTCATCGTATCTTCCATCCTTTATCTTTTCGTTGCTCTCACCGCAATTGTACCAATTGCCTCGCCTCCTACCCTCGCAAGCCGTGCGCCCGGTACGCAGAGGGGTGGCCGACACGAGCGATGCCGCCGGCAAAACCGTGCCCTATCGCCGTCGGCCGCGACCCACCCCGTCAGGAGAGTAGACTACGGGTGGGAGCCATGGACGAAGATGATGGTGGCCGTGCGGGCGATACCGGGACGGATACTGGTTGAAAACTGTTAGCCACTAGCCACTAACGGGTGGCGCCGGCCTTGCTACGGATCATTGCCATGAGTTGTGACCGTGACACACCTGGCTCCATGAGGAAGCCGCGACTAGAGGAGGGACACAGACCGTGACGACAACACAGAGTACGCACCAGGGATCCGACACGGCACAGTGGCACGAACTTGCGCAGCAGCTACGCGTTGACAGCATCCGCTGCACCACCGCGGCGGCCTCCGGCCACCCCACCTCGTCCATGTCCGCCGCCGACCTCATGGCCGTGTTGATGTCTGGGTACCTCAAGTACGACTGGGCCAACCCGCACGACCCGCACAACGACCACCTGATCTTCTCCAAGGGGCACGCCTCGCCCCTGGTCTACTCCATGTACAAGGCGGCGGGCGTGGTCTCCGACGCCGAGTTGCTGACCCTGCGCCAGTTCGGTAGCCGCCTGGAGGGCCACCCCACGCCGGAGCTGCCCTACGTCGACGTGGCCACCGGGTCGCTGGGCCAGGGCCTGCCCATCGGCGTCGGCGTCGCCCTGGCGGGGCAATACCTCGACAAGCTGCCCTATCGCGTCTGGGTGCTCTGCGGCGACAGCGAGATGGCCGAGGGCTCCATCTGGGAGGGCTTCGACAAGGCGTCGCACTACCGCCTCTCCAACCTCACGGCCATCATCGACGTCAATCGGCTGGGCCAGCGCGGCGAGACCGAGTTCGGCTGGAACCTCGACGCGTACGTCGCGCGCGCCCGCGCCTTCGGCTGGCACACCATCGAGATCGACGGGCATAACCTCGACGAGATCGACCGCGCCTACGCCGAGGCCGAGCGCCACACCGATGGCCCCACCTGCATCGTCGCCCGCACCGTCAAGGGCAAGGGCGTCTCGTTCGTGGAGAACAAAGAGGGCTGGCACGGCAAGGCCATGAACGCCGATCAGGCCAAGGAGGCCATCGCCGAGCTGGGCGGCGAGCGCCACATCGTGGTCGACGGCAAGAAGCCCGACATGGCGGGCAGTCCGGCGCAACTGGGCGCGCCGATGGGCACGCTGCAACTGCCGCGCTACGAGAAGGGCGGGACGGCCGTGGCTACGCGCAAGGCCTACGGCGACGCCCTGCAGGCGCTGGGCGCGGCGCGCCCGGACGTGGTGGGCCTGGACGGGGAGGTCAGCAACTCGACGCACGCCGACGAGTTTGCGCACGCCTACCCCGATCGCTTCTTCGAGATGTATATCGCCGAGCAGCAACTGGTGGCCTCGGCCGTGGGCCTGCAGGTGCGCGGCTACGTGCCCTTCGCCTCGACCTTCGCGGCCTTCTTCTCGCGCGCCTACGACTTCGTGCGCATGGCCGCGATCTCGCGCGCCAACATCCGCCTGGTCGGGTCGCACGCCGGCGTCAGCATCGGCGAGGACGGTCCCTCGCAGATGGCCCTGGAGGACCTCGCCAGCCTGCGGGCGGTGCATGGCAGCACCGTGCTCTATCCCAGCGACGCCGTCTCCACCGCGCGCCTGACGGCCGAGATGGCCGATCTCAAGGGCGTCGTCTTCATGCGCACCACGCGCGCCAACACGCCTATCCTCTACGAGGCCGGGGACGAGTTCCCGATCGGCGGGAGCAAGGTGCTGCGCCGCTCCGACGCGGACCGGGTGACGGTCGTGGCCGCGGGCATCACGCTGCACGAGGCGCTCAAGGCCTACGATGGGCTCAAGGAGGCGGGGATCAACGCGCGGGTCATCGACGCTTATTCGGTCAAGCCGATCGACGCGGCCACCCTGACCGTGGCCGCGCAAGAGACCGGGAACATCGTCGTGGTGGAGGACCACTGGCCCGAGGGCGGCATCGGCGACGCCGTGCTGGACGCGCTAGCGGCGGCCGGCGTGAAGCCGAACGTGGTCAAGCTGGCGGTACATGGCATGCCCGGCTCGGGCAAGCCGGCCGAGTTGCTCGCGGCGGCGGGCATCGACGCCGCCCACATCGTCGAGGCGGTCAAACGGCTTGCCGGGGCCAGCGCGTAAACCTATCCCATCGCCGGGTACGGCCGCCCTGTTCGTCTCCCCACGCGACGGACGCCTTGCTCAACTCTACTAAGTGAGGCGCCCGCGCGTGGGGAGACGAACATAAGTCAGGTTTGTGTGAGCAGAATCCGCCCAAACAGGGTATACTACACTTAGACGGCGGCGCGGGCCGTCCGCGGGTGCTTGCCTCATGGTACCGGGCAGCACGCCCGGTCAACAGCAGGAGAACCAGAAATTATCTTGGCAGAATCGGATCAGAACACCAGTGGGGGTCGCCCCCCGGCCAGCGCCGCGCCTCAGCGGCGTCCCTATGTCTCGCGCGAGGAGCGCGATCGTCGTCGTCGCGAAGCCATGGACAGCTTGACCGTCGGCGAGTGGCGCGAGGGTAAAGTCACGTCGGTCGTGCCCTTCGGCGCGTTCGTCGACATCGGCGGCATCGACGGCCTCGTCCATATCTCCCAATTGGGCGCCAGCGGCTACGTCGAGAAGGCCGAAGATGTGGTGCAGCCCGGACAAACGGTGCGGGTGCGGGTCGTCGAGGTTGACCGCGATCGCCAGCGGATCGGGCTTAGCATGCGTGAAGCCATCGCTCCGCGCGCGCCCCGACCGGCGCCGGCCGAGCGCCCTGCCTCGTCGGGGACCTTCGGACCGAGCGGCGCGGGTGCGCCGGTCACGTCCGGCGAGTCCGGCGCGGCGTCATCGGAGTCCAGGGGTGGTCAGGATCGTCGCCCCAGTCGTCCGCGCGGTGGCGGTGAGCAATTCCGCAACGCCAGCGGCGGTGACGGGAAGCCGCGCACGTCACGGCGGCGCGAGGCGGAGGAGTCCGAGGAGTGGCGGCCGGTGCGGGGCGGCGCGGCCAGCGAATACTACGCCATCTTCGACGACGACGAGGAAAACAACGAGCCGGCTCCGACGACCGCCGAGGAGTTGGTCGCTCGCTTCAATAAGGGGCGGCGCTAGCGCCTATCCTCTGCTTCTCGGTGGGTCGCGACCTCATATCTCGCAGATGTCCCGTGCGTATCATCCATTGACGCGCGGGGCATTGCTGCGTATACTGCCCATCATGTTCCGCGGGACGACCGACGACGCGAAGACTGGCCCAATGTTTCCACGGACCACGGCGGTTGCTCCTGAGACGGCGCCGCGCAGACGTATTGATGTGGGCTGACAGCCGTATCTTCGTCTCGTTGGCCTGACCGGGGATGGCGACGCGGTGCGCGTGCAGGGACGCAGGGACAGAGGTGCTGTAGAGGAGACAGGGACATGCCGCCTGAGTACGAGGACGGCGAGGCGGGGCAGGGGGCATATCACTTCGACGGGCTCGACGGCCTGAGCGGGACGACCTTCCCCGACGTACTGCTCGACCAGGTGATGGCCAATCTGACTGGGGCCGAGTTCAAGGTCCTGGCCTACATCGTGCGTCGGACCATCGGCTTCAGGCGCGCCTCCGACACGATCTCCCTCGACCAGATTTGCAGCGGCGTGCGCGGGCGCAACGACACCATCGTCGACGCGGGTACCGGACTGTCCAAGAAAACGGCGATCGCTGCGTTGAAGGGCTTGCAGGACAAAGGTGTGGTCGTGGCGCGCAAAGCGACCGGCAAGGACCGAGCTACCCTGCCTACCGCGCTCTCCCTGCGCTTCAAAGACCAGCCCGGCGGCGACGAGGCCGGCGGCTTACAGTTGTAGCCGCCGACGGACAGGGACAGGGTTCTGCAACCATGGTCGCAGGGACGGATCGGCCTGCGACTGAAGTCGCATGGCACACAACGGACACTAAAGTGTCTCACCGCGCGTCACCATCACGACTCCCTTCGTCGTTCTTTGCTATGCGCTGTCAGCCGCGGATCCACGTCACGTTGTCATATTAGCTCAACGTCACTCCTGGCACGAGCACCTGGACGTGGTCGAGCTTTTCCTGCTGGTGAATCCACAGCTGGATTGACGCGTTGCGATTGGCTTGCTGGGACTGCTGGTCAAGTTGGGCGAAGGGCGTCTGGCGGCGCGCCTCGACCTGGATGATGTGGTAGCCGAACTGCGAGCGGATCGGGGGACCGATCGCGCCGACCCGCTGCGAGAACGCGGCCTGCTCGAACGGCGGTACCATCGCGCCCCGCCCGAAGTAGCCAAGCTCGCCCCCGTTGGCGCCGCTGCCCGTGTCGATCGAATCCTTCTTGGCCAGGGTGGCAAACAGGCCAGGGTTCTTGCGCAGTTGCGCCTCGATGCTGTTGGCCTGCGCCAGAGTGGAGACGAGGATGTGGCGGGCGCGGACCTGCTCGACGGTTTTGGGCGTGGGCACGATCTTCTTGAGCAGGATGTTGTCGGACAGCTGCGCCTTGTAGGACTGTGGGGTAAAGCCGTACTGCTGGAGCAGGGCGGCGAACCCTGCCGCGCCTCCGCTGGACGCGGCCGTCGCGTTGTACTGGGCCTGCACCTCGGCGGCCGTCGCCGTGATGCCGTGCTGGCCAGCGTACAGGGCGGCCATGGCATGGACAACGACCTGATTGAGGGCGCTTGAGCGCACCTGTTGTTCCGTCGGCGGTTGGAACTGGCCGCCGCTCTGGGCCGCGCGCTGCGTCTGGTACGTCATCTGTTGCTGCACAGCCGCATTGAAAGCCGAGCCAGGGATGGGCGTGCCGGCGACGATGGCCACCGGCTTATTAGGCGGGACCACTGGCAGCGGCGTGGGCGGAGGCGGCTGCGTCGGGACCGGGGGCGGCGTCGGGACCACCGGGGTCGGCGTGGTGGCGATCCCGAGCGCGACGCCCGGTGAGTCGCTCACGCAGGCGGAAAGGCCGAGCGTCGCGGCCAGCAGCGTCGCGGCGACGACGGCGCGTGAGACAAAGGAGGCGCGAGGCCGGAGCGGATATCGCATGCGAGAGTGTATCTCCTAGTCGTTAGTAATGAGTTATTAGTCGTTAGTTGTTGGTCGTTAGCGAGGTGGTTGATGGTGGGGAACAGTGCGTTTCCCGCGTCTGAGGCGACCTGTTGATGGCTAACGGCGTCGTAGTGGACCGTCCGCAGTGTACGAGCTACCCGGATTCACCGCAACGACAGTAAGCCAACACGCCAACGTGCTGGCGGCAACAGGCTGACCCCTGTCGCGGACTGCCCCCGCGACGTTGTTATGACGCCCACAGGCTATAGCAGGTCGTCACGCCGGCCGGTTATGCACAAGGGCCTGTCCGGGGACGCTTCCGCGCGGAAGCGTCCCCGGACAGGCCTTCAACGTCAGGGTCACATGGCCCCGCGACGCGCGTCAGATGGCGCCGCGGCGCGGTCCATGTGGGGCTGACACTTAGACGGAGGCCTTGGCCGTCGTCAGCACGTCCTCGATGGCGTGGCCCAGGCGAGCCTTGGGCTGCGCGCCGATCTCGCGGCGCACCTCCTGGCCGCCGTTAAAGAAGACCAGCGCCGGGATGCTCATGATCCCGTAGCGGCCCGCCACCTCGGGGCTCTCGTCGACGTCCACCTTGACCACGCGCAGGCGGCCGGCGTACTCACCAGCCAGCTCCTCCACAACCGGGCCAACCATGCGGCAGGGGCCGCACCAGGGGGCCCAGAAATCGACCAGCACCGGCTCGGTCGACTGCAGCACGGCTCGGTCGAAACCCTGATCGTCGGTTGAAATAACGTTCGCGCTCATCTGTCTTCTACTCCTTAACTTGTTCCTGAGCCTCGTCCATCACGGGACAAGCGCCCATTCGCTACACTAGCGGACGGAACCATCCCCGGCCCCTCCGTGAGCGACGACGCGCTCACTGCCTGTCCCTCGCGGTCACGATGCAGAGGACATGCCACGCATCGTTCACCGGGGCCGAACGCCCCACGTCCCCACCCTCTACCCTGTTGGCCCTGTTGGCGTCATCGGCGCGGAGGATCGTCAGACGGCCACCTCGACGCCCACCTTTTGTCGCTCCACGAGCGTGGCGAGGAAGCCCGGCAGCACGTCCTCCAACGCCTCGCGTTGCAGCACAAGGTAGCGATACTGGCCGGCGCGCCGCACCGTGACCAGACCAGCTTCGCCGAGGATGTGCTGGTGGTAGGTGAGGGCCGAGGGCGAGCACTTGCACAACTCGGCGAACCGGCCGCACGTCACCTCGCCGCGCAGCGCCAACTCCGCCACCAAGCGCAGGCGCGTCTCATCGCCCAGCGCCTTGAACACCCGCGCCAACCGTTCCTGATCCACCAGCACGGCCACCCCGCCTACGCCTCCACCGTCACGTTCTTCAACATTTCACTTACTCTTGAAGTATACGCCGGCGCGGCAGGGCTGTCAAGGGGCCCCTCACCCCCAACCCATGACGACTGGTACACGCGCGGCCTGCGACTAAAGTCGCATGGCAGGAGACGGACACTAAAGTGTCTAGGTAGCATGTACATATGCCAAGCTATGTCGGCCAAGCTGTACTAGCCCCTCGGTCCTACCCATGGGCTGACGGTCCAGTGCACGCTCCCCACTCTCCCTGCCACGAGAGAGGGGAGCAGTGGGCGAGGAGTGCCGGGTAGGGAGCGCCAGCGACAGCCTCGCCAACCCAATCGGGCTATTGGTTGCCACCCTGGCGGCTTATAGAGTGGTTGTGAGTATTCTCACGGGACAGACCTACTCATGAATAGATGACTAACAGCACGAGCATAGGGCGACGGCTGAGCCGCGTCCTCACCCTCATCGGCGTGATCCTGGTCCTTGGCTTCTATGCCGAGGTGCTGGCCCATGCTCCGGTGAAGGGGCAGGACCTGCGCAATTTCTACGCCGCGGCCACGCTGCTGCGGCACGGGGGCAACCCGTACGACGCGGACAGGTTCCTCGCGCGGCAAGAGGCGCTCTACCACCCGATCCACGCGGCGGACCGCGCGGCGCTGGCTGGCAATCCCTATGTGCAGGGACCACCGCTCGCCATCGCGCTCATGCCGTTCGTGGGCGCCGCGCCGTCCACGGTCTACGTCGTCTGGGCCGTCGTCCTCGCTCTGTGCGCCCTGATTGCGCTTGTCATCCTGGCGCACCTCTGGCCAGTTCCCCACGCCGCGCGACGCGGGTTCCTGCTGTCAATCAGCCCCGTCACCTTCCTGGGCATCCTGTTGGGGCAGCCCGACGCCGCGCTGTTGCTGGCCCTCGTGGCGGCGCTGTGGACAATGGAGCGCAACCACCCCTGGTCGTCGGGGCTGTCGGGGTTGCTGCTGACCGTCGGGCTGATCAAGCCCCAGATTATCGCCGGGCCGATCGTCCTGCTCGCCGTCCTGGCCTGGCGTCGCGGACGGCTCGCGCCCTACACTGGAGGAGTGCTGGGGGGCGCAGCCCTCTTCCTCGCACTGAGCCTGCTGGGGGCGAGCCCAACGGTGGTCGGGGGCTGGGCGGGCGGACTCGTCGGCTTCGGCCGGGCGACGGTCTACAACCAGGTCGATATCTCCTCGCTGACCACCCTCTACGTCGGCTGGGCGCCGCATGGCCTCAGCCTGATCCTCTCGGCGCTGGCGCTGCTCGGTTGGATAGGGCTCTGCACATGGGCGTGGCGCGCCGCAGGCGCGGGCAGGGATGAGCGATGGTGGCTCGGCGTCGGGCTGGTGGGCTGGCTGCTGGCCACGCCCTACGCGCACCCCCACGACGACATCCTGCTCCTGCCAGCCGTATGGCTTCTCTATATTCACAACCCTACGATGCAGGGCATGATAGGATCAATATCTTTCTCGTGCAGCAAAGCCAATAAATATATACTCCGCTCGCTGTTCTCTAATTCGCTACACCTAGCGTGGTGGTTGATGCCGATGATGAGCGTATTAGGACTTCGCCCACCAGGGACACGAGGACTCGGCATCATACCCATACTTCTCATTGCATTGGTCTACGGTGCGGCGAGGCCCACGTTCGCGATGCAGCCCACACCACATCCTGCAGTCGTCACATCCAGCACTTCACCTAAATAGGCTATTGGTTGCCGTGACCACAAACTCTAAGCTACTGCTATAAACAAGCTTCGTGCATGCATCCCACCCTAAGCAATCGCTAATTGGAGTCGTTACTACTATGAACAGTTTCATGTCGAATTCAAACTTGATCCTGGCATCTGACGTTGTGCGTTTTGCACTCACCTATGTCGTACTGTTTGTTATTCCGGGCTACGCACTAGCGACACTGGCGCGGCCACGGTCTCTGCGCATCGAGCGTGTGGCGCTGTCTATCCCTTGTGCGTATAGCCTCGTCGCCCTTAGTGGGTTGGCTAGCATCTTCTTACACCTGCCCTTCGTCCTTGCCATATACGCAATCTTTGCTCTTCCTGTAACAGTAGTGTGGGCGTATGCGTGGTGGCGTCAGCGAAGAGAACACGTGGTGGATGTCGCTAAGAGGTGGTGGTTAGCACCGGCGGCGGTCGCCGTAGTGCAGGTTGCTATCATCGCCATCGTGTACGCGCATTACGTTTTTCCTGTTGGGGTGGATGTCGTCGTCCACGTCATCTGGACTAATGCGATTGTGAACGCGCACATTTATCCCATCACGCTGATGTCGTCACATATCGGATCGGACGACGCATCCTTCTATCCTCCAACCTTTCATGCCCTTGTTGCGCTTTTGCTTTCCGTCGCTCCTATGACCACGTACCGCGCCGTTTTCTTGAGTGTGGTTAGCGTTGTTGTTTTCTTTCCGTTCGCCTTGTTCACCTACGTACGAGTCGTTACTGGCAGTAACCGCCTTAGCACATGGGCTGTTCTTGCCTCACTGTCCTTTGAAGCTTTACCACTCTTCGCCTTGGCCCAAGGGCTATACCCCGTCACTGTCGCGCTACTTTTTATGCCCACACTGGCTATCGTCCTTCGCTATGCGCTTGGGGACCACAGTTATCGCTCTGTTGCGCTCGCCGCCATACTAGGTGTTGGGTTGCTTTATACTCATCCAACGGAGTTCGTCGCTGCGGCGTTACCGATGCTTGCCATAGGACCAGCAATAGTACGCAGCGTCCGCTCCTGGCTACACACCGGCATCGCCTGCCTTATCCTAGTGGGGGTATGGCTCGTTGCTGCCCTTCCCGCACGGTCCGCCATGCATCAGGCTATAGCATACGCCGTGCAAGATCCAAGCGTCACAGCACAGGGCATCGCGCAACAAGCGCATATTGACTTGACTCAGATTATCATTGGCTATTTGCAGTGGGTTTACGGACGTAACGTCAGTTACGTCTTGTTTTTCATGGTGCTTATCGGGATCACCCAGTGCTTTATCAAACGCCGATTTCTTGGGCTCGTAGGGCCGTTAGCAATCGGATTTATTGTGTTTGTCGACGTCAACAGTTATGATCTTCTGCGGCACATACATTTACTTTCCTTCCATTGGACATGGCCGGATCGACTGATTCCCGCGCACTACTGGCTTGTTTTGCCTGTCGCTGCGGTTGGCATCGATGTTGTCCTCAAAGGACTAAATCGTCTACGATCTGTAAGATCGCTCTCAACGATTGCTTTGATTGCTTCTCCAGTCCTACTACTTGGCGTTATCTTACCGTTGAGCGTGACCATCGGTCGTCTCACTACCTACTCCGCTGCACGAAACGAGACTGCACCTGCCGATATTGGAAGCCTTACATGGCTCGTTCGTCATTCGTCACTGCCTTCATCGGTTCTAAATGATGGCGATATAACGCATTCGACGATTCTAGATGGTGCGACTGATGCGGGGCTATGGCTCTCCGCATTAGGCGGACCGCAACCTGTGTTCTTCCGGTCGCAAGACGGTATTGGGCCTCTAGATGACCGACTTTTTCTGCTACAGCACATTGGTGACAATCCTCTCCCAAACCGTGCGCAACAGTTTATCGACCGCTATCATGTCCAGTACGTCTTTTATGGTGCGTATATAGCGCCATTGGCCCGACGTCATCTACATCTAGCACGATTGCTCCATGATCAACGTCTTCATTTGATCTATTCTAGCACTCCGACATGCTCGGTCGGTGAGAATGTGTCCTCTAGCATCTGCCCAGCGTCGGGATCGTATGTTTTCGCCCTCTGATTACCTTTATTCAGCGGCTCGTGCAGTCCCTTTAGCAAGGCGTCGACCACGTGGGCCGTCCCCTGGCGTCACCGCTGTCCGGGTTGGTCGCCGCCTTTAGGGCCCGGGCCACGGTCGTGCCTACGGCGACGCGGGCACCCAGCTCGTGCGTCAGGTTGACCAGGTACGCCATGGCCAGGGGAACGCGGTAAAACTTCTCGTACGGCAGCTCGACGTCCTCTACTACAATTAGGTATAGGCAGCGGCATGCTATGGACGTACTTAGGCCTGGAGCATGGTATGCTCCGAGCAAGCGGGATGATCTCTGTCGTATGATCGACTATCGATGTAGGAAGGATATGAGGATGAGCGCACAGGTGACCGTGACGCTGCCGGACGAAACGTATCGCCGTGCGGAATATCTGGCGCGACTGACCAATCGGGGCATTGCCGACATCCTGGCCGAGACCATCGACCGCTCACTACATCTACTGGGCGCTCCACCCATGCCCGACCAGGCGGTCGCGGATCTGCCCGACGTCGATGTGCTGGCCCTGGCCGATGCCTGGATGGACGTGGCCCAGGAGCGCCGCTTAAGCCAGTTGCTGGAGCAGCAGCAAGCCGGACAGCTGGCGGGCGAGGAACGGGCCGACCTTCTCGCGTTGATGCAAGTCTACCAGGACGGCTTGTTACGCAAAGCGCAAGCCCTGAACGAGGCCGTGCATCGCGGTCTCCGCCCTCCGCTCGTGCCGTGAGCGTATCCGATGACCTCCGCGTCCGCGTCCGTGTACAGGCGGACAATCGCTGTGGCTACTGCCTGAGCGCCCAACGCTATGTGTTCGCCCCTTTGGAGATCGACCATTTCATCCCGACGGCCCATGGCGGGACCGACGAGGAAGAGAACTTGTGGCTGGCTTGCCGGATGTGCAACGGCTTCAAGAGCAATCGCACGCAGGGCCATGACCCATTGACCGGGCAAGACAACCCTCGGCGTCAACGCTGGGCTGAGCACTTCTCCTGGAGCGCCGATGGGCTGCAGGTGATCGGCCTCACCGCGTGTGGTCGCGCCACGGTGGTCACGCTGCAACTGAACAACGTCATCGCGGTCATGGTCAGACAGGAATGGGGGTCGGCGGGCTGGCATCCACCAGCATAGCGCAGTTCCTACGGCGCTACGGCTACTCGAACGTGTACGACACGCGGCAGGTATCATGATAGACGTGCTCCACGACCGCCATGAGAGGGGCAGATGTGACGATAGCGGGTCGGATGCGCAAAACGGGGCACGGTGACGTTGTAAACATCCCACTGGAGGAGATGGACATGGGCGACCCCTACGACGGACTGCTGGTAGGCCGCGATGCGGCGCCGGTCGAGGAGCGGCCAGCGGCGCCGATGCGATTGGGCCTGGAGGAAGAAACCGATCCTGGCGGCGACGTGACGCATGAGCAGATCAGGCGGGAGTGGGACGCGCGCCTGACGCGCGATGTCGCCGCACATGTCGTGACCCCGGCGGAACTGGAGGAGGCACGGTTGGAGCTGGAGCAGGGCGCTCCGTGGGCGCAATCGCTGTAGGAAGGAGGACGTGGCCATGGCTGCCCAACGAGCCGGTCCGCTGTGGACGATCGGTCAGTATCTTGATATGGAGCGCCACAGCACTGTCAAACACGCGTATCACGACGGCTACGTCTCTGCGGTGGCCGGCGGGACGCAGGATCACAGTCAGATAGCGGGCAACGTCTACGCGCTGTTGAGAGCAGGCGTGCGGAGTACCGGTTGCCGTGCCTTGAACCCGGATATCAAGATCCGCCAATCACCCGACGACGACGTGTACGCCGACGCTGTCGTGACGTGCGATCCTCGCGACGATGCGCCGAGGAGGGACTGGATCGACTATCCGACGCTGGTTGTCGAGGTGTTGTCTCCGTCGACCGAGCGGTACGATCAAGGCGATAAGTTCGACGACGACAAAGCTATCCCTACGTTCCGCGAGTATGTGCTGGTGGAGTACAGGCGCCGAGAGGTCGAGGTGCGACGCCGTGATGACAGTAGCGGGGCGTGGAACGCCACTACCTACGGGCCCGGCGCCGCCGTGCCCTTGACGAGCGTGGCCCTGACGCTGCCCATGGACCTCATCTACGAAGATAGCAGCGTGTAGCCGGCGATGGGATAGAGTCCGCTCGCGATGCATGCCCGCACTAGTACACGTGGGCCGCCGAGACACGTCAGTGTCCGTCGTTTGCCATGCGACTTCAGTCGCAGGCCGCCGTAGGAACGCAAATTTATGTACGCCAAGCTGTACTAGACCGCGGCCAACAGCCTTGCTCCGGCCTCGTCCCCTGGCTGCGCCATCCTGTCGACAAGCTGGCCAAGGCCCGCCACGAGGTCGCAGGCGCAGGTGACGTCGAGCAGCGCGCGCAGGCGGTCGACGGCGGCGCGGGAGCGGTAGACGTCGCCCTGGCGCGCGGGGATGAAGGTGTAGGGCAGCGGCCGCCCCGTGACCCGCCCGATCGCCGCGACGACGTCGAGCAGCGAGGATTCGCGCCCCGTCCCGACGTTGGCCACGTGGTGGCCGCATAGCGGCTGGGTCGCGGCGGCGAGGTTGGTGCGGGCCACGTCGCCGACGAAGACGAAGTCGCGCGTCTGCGTGCCGTCGCCGCTGATAGCGACGCCGCGATGGGCGAGGGCGGCCTCGACGAAGCGGGCGATCACGCCGCTGTAGGGCGAGGCGGGGTCCTGGCGCGGGCCGAAGACGTTGAAGTAGCGCAGGGCCACGGTCTCCAGGCCGTAGAGGCTGCTGTAGAGGCGGGCGTAGTCCTCGCCCACCCTCTTGTGCAGGCCGTAGGGCGAGAGGGGCGCGGCCAGCAGGTCCTCGTCCAGAGGTACCTGGTCGTTGGCGCCGTAGATGGCGGCCGAGCTGGCCAGCACCACGCGCGGCACGTCGTTGGCGCGCGCGGCCTCCAGCACGGCCAGCGTGCCGCGCGTGTTGTCGTCGTGGCTGCGCAGGGCGCGGCGCAGGGACAGCGGCACGGAGACGCAGGCGGCAAGGTGGACGATGGCGTCGGGCCGGAAGCGGCGTACGGCGCGCTGCAAGGCGATGGGCGCGCGGATGTCGCCGCGCACCACGGTGATGGCGTCGGCGACCCCGGCGAGGTAGGCCAGGCGCCCGGTCACAAACGAGTCATAGACGAGCACGTCGTGGCCGGCGGCGACGAGCGCCTCGACCGTCCACGACCCGATAAAGCCGGCCCCGCCGGTGACGAAGATGCGCATAGGGTGTGTACTCCAACCCTCGGCTTGCGACTAAAGTCGCATGGCAGGGAACGGACAGTAAAGTGTCTTCATGACTATGTCATTCGTCAAGCGAGCTTTGAGAAGTTAATCGGGAGCGTGAGCATCTCCTGTCCGTTCATCTCCCCAACCAGGCTAGACGAGTTACCAGAACCCCACAGCGACTTTAGGAGTTGTCAGAAAACAAAAGTCGCTAGGATGGACGAGTCGTTGTAGACTGGAGGGTATGAACGAGCAGGACAGGATCAGGGAGCGGTACGGCCGCGTGGCCGAGACCTTGGATGAACGGGGACGACGGGTGGTAGCAGCGTCGGAAGCCCTGGCGCAGGGCCGGGGCGGGATCGCGCGGGTGGCGCGGGCCACGGGGCTGTCGCGCAAAGCGATCAGCCTGGGGATCAAGGAACTGCGCGGGGTGGTCCCCTCCGCGGGGCCGGGACGGGTGCGCCGGCCGGGGGGCGGGCGCAAGCGGATCGCGCAGACGGATCCGGGCGCGCTGGTGGACCTGGAGCGGCTGGTGGAGCCGACGACGCGGGGGGACCCGGAGTCGCCGTTGCGCTGGACGTGCAAGAGCGTGCGCAAGCTGGCAGTCGAACTGCGAGAGCGGGGACATCGGGTCAGCCACCAGTGGGTGGCGGAGGCGCTGCGCGGGCTGCGCTACAGCTTGCAGGGCAATCGCAAAACGCGTGAGGGCGGCGACGACCCGGACCGTGACGCGCAGTTCGCGCACATCAATGCGACGGCGGAAGAGTACTTGGCGGCGGGCGACCCGGTGATCTCGGTGGACGCCAAGAAGAAGGAACTGGTGGGGGATTTCAAGAACGGGGGGCGCGAGTGGCGCCCCCAGGGGCAGCCGGAGGAGGTGCGGGTGTACGATTTCAAGCTCCCGGAGTTGGGGCGAGCGACGCCCTACGGGGTCTACGACCTGGCGGCCAACGCGGGCTGGGTCACCGTGGGGATCGACCGCGACACGGCGGCGTTCGCGGTGGAGAGCATCCGGCGCTGGTGGGCGGGAGACGGGCGGGCGCGCTACCCCGACGCCCGCCGGTTGTTGATCACCGCCGATGGCGGGGGCAGCAACGGGTCGCGCCGCCGCCTCTGGAAGTGGGAGTTGCAGCGCCTGGCCGACGAGACCGCCCTGGCGATCAGCGTCCGGCACTTCCCGCCCGGCACCAGCAAGTGGAACAAGATCGAGCACCGCCTGTTCTCCTTTATCACCCAGAACTGGCGCGGCCAGCCGCTCGTTAGCTATGCGGTCATCCTCAGCCTGATCGCCGCCACGACCACCACCGCGGGCCTAACCGTCGCGAGCTACCTCGACACCCACACCTACCCGGCGGGCGTCAAAGTGACCGATGCGCAGATGGACACCCTCCACATCGAGCGCGACGTGTTCCACGGCGAGTGGAACTATACGATCCTTCCCCGTGCCGCCTGAAATGGGGATGTTGTTTTTTGACGAACCCTTAGTTAACCTGTTTTGCATGCACCGAATGCCTGATGATCCTGATGGTCAGGCGAACAGCGCGGCGAAGGGCCCCTGCTCCAACACCTGGGGAGGCACGGCGACACCGCCGAGTCGGGCCTCGCCGCGGTTGGGGCCATGGAAGTCGCTGCCGCCGCTGTACCAGAAGCCGTGCGCGGCGGCGAGGCGCGCCAGGTAGGCTGTGCCGGCCGCATCGTGGTCGGTGTGGTAGACCTCCAGTCCGCCCACGCCAGCCGCTCGCAGGCGCGGCGCCAAGGCCTCCAGCCCCAGGGGATGGCGATAGAGCAGCGGGTGGGCCAGGGCCACGGCGCCGCCAGCCTCGGCCACCATGGCGACGGCATCCTCGACCCGCAGCCGCGAGGACGGCGCGTAGGAGGGAGAATGGTTGCCGATCAGGCGGCCGAAGGCGTCGGCGCGGTCGCGGGCATAGCCGGCCTCGACCAGGGCGGCGGCGAGGTGGGGGCGTCCCACCGCGCGCCTGGCGTGACGCGCGACGGCTTCCCACGCCAGGTGGATGCCCTGGGCGTCCAACCGCTCCAGCATGACGCGCATGCGCTCCTCGCGCGTGGCGGCAAGGCCGTCCAGGCGCGCCCGTAGGCCCGCGTCGGCGGCGTCGAAGCCGTAGGCCAGCAGGTGCAGGCCGTAGCCCTCGTCGAGCGCGCCCAACTCGACGCCGGGCAGCACGCGCATGGTCGCGCCGGCGGCCTCTATCGCCGGGACGACGCCGTCCAGGGTATCGTGGTCGGTCACCGCGATGACGTCGAGACCCTGCCGCCGCGCCACCTCGACCAGTTCCAGCGGCGTGAGGCTGCCGTCCGAACTGGTGGTATGCAGGTGCAGGTCAACGCGAGATGTCATACGTGCAGTCTACCCGACGCGCCCACGGGACCGGCGGCTCGTCGAGCACTCTTGATCTTGTGTTAGTTGCATCAGCACAAAACGGCTTGATAGGCGTCCTAGCCCCCCGCAAAAACGCGGGGCCGCGGCAGAGGGTCGCCGTCCTCCTGGGCGAAGTGAATGTAGGTGGCGAGCGCGTTGCGGCCCCGCGCCGCTGCCTCCTCATACGTCGATCCGCTGGCGACCGGCATGGCATAACGGTCCGCCCATTCGGGTAAGACCACCACGTAGGCCTGATCTTCGATGCTCCACTCGATCACGAGTGAATACTGAACATCGCTATCAGTCATCGTTGCTACCCCTGTCCTGTCTCATCCGCTACTCCGTCTCGCGCAGCGTCCGCGACGCGAGCAAGAGGAGGGCGACGCTGTAGCCGAGCAGCACGGCGAGGTCGCCCCAGACCGCGCCAATCGCGCCGCCCGGCTGGATCAGCTCCTGCAGCACGCGGTTGGCGTAGAACAGGGGGAAGAGATGGCCGAGGCTCTGCGCCCACGGGGGCAGACGTGTGATGTCGACGAGCAGCCCGGAGAGGAAGACCGACGGCACGATCACGAGCGGGATGAAGGGGAAGACCTGAGCCTCGTTGCGCGCGAGGGTGGAGACCAGGATGCCGAGCAACACCGAGGCGATCGCCAGCAGCCACGCCACGACGAAGAGCCAGGCCAGCGTCCCGCCCTCGTAGGAGAGGCGGAACAGCAGCAGCACCTCCGTCAGCGCCGCGACCGCCTGCAGGGTCGCCAGCGCCAGGTAGCCGCCGACGTAGCCGCCGATGACCTCGGTGCGCCGGAAGCCGTTGATGAACATGCGCTCCAGCGTCCCCTGCGTGCGCTCCTGCACCAGCACGATCGCGCACAACAAAAAGGCGAGGAAGTGGACGAGGAAGGCCGCGACCGGGATGGCGTAGCGCGCGGCGTCGAACGTCGGCGGCATGGTGTCGAAAAACAACTTGAGCAGGTAGATGATCGCCAGCGGCGCGACGACCGAGAGCGCCAGCAGCCGCCGGTCATGGGCCAGGCCGCTCAGCACGCGCCGGGCGATGACGATGGTCCCGTTCATGCCGCGCCCTCCTCATTATTGTCGTGCGCGATGAGGCCGAAGATAACCGTCTCGAAGCTATCCGCCTCGACGGCCACGGCGCTCACATCCGGTGCCAGGCCGTAGCGGCGCAACGCCGCGGCCACGTCCTCGGGGTGGCTGCCGACGACCTGCTCCTCGTCCTCCCCGGCGCGCCGCGCCAGGACGCGCGTCCGGCCCCGTGCGAGGATAGCCCGCGGGGTGTTGCAGGTCACCAAGGCTCCCGCGCGAATGACGGCCACCCGGTCGCACAGCAGGGCTTCGTCCATCAGGTGCGTGCTGATGACGAGGGTGACGCCGCGCGCGGCAAGGTCGCGGAAGGTGCGCCAGAAGCGGGCGCGCAGCACGGGGTCGACCGCGGCGGTCGGCTCGTCGAGGAACAGGATACGGGGGTCGTGGACCAGCGCGCAGGCCAGCGAGACGCGGCGCTGCATGCCGCCGGAGAACGTGCGCACGGGATCGCCCGCCCGCGTCGCGAGGTCGGTCAGCGCCCGCACGCGTCGACGCGTGCGGGCGAGAGGTGGGCGTCGTGCGCATGGCCGAAGAAAAGGACGTTCTCGCGCGCCGAGAGGTCGTCGTAGAGGGCGGGCGCCTGGGGCATGTAGCCGATGCCGTGGCGCAGCGACGCGCGGTCGCGCAGGGGGTCGAGTCCCAGCACGCGGACGCGGCCTGCCGACGGGCGTAACGCGCCGACCAGCGATTTGATCAGGGTCGACTTCCCAGCGCCGTTGGGGCCCAGCAGACCAAAGACGGTCCCCGCCGGAACCTGCAGATCGAGGCCGCGCAGCGCCTGGACGCGGCCATAGGTCTTGGTCAGTCCTTCCACGGTGATGGCCTGTCCGTCGTCGGATGTGCCCATTGCGTATCCCTCCATCGCCTTCCTATCGGCCGTTAGGCGCTATCGTCGCTCCGTCTGCTCCGTCTGCCCGCCGGACGGCCGTAATCCGCCGAGGAAGATGTCAAGGACGGTCGCCAGATGCTCATCGTCGGTGGGGGCGCCCTCGGCCATGGCAGGGAGCAACCCCTTGCCCGCGGCCTGCGGGATGAACATGCCCATGAACGCCCGCGCGCTGGACCGCGTGTCGTGCGGGCGCAGTCGCCCCAGCGCGACCTGATGATCCAGGTAGGACGCGAGGAACGCGAATACGCGCCGCGGCCCGGCCGCCACCAGCGCGCCAGCCAGTTCCTGGTGGCGCAACGCCTCACCGATGACGAGGCGCAGCATGTCCTGCGCGACGGGCTGCGCGGCGGTGGCCAGCAGGGCGCGGGCGAGCAGGGAAAGAACCTCCTGGGGCGGTTGTTCCATCATACGCTCTGGGGCGACAATGGCCTGCAGGATCGGCGCGCGCTCGCCCAGGACGGCCTGGAAGAGGGCCTCTTTGGTCGGGAAATACCAGTAGATGAGCGCGGTCGACGGTACGCCGGCGGCGCGCGCGATGCTCTTGATCGTGGCGCCGCGGAAGCCCTTGGCCGCGAACTCCTCGAACGCGGCGCCCACGATCCGCGCGCGGCGATCCGGCGCCGGCCCTCTCTCGGAATCTTGCTCGTCTTCCATCCACGCCCTCTTGACTAAACAGTCAATCGAGGTCATTATAGCCTCGATTGACTGTTTAGTCAAGAGGGCGTGGTCCCAGACGGTCCCTTCCGTGACGAGCGCATACCTTTGTTCGCTCGTCCGCGGCAGGAGGCAGGCGATGTCGCCCAGTTGCACATTGTGTCCACGGGTGATAAATAATTGAGTCCGTAAATACTGTTTACATTTACAAAATATTTGAGTATACTGGAGCTATTGAGGATAGTGACGTGAGAGGAAGGAGACCGCCGCATGACACTGCACGAGGACAGCGAGGGGAAGGAGACTGCCGGATGACACCGCACGAGGAGCTGCTTGACGCCGCCCTCCGCGTACAGCAGGAGCTGATGCGCGCGTTCCACGCCGCCGCCGATCCGGCGTGGCTGCATCTGGATTTGACCCTGGGTCAGCTCAAGGCGCTGTTCGTGCTGGCCGATGCGGCGCTGACCGTGGGCCAGGTGGCCGACCTGATGGGCCTGAGCAAGCCGACCGCGAGTCTGCTGATCGACCGCCTCGTCCAGCTCGGTCTCGTCACGCGCACGGAGGACCCCGACGACCGGCGGCGCACCCGCGTCCGCGTCACTGCGGACGGGCACGCCCGCGTCACGGGGCTCCGCCAGGGCGGCGAGGACCGGTGGCGCGCCCTGCTGGACCAGCTCAGCCCCGATGACCTTGCCGCCTGGACGCGCGTGGTGCGGGCGCTCGCCCACATCGCGGCCTCGGAGCAACTCGGCGTCAGCGCCTAGCCCCCATCTATACCCACTATCCCTGTCGCGATAGATAAAGGAGGATCAGTTCACCATGACCACTGCCGCTTCACCCACCACCGCCGGCGCCCGCGGCGCACCGCTGCCCGCCGCTGATGAACCGTTGAGCCTGAGCGCGACCATGAGCCGCCAGCGCGTCCTCCTGGTCCTCGTCAGCGTGATCCTGGGCATGTTGCTCGCCTCGATCGACCAGACCATCGTCGGCACGGCCATGCCCCGCATCATCGCCGAGCTTAACGGCCTGGACCACTACGCCTGGGTCGCCACGTCCTACCTGCTCGCCTCCACCGTGGCCGTGCCCATCTGGGGCAAACTCTCGGACATCTACGGCCGCAAGATCTTCTTCATCGGCGGCATGGCCCTCTTCCTGGTGGGCTCGGCGCTCTCGGGAACCAGCCAGAGCATGATCCAGCTCATTATCTTCCGCGCCATTCAGGGTCTGGGCGGCGGCGCGATGATGCCGATCGCCATGGCCCTCATCGGCGACCTCTTCCCGCCCGCCGAGCGCGGCAAGTGGCAAGGCGTGCTGATGGCCATCTTTGGCCTGTCCTCGATCGTGGGACCCACCGCCGGCGGCTGGATCACCGATACCTGGGGCTGGCGCTGGACCTTCTACGTCAACATGCCCGTCGGTGCCGTCGCCCTCGTCGTGGCGCTGCTGGTGCTCCCCGCGGCCGGCGCCCGGCGCGCGCATACGATCGACTATTGGGGCTCCGCCGCGCTCATCGCCGGCGCGGTCCCGCTCCTGCTGGCCTTCTCCTGGGCCGGCACGCAGTACGCCTGGGGCTCCGTCCAGATTATTGGCCTGCTTGCCGCGGCCGTGGTGATGCTCGCCGCCTTCGTCCTGATCGAGCTGCGGGCACCCGAGCCGATCATTACCCCTGCCCTGTTCAAGAACCGGACGTTTAGCATCTCCGTGCTGGCCACCTTCCTGACCGCGGCCGGGATGTTCGGCGCCATCATCTATCTGCCGCTCTTCGTGCAGGGCGTGCTGGGCAACTCGGCGACCAGTTCGGGGGCGGTGACGACGCCCATGATGATCGGCTTCATCGTCAGCAGCATCGCGGGGGGACAAATCCTCTCGCGCACCGGGCGGTACAAGTTTCTGGCCATCGGCGGGTTCGCCGTGGCCGCGCTGGGCCTCTTCCTACTCGCGGGCATGGGCGTCAGCACGAGCAACGGGGTGGTGGTCCGCAATATGGTCATCATGGGCCTGGGCATTGGCGTCTCGATGAGCCTGTTCACCATCATCGTGCAGAACGCGTTCCCCTTCAGCTATCTGGGGCAGGTGACGGCCAGCCTGACCTTCTTCCGCTCCATGGGCAGCACGATCGGCATTGCCGTCTTCGGCTCCGTCATGACCAATCAGTTCCAGGGCGCCCTGGCCCACAACCTGTCGCCCGCGCTCACGCGCGCCATCCCCCCGCGCCAACTCGCCGCGTTCCAGAACCCGCAGCTGTTGCTGGCGCCAGGGGCGGCCGCACACATTCAGCAGGAGTTCGCGCGGCTCGGGCCACAGGGGCTCACCCTGTTCAACCAGTTGATGCAGGCGATCCGCGTGAGCCTGACCGGCGCCATCACCGACCTGTTCTTTGTGGGCGGCTGCGCCATGGTCCTGGCGCTGATCGCCGTGCTCTTCCTGCCCGAGCTCCCGCTGCGCACCGGCAATCAGGCGCCGGCGGTCGAGGACACGGTCGAGGCGCTGCCGCTGGCGCCCGAGCACGAGGACACCCCCGTCCTGGTCGGGCAGGGCGTGAGAGGGTGAGACACTCAGGCGACGGCGGAGGCCATGGCCTCGATGATGTCCGCGAGGATGGCGCGCGATGTCGCGAAGTTGAGCCGCACATGCCCCTGCCCGGGCGGGCCAAAGGCAGCCCCATCGCTCAGCGCCACCTTCGCTCGCTCCAGGAAGAAGGCCGCCGGCGCCGCGAGGCCGAGCGCGCGACAATCCAGCCAGGCCAGGTAGGTCCCCTCTGGAGCCACGTACCGCACCCGCGGCAACCTCTCCGCCAGCAGACGCGCCAGCACGCGCCGATTCCCGTCGAGGTACGCGACGACCTGATCCAGCCAGGGCTCCCCCTGCTCGAACGCCACGCGATTCGCCAGCAACCCCAGGGGGCTGACCCCATAGGTCGCCAGGACCGAGAGGCGGTCCCACCGCTCACCGTCGGCCTCATTCGTCAGCACGATCTGAGCGCACTTGAGGCCGGGGATATTCCAGCCCTTGGAGGCCGAGGTCAGCGTGACGGCCTGGCGCGCCGCGGCCTCCGACACCGTGGCGTAGGCGACATGCGTGGCTCCCGGGTAGACGAGCGGCGCATGCACCTCGTCGGCGACGACGCGCACATCGCGCCCCTGCTCCTCGACGAGCGTGGCCAGGGCCGTGAGCTCCGCGCGCGTGAAGACGCGCCCCAGCGGGTTATGTGGATTGCACAGCAGGATCGTCCCGGCGCCCGCATGCAAGGCCGCCGCGATGCCGGCGAGGTCGAAGGTCGCCCGCCCCTCCCCCGGCGCCAGCGGGACCTCGATGATCGATCGCCCTGCCACACGCACGGCTTCGAAGAACGGCGGGTACGCCGGCGTCAGAATCACCACCGGGCTCTCCGGGCGGGATAGCGTGGTGATGGCCAGCGTGACGCCGCGCAGGACATCGGGGAGGGTCCGTATCTGGTGGGCCGGCACGGCGAGTCCATACCGCCGCGCAAGCCAGGCGGCGCAGGCCGCCGGCACGCCGGAGGCGGCGGGCGGCGGGGCGTAGCCGGCGCCTCCCTGCTCGATCGCGGCGTGGAGGGCCTCCCGCACCGGCGCGGCGAGGGGGAAGTCCATCTCCGCCACCCACGCCGCCAGCACATCGTCCCCATACGACGACCACTTGCTGGTCCCCCGCCGGCGCAGAGCGGCGACGGACAGATCGGCGAACGGGTCGTCGCCACCGTCCAGAGCTGTCACAGGCGATCTCATTGGTTCCTCCGCGGTTCCCCGATCACATGAGCGCGCCGTTGGCGACGCCGGAGAGAGACGGGAAACCAGACGTGAGGGGCGCCGCCGACTGGCGGCGCCCCCCTCACGTCTCCCTCACTCGTCACTAAACACCAGCCACTAGATCATCTTCCCAATAACGGGCGCCGTGGATACGCTGGAAGGGGGTGTCGTTTGTATTGTAGCGCCTGGGCCGTTGGACGGTATAGAGGACCTCAAGGCGACCCACGAGCGCGAGTTGTAGAAGAATCAGGTGGGGCAAGGTGAACTCGGCCGGGAAGCGGTCGCACGAGTCGCCGGAATGCGCGCGCCCACATGTGCGGTCGCGGCGCCCTCCACTCGCAGCCGGCGCAGCCCCTCCAACATCAGCGCCGTGGCCGATCCCCAGCGACGAGACTCCAGTCGCGTGCCCACCAGCTCGAACAGGCCGCTCCTGATAGCAGACAACGGACACTGAAGTGTCTCGATACGCGCCGCTCCACGACTCTAGTCGTCGTTTTGTGCCCTGCGACGGTCATTGCGGGCTGATCCTCACGTTGCAGTTGTAGTGCAGGATTAAGGATTTTACTCTGCACCATCGCCGCACACCCGACCGCAGTCGGCCCATGGCTGACTGGCCCCCGACCGGCTGCGGCCGGTCCCGGTCCAGCGCGGTGGTTTGCCATGTGACCGCAGTCGCAGGCCTGTTAATCGCAAAAGGGTACCGCCTGTTACCGCTTCGGCCCGTGTCACCGCGAGTAGGAGAAGGAAGGGTACAGCTCACCCTGTGAGCGAGAAGGGTAGAGAGGAATTGCTTGATGGACACCTCAATCGTCTTTGCCGAGCCGGACTACCACGCGTTGCGCGGCCACCTGTTGGCCGACGCAACTCGCGAGCAGGGTGCTTTCCTGCTCGCCACGTGCGTCGAGACCGAGCGCGCGCTGAAACTCGCCGTCCAGGACGTGCTGCCGCTCGACGGCGACGAGTTGGTGGAGCACGACGGGGCGCGCCTGGCCATCCGGCTCGGCGCATTGTTCTGGGCCACGCGTCGCGCCGCCGGCGGGGGGCTGTCGGTCGTCGTCGTGCGCAGCCATCCCTGGGCCACCGACTGGGTCGACTTCTCCGCGGCCGACGAGCGCGACGGGCGCTCGGCGCTGGCGACGGTGCGCGAGCGCGTGCCGGGTGGGGTCCACGGCAGCATGGTGCTGGGGCGCGAGGCCGTGGCCGCGCGACTGTGGCGCGGCGACGAGGCCGTGCCGGTCGACCGCATCGTCGTGGTCGGCCCGCACCTGCACATCGTCGCGCCGCAACGCCCTCGTCCTGCCGTTGTCCAACCGGCGGTCGCAACTCACCAGGGCGCGCGCATGCACGTGCGGCTCACGGCGGACAGTAGTCGAGACGGAGTCGGGAGGTAAATGATGCTCCAACACATGACGGTCGGCGTCGTGGGGTGCGGCGGGGTGGGATCGGCCGTTGCCGAGCAGTTGTTGAGGCTCGGGGTGGGCCGCGTCGTGGCCGTCGACCCCTGCGCTGTGGACGGCGACGACCTGACGCGCTGCTACGGGACCACGTGGGATGACGCCGCGCGGGCCATCTACCGCGTCGACGTGGTGGCCCGCCTGGCCACGGCGCTTGGTCGCCCGCAGTCCGTCGACGCGGTCATCGGCGACCTCGGCGACCCAGCGGTGGCGCGCAGCCTGGCGGGGGTCGACATGCTCTTCGCCTGCGATCTCACCCCCTGGCAGCGCGGCGCACTGGACCGCCTGGCCGCGCGCGACCTGCTCCCCGTGATCGACTGCGCCGCGGCCCTCGACGCGGTCGGCGACCGGCTTGGCGACGCCCTGGAGCGCCTTGTCTCCGTCCCACACATCTCCCCACTGGACCGTGATCGAGGGGTCAAGGACGAGACGGCGCTGCGCGTTCGACACAAAAGCGGCGCGCCGCTGAGCGCGGACCGGACGATTGGACCCATGACGCGGACGATCCCACTGGACACGATGGCCGCCGGTCTCGCCGTCGCCGCCTTCCTGCATGCAATAGGTGGAGGGAATAGAGGCGTCCGGCCCTCGTCCCGACCCCCGCGCCTCGCCATTCCGCCGCTGGGGTGCGGGGAGACGGACTCGGCGGCGTGAAGCTGTCCCTCTATCCCTGCACCTCCCCCGTCACCGCCCCCGCCTCCAGGCCGCTGGCGAGGTAGCGGTTCAGCAGCAGGACGATCAGCAGTGCAAAGACTGACAGGGCGGTGTCAGTCGCGCTCGGTAACATGGGAGCATGCGGCAGTGACGCGGGCGGCGCTACCTCCGGTCCAGGGGAGGATGGGTCGGTCATGCCGCGTGAGCGGTTCATCACCGAGGAGGGACGAAACGCATGCCGGGATCGCTGCAAGGGAAGGTCGCGCTGGTGGCAGGGGCGACGCGCGGCGCCGGGCGGGGCATCGCCGTCGCGCTGGGCGCGGAGGGCGCCACGGTCTATGCGACGGGGCGCAGCACGCGCGAGCAGCGCTCGGACATCGACCGCCCCGAGACGATCGAGGAGACCGCCCTGCTCGTGGACGCGGCGGGCGGGCAGGGCATCCCCGTGCGGGTCGACCACCTGGACTCGGGCGAGGTCGGCGCGCTGATCGCGCGCATCGACGCCGAACAGGGCCGGCTCGACGTGCTGGTCAACGACATCTGGGGCGCCGAGCATCTCTTCGAGTCTGACACCCCGCTGTGGGAACACGACCTCGACAAAGGCTTTCGGCTCTTGCGACGCGCGATCGCTACCCACATCATCACGAGTTACCACGCGCTCCCGCTGCTGCTGCGCCGGCGGGGCGGCCTGGTGGTCGAGGTCACGGACGGGACCGCCGCGTACAACGCCACTCACTACCGCGTGTCGCTCTTCTACGACCTCGCCAAGGCCTCCGTCATCCGCCTGGCCTGGGTGCAGGCCCAGGAAGTCGGCCCGCGCGGGGCCACGGCCCTCGCGCTGACGCCGGGCTGGCTGCGCTCGGAGCTGATGCTCGACCTGTTCGGGGTCACCGAGGCGACCTGGCGCGACGCAACCGCGCGCGTGCCCCATTTCTGCATCTCGGAGACGCCCACCTACGTCGGGCGGGCCGTCGCAGCGCTCGCCGCCGACCCCGATGTGGCGCGCTGGAACGGGCAGTCCCTGTCGAGCGGCGAGCTTGCGCGGGTCTACGGCTTCACGGATCGCGACGGCACCCGGCCGGACGCGTGGCGCTACATCGTCGAGGTCCAGGACGCTGGGCGCTCGGCCGACGACATCGGGTATCGGTGAAGGCTATCAAAGGATAGTGGCCACGCATCAAACCCGGTTGGTAGAGGCGGAACCCGCTGCGTGCCGGACCCCCTCGTCGCTGGTGTCAACTTTTACGGCAAATGGCATACTCCAGGCTATCGGAGAGGGCCAGCCAGCTGGCCTCGATGATGTTGGCCGAGCTGCCCACGGTGGTCCAGGAGTCGTGCCCGTCGCCGGACTCGATCAGCACGCGCGTCACGGCGGCCGTGCCGCGCGTCCCGTCGACGACGCGCACCTTGTAGTCCAGGAGGTGTACCCCGCGCAACGCGGGATAGAAGTCGACCAGCACCTTACGCACCGCGTCGTCGAGCGCGTTGACCGGACCATTGCCCGAGCCAGCCGTGTGGATAAGGGTCTCGCCCACCCGCACCTTGACCGTGGCCTCGGAGACGAGCGCCGCGCTGCCCCGCCGCTCCACCAGAGCGATAAAGTCGACCAGCTCGAACGGCGGCCGGTAGTGCGGCTCCATGCGCCGCACCAACAGGTGGAACGACCCATCGGCGCCCTCGAACTGGTAGCCGTCGCTCTCCATGGACTTGATGCGCTGCACCAGGGTGCGCGCCTGCTGGTCAGTCACGGCCACGCCGCCGACGCCGCCGCTGCCCTCGGCCTTGGACAGCACGTTGGCGCGGCCGGACAGCTCGGAGACCAGCACGCGCTGTTTGTTGCCAACGAGCTCGGGCTGGATGTGCTGGTAGGACCGCTCGACCTTGCGCATGGCGCTGACGTGGACGCCGCCCTTGTGGGCAAAGGCGCTGTGCCCCACGAACGGCGCGGCGTTGTGCAGGGTCATGTTGGCCAGTTCGGCCACGTAGTGCGCCAGGTCGGTCAGCGTACCCAGCCGCTCCGGCGGCAGGACCTCGCGGCCCATCTTGAGCTGCAGCGCGGGGATGATCGAGCACAGGTTGGCGTTGCCGCAGCGCTCACCGTAGCCGTTGATGGTGCCCTGCACCTGGGTCGCGCCAGCTTGCACACCGGCCAGGGTGTTAGCCACGGCCAGCTCACAGTCGTTGTGCGTGTGGATGCCCAGCGGCGCGTCGTGTCCCAGCGCGTCGCGCGCCCGCGTCACGATGGCGCTCAGTTCGTCGGTCAGGGTACCGCCGTTGGTGTCGCACAGAATGACGCAGGCCGCGCCAGCGTCGCGCGCGGCGCGCAGCGTGGCCAGCGCGTAGTCCGGATCGGCCTTGTAGCCGTCGAAAAAGTGCTCCGCGTCGTAGAGCACCTCGCGTCCTTGAGCGCGCAGGTAGGCGACCGAGCCGGCGATCATATCCAGATTCTCGGCCAGCGTCGTCTCGAAGACCTGCTCCACGTGCAGCGTCCAGCTCTTGCCGAACAGAGTCACGACCGACGTCTCCGCGTCGAGCAGGGCGCGGATATTGGCGTCGTCCTCGACCGCGATGCGCGGCCGGCGCGTGGCGCCAAAAGCGGCAATGCGCGCGTGGGACCAGGTCTGATGGCGCGCCTGCTGGAAAAACTCGACATCCTTGGGATTGGAGCCGGGCCAACCACCCTCGATATAATCGACGCCCAGCGCGTCGAGCCGCGCGGCGACCTTGAGCTTGTCGGAGACGGAGAACGAGACGCCCTCCCCCTGCGTCCCATCGCGCAACGTGGTGTCGTAGATACTGATCCGAGTCATGTTATGTCGTGCTCCTCACCCTTTCTATCACCGCGTCGCCCATCTCGCGCGTCGAGGCGGCTCGCTCGCCGGGCCGCGCCAGGTCGGCGGTGCGGTAGCCGGCGTCAAGCACCGCGGACACGGCGGACTCGACCGCCGCCGCCGCGTCCTCCAGGTCGAGCGAGTGGCGCAGCAGCATGGCGGACGAGAGAATCGCGCCCAGCGGGTTGGCGATGCCCCGGCCCGCGATGTCCGGCGCGGTGCCGTGGATCGGCTCGTACAGACCCATCCGTCCGCGGCCCAGGCTGGCGGAGGGCAACAGGCCCAGTGAGCCGGTTAACACGCTGGCCTCGTCGCTCAGGATATCGCCGAAGGTATTCTCGGTCACGATGACGTCGAACGAGGACGGATTGGTGACCAGGCGCATGGCCGCCGAGTCGACCAGCAGGTGCTCCAGCGCCACGTCGGGATACTGCTCCGCCCCCAGCCGGGTGGCCGTTTGCCGCCACAGGCGCGATGTGGCCAGCACATTGGCCTTGTCGACCGAGGTCAAGCGACCCCGACGCTCCCTGGCCGCGGCAAAGCCGACGCGCAGCACGCGCTCGATCTCCGCCTCGCTATAGGCCAGGGTGTCGACGGCGCGGCGGCCATCGGGCGCGTCGTAGATTTCCTGCGGTCGGCCGAAGTAGAGGCCGCCGGTCAGTTCGCGCACGATCAGTAGATCGACGCCCTCCAGGCGCTCGGGGCGCAGCGGCGAAGCGTCGCGTAGGGCGGGATGCAGGCGGACCGGGCGCAAATTGGTGAATAGGCCCAGATCCTGGCGCAGCCGGAACAGCGCCTGCTCCGGCCGCACCAGCGCGGACGGATTGTCCCACCTGGGGCCGCCGACCGCGCCCAGCAAGACGGCCGCGGCCCCGGCGCAGCGGTGCATGGTCTCATCCGAGATCGGCACGCCCTGCGCGTCGATGGACGCTCCGCCGGCCAGGTGCTCGTCCAGGACAAAGCGGTGGCCAAACCGCTCGCCGACGACCTGCAGCAGGCGGGCCGCCTCGGTCGTCACTTCCGGCCCAATGCCGTCGCCGGGCAGCACGATGATAAGGCTATCAGTCATGGACTACCCTCACCCCCTGCCCCTCTCCCGTGCGCGGGAGAGGGGAGCAGGCAGCCCTCACCCCCCACCCCTCTCCCGGCCGCGGGAGAGGGGAGTAGATACTATAGGCGTCGCGCCCATTGGGACGTTCTCGCTCTGCTTCCCCTCGCCCCTTTAGGGAGAGGGGTGGGGTCCCGCTTGCGGGAGGGGTGGGTGAGGGGTGGCGCCTAGCCCTCATCGGCCGCTCCCGTCGTCACGACCGTTAGCTGACGGCCGGTAGTCAACGGCTGCTGGTAGCTTGTGATGATCGGGGCGAAGACGTCTGGCCCGGCGGCGATGACGCGGTTGAGCGCGTCGAGATACGCGCGCGCGCTGGCCACCACGATGTCGGTCGTGCCCGAGCGGCCCAGGAAGATGCGGGCGCCGGCCTCGACGCGCACGTGCACCTCGCCAATGGCGTCGATCCCGGCCGTCACCGCCTGCACCGCGTACTCGGCCAGCCGCGCCTCCGCTGGCAGCGAAGGGCCGACAAGGGAGTCGATGGCCTTGAATGCGGCGTCGACGGGACCCGTCCCAATGGCGGCCGCGACCCGCAGCGTGCCCTCGGCGTCGAGCAGGCGCACCGCCGCGGTGGGGATGCTGGGGTCGCCGCAGGTGACCTGCAGCCCATCCAGGCGGAACGTCTCGCTGACGGTGCGCACCTCGTCGGCCACCAGCGCCTCCAGATCGGCGTCTCCCACCTCTTTCTTCTTGTCGGCCAGTTCCTTGAAGCGCAGGAAGACGCGGCCGAGATCCTCGGCCGTCAGATCGTAGCCGAGCGCCTGCAAGCGCGCCTTAATGGCGTGGCGGCCGGAGTGCTTGCCAAGCACCAGGCGGTTTTGCAGCAGGCCCACCTCGCGCGCGTCCATGATCTCATAGGTCGAGCGCTCCTTGAGCACGCCATCCTGATGGATGCCCGACTCGTGGGCAAAGGCGTTAGAGCCGACCACGGCCTTATTAGGTTGGACGAGCACGCCGGTGCGCGCGCTGACCAACCGGCTGGTGCGGTGGATCTCGGTCGTGTCGATGCCGGTCTCTACACTGAAGGAGTCCGCGCGCGTGCGCAAGGCCATCACGATCTCTTCCAGCGCCGCGTTGCCGGCCCGCTCGCCGATGCCGTTGACCGTACACTCCACCTGGCGCGCGCCGCTAGCCACACCGGCCAGCGAATTGGCCACGGCCATGCCCAGATCGTCGTGGCAGTGGACGGAGATAATGGTGTCCGCCGCGCCGCGCACGTGGGAGCGGATGTCGCGGATCAGCGCGCCGTACTCCTCCGGCGTGGCGAACCCGACCGTGTCGGGGATATTGAGCGTGGTCGCGCCCTCGGCCACGGCCACCTCCAGCACCTCAAACAGGTAGTCGTGGTCGGTGCGCGTGGCGTCCATCGGCGAGAACTCCACGTCGTCGGTGTACGACCGCGACCGCGCCACCATCGCCCGCGTGGCCTCCAGGGCCTGCTGGCGCGAGATGCGGAACTGGTGTTGCAGGTGGACGTCGCTGGTAGACATGAAGACGTGGATGCGCGGGCGCGCCGCCACGCGGACGGCGTCCCAGCAGCGGTCCACATCCGCCTCGATGGCGCGGGCCAGCCCGCAGATGACGGGACCCTGCACCGTCTCGGCGATGCGGCGCACCGCGGCGAAATCGTCGGGCGAGGCCACGGGGAACCCGGCCTCGATGATGTCCACGCCGAGCCGCGCCAGTTGCCGCGCGATCTCCAGCTTCTCGTCGCGGTTGAGCGTCGCGCCCGGCGACTGCTCGCCATCGCGCAACGTCGTATCGAAAATACGTACGCGCTCCATCGCTCACTCCTTTTACGAGTGGTTAGTGGCTAGTGGTTAGTGACTAGAAACTTCTAGTCACTAACCACTAGCCACTAACCACTATCTACTTGAGCCAGCCCATCATGCCGCGCAACTCGCGGCCGACCTCTTCGACCTGCGTGGCGGCTTGCTGGCGGCGCAGGGCGTTGAAGGTTGGCCGGCCGGCCTGGTTCTCAAGGATCCACTGCTTGGCGAAGCTGCCATCCTGCACCGCGGTCAGGATCTCGCGCATGGCCTGGCGCGCCTCCGGCCCGATCACGCGCTTGCCCTGCGTGTAGTCGCCATACTCCGCCGTGTCGCTGATGGAATAGCGCATATAGTTGAGGCCGCCCTTATACATCAGGTCGACAATCAGCTTCAGTTCGTGCAAGCACTCGAAGTAGGCGTTCTCCGGCTGATAGCCGGCCTCGACCAACGTCTCGAAGCCGGCCTGCACCAGGGCCGAGAGCCCGCCGCACAAGACGGCCTGCTCGCCGAACAGGTCGGTCTCGGTCTCCTCGCGGAACGAGGTGGCCAGCACGCCGGCGCGCAGCGCGCCGATGCCGTGGGCATAGGCCAGCGCATTGGCCATGGCTTCGCCCGAGGCGTCCTGCTGGATCGCCACCAGCGCGGGGACGCCTCCGCCCTCGGTATAGACCGAGCGCACCAGGTGGCCCGGCCCCTTGGGCGCCACCATGCTCACGTCGATATCCGCGGGCGGCTGCACCTGCCCATAGTGGATGGCAAAGCCATGCGCGAACATCAGGGTCTGGCCGGGCCGCAGCGCCGGCGCGATCTCGTCCTTGAAGAGCGAGCCCTGGATGTGGTCGGGGGTCAGCACCATCATCAGGTCGGCCGCCTCGACCGCCTCGCGCACCGGCAGCACCCGCAGCCCCTCGTCCTCGGCCGCGCCGCGCGAACGCGAGCCATGATGCAGCCCCACCACCACCTCCACGCCGCTATCGCGCAGGTTGAGGGCGTGGGCGTGGCCCTGGCTGCCATAACCCAGAATGGCGACGGTCTTGCCGGTCAGCCGCCGCGGGTCGGCGTCCGTCTCGTAATACAGTGTGGCCACTAGTGCTCCTTCGTCACACTAAGTGACTAGTGGCTAGTGGCTAGTGGCTAGTGGCTAGAAAAACTAGTCACTGGTCACTAGCCACTAGTCACTATCCTTTCGTCATCGCCACGATGCCGGTGCGCACCATCTCTTTGATGCCGTAGCCGCGCAGCACCTGCACCAGGCTGTCAATTGTCTCTTCGGCCCCCGTGGCCTGCACCAGCACCGACTCGGGCGCCACGTCGATCACCGTCGCCTTGTAGACCTCGGCCAGCTGCAGCACCTCGGGGCGCCGCCCCATGCTTGTATTGACCTTGATCAGGGCCAACTCGTGGGCCACCACGGGGTCGTGCGTGACCTCGCTGACCTTGATCACCTCGATCAGCTTATAGAGTTGCTTGCTCACCTGCTCCACCGAGGTCGTCGCGCCGTCGACCACGATGGTCATGCGCGAGACGCCGGGCTGGTCGGTGTGACCCACGGTCAGGCTCTCGATATTGAAGTTGCGCCGCCGGAACAGGCTGGCCACCCGGTTGAGCACGCCGGGGTGGTCCTGCGTCATCACGACCAGGATGTGGTGGTTTTTGGGCATCATACCGTCGCCATCCTCCAATCCGCGCCCTCGACCATCTCGTTGACGCTCATCCCCGCCGGGATCATCGGGAACACGTTCTCTTCTTGCGTCACCATAAAGTTGAGCAGCGCCGGCCCGTCGTGCGCCAGGGCCGCGGCCACCGCCCCCGCCACGTCGCGCGGCTCGCGCACCGTCCAGGCGGGGATGCCGTAGGCCTCGCCCAGCTTCACGAAGTCGGGTCCGAAGATGGGCGTGGCCACGTAGTTCTTGTTGTAGAACATATCCTGCCACTGGCGCACCATACCCAGGTGCCCATTGTTGAGGATGCAGATCTTGACCGGGATGCGCTCCTGCACCAGCGTGGCCAGTTCGGGGATGCTCATTTGGAAGCCGCCGTCGCCGCAGATCGCCCACACCGTCGCCTCGGGTCGCGCCATCACGGCGCCCATGGCCGAGGGCAGGCCGAAGCCCATCGCGCCCAGGCCGCCCGAACTGATCCAGCTGTTGCGCTCGTCGCGGTTGAAGAACTGCGCCGCCCACATCTGGTGCTGCCCCACGTCGGTCGTGACCACGATGGGGCCGGGCGACTGCTTGTAGATCTCTTCGACCGGGTGGGCCGGTGAAATCGTCTCGCGCCGCACGTAGTAGGCCTCGTCCGCGCGCGGGCCGCGCCAGCTCTCGATGCGCGCGATCCAGTCGTCGTGCCGCGTGGGCTCGACGTACTTGAGCATCTCCTGGAGCACGTGGCGCACGTCGCCGACGATCGGCACGGCCGTGGGCACGTTCTTGCCCACCTCGGCAGGGTCGATGTCGATGTGGATGATCTTGGCGTTGGGGGCGAACGAGGAGATCTTGCCGGTCACGCGGTCGTCGAAGCGCATGCCGATGCCGACCAGCACGTCGGCCTCGTTGACGGCGTGGTTGGCGTGCGCCCAGCCGTGCATGCCCAGGAAGCCGTAATTGAGCGGGTGCGACTGCGGGAAGCCGCCCATGCCGAGCAGCGTGTTCAGGACCGGCAGGTGCGCCGTCTCTACGAACTGGCGCAACTCGTCGTAGGCGCCGGAGAGCGTCACGCCGCGGCCGATCACCACCAGCGGTTTCCGGGCCGTGGCCAGCAGTTGCGCGGCGTGGCGGATCTGGCGCGCGTTGCCGCTGTAGGTCGGCTTGTAGCCGGGCAGATCGACCGTCTCCGGGTAGTGGAACGCGGTGACGTTCTGCAGCACGTCCTTGGGCACATCGACCAGCACGGGTCCGGGCCGACCGGTCTGGGCGATAAAAAAGGCTTCCTTGATCGTGCGCGCCAGGTCGCGCACGTCCTCTACCAGGTAGTTGTGCTTGGTGATCGGCTGCGTGATGCCGGTGGTGTCGGTCTCCTGGAAAGCGTCGGTGCCGATGAACTTGGTCGAGACCTGCCCCGTCAGCGCCACGACGGGCACGGAGTCCATGTAGGCCGAGGCCAGGCCGGTGACGAGGTTTGTCGCGCCGGGGCCCGAGGTGGCCAAACAGACGCCGACGGTTCCCCTGGCGCGGGCGTAGCCGTCGGCGGCGTGGGCTGCGTTCTGCTCGTGGCGCACCAGGATGTGGCGCAGCGACGGGTACTCGGGGAACACGTCGTACAAGGGGATGGTGACGCCCCCCGGCAGCCCGAAGATGGTGTCCACGCCCTCGCGCACCAGACACTCGCACAGGATGCGCGCGCCGTTGATCTCTCTGTGCTGTTGGTCAGCCATGTGTATCTCCTTATCCAGCTGTTAGCCATTAGTAATTAGCCGTTAGCTTTTCCCTTTGACTCCCACGTCGCTAGTGGCTCCAAGCCGGCTAATGGCTAATTACTAACGGCTAACGGCTAATCAATCGTCCAGGCTGAGCCGCCGAAAGCGTCGATGTGCGAGCCCGGTGGGGATGGCAGTTCCGCCGCGATCACGTGGGTCAGTTCCTGCACCGTCGTGGAGTGGCCGGTCGCGACCTCGCGGCCAACGCGTCGAAAGGCGCGGTCGACGTGCTCGTCGCTGGCCTGGAGCCCTAGGTCGTCGCGTACCCAGGAGGCGAAGCCGCCGCGCACGATGGCCACGCCCATGTCCTCCAACCGTCGCGCCACCGCGAAGATGTCTACCGCGTTGATCTGACCCTGACCCTGTAGCTGTGCCTGCATCGTTCCTCTCCCTCGACTATCCTGACGACCCTGGCTGTCCTGACGATCCTGTTCGTTGTCGCCGGTATGCCTTGCACCGACGATCTCTGGCCTTCAACGACACAAAAAAATCCCCTTGCCCATCGCTGGACAAAGGGACGAGATAAGGCTGCGATGCGCCGACGCGCGGACACGTCACGACGTGCCGGCGCGCGGCGTCCACAAACAAAAAAGCCTCTCTATCCCTGGAAAGGGACGAGAGACCTCTCGCGGTGCCACCCTTGTTGACCGACACAAAATGCCGGCCCGCTCTGCGCGCTAACGGTGCGTTCCGGCCTCCCCAGCGATCAGTGACCAGATGCCAGTCGTCAGAAAAAGCTGACGATAGCTGGCTGGACCAGTGAAGACCCAGGAGACGGCTTACGAGGCGAGTTCGGCGGCGGACAACGACCGGGATCGCAGCATCCCCGGCTCTCTGGCATCGTCCGCGATGCCTACTACTCCTCGTCGGAGCCTTTGTCATCAAATCGCACCGAAAGCACGACTTGTATGCCTACCCTAAGCATAGGAGAGTGCGTACACGATGTTAAATAGACAAACCACCTGGAAGGGAAGGGCCATTAGGTAGGCAAAGTATCCATTCAGTATCCGGCGGCCGCATTCAGGCATGGTGATGACACCCCGTCGCCGACAAAGCCGCTATCGCTTGTCATCCCCCACTACCCCTGGCCGTTCGAGGAGGATGCGAAAAAACCGGGCTGGCTGAGCGACGCGACGACCTGCTGGGTCACGTCTTTGCCGCCGCGCAGGTTATTGTTCAGGGCGCCGATAGTATAGATCGGTCCCCAGGGGATGCCCCACCAGCCGGCCAGCAACGACAACAGCGTGTACCCCATGCCTTTGCCCACGGCGCTCTCGCCCTCGCGGATAAAGTAGATGTCCGAACCGCGCCTGAAGGTCATAATCAAGATCGAGACGCAGTATTGGTACACGACGAAGCGGCCCCCGCGCTGCAACTCCATGTTCAACTCGGTCGCGGTCATACCGTCAGCCCCCACGATCTTCGCCATCGCCGTTTTCTCCTCGCCTCACTCTCACCGGCCGCCAGCGGAACCAACCGCTGACGCTATCGTATGCTCTCACCACTATCGTGACAATAGACAAAACGGGCCAGCCCACGGTCTATTTTTCGCCCACCGCGTGCGAGTACCAATATATGCCGGCCTGGCACGATAGGCCATGTCGAGGGCACAACGAGGGAACAGGTGGACCAGCCGCGGCACGGGCCGCCCATGCGGACGCGCCGGGTGTCTCGCCCGTCTCCAGCAGAGGAGGAGCCGACCGTGGAAGAGCCGACCGTGGAAGAGCCGACCGTGAGCGACGAGCAAGCGTTGCTACCCCGTTTCGGGCGCACCGTCGTGGTGCATCACGCCAACTATGTCATCAGGGACGCCCTGGAGGAGATGCACAAGGGGGACTACTCCCAGGTGGTGGTCCGGGTCGGCAGGCGGCTGCGCCTGCTGACCCGCGACGGGCTTGGGCGGCTCATGGCCGCCGCGTGGGATGACGACTACGTGGACCTGAAGCACCCCGGCATCGAGGGTGCTCTGCGGTATGAGGAGCCGGAGACGATGGTGGTGATGGCGGGCGACAGGACGGTGGCCGAGGCCAGGGCGATGTTCGCCCGCCCGCGCACGCCGCCCGTCTATGCCATCCTTGTGACCACGACGGGGGACGACCGCGGCCGGCCGCTCGGCATCGTGACCCCCTGGGACTGCGCGGCCTCTGAGCCCGTCGGAGCGTCGCTTAAACCCAATACGGTTCAGTTAAGGGAAACAGGACGAGATGACTCCTACCGCGGAGTGTGGCATGCTGAGATTTACGACGATCACAGGGTGTCACACTCAGCAAAGGAGTCATCCCATGGGATTT